>Ga0207691_10004992_pt1 | contig 12800 bp, 10 predicted proteins | sample KBSM13metaG_FD_184327 | JGI IMG/M metagenome (GOLD analysis project Ga0207691, IMG submission 184327) | Miscanthus rhizosphere microbial communities from Kellogg Biological Station, Michigan, USA - KBS M1-3 metaG (SPAdes) (version 2) | ecosystem: Host-associated > Plants > Roots > Rhizosphere >... | reverse complement strand
CTTCGGCTTCTTCCTCGCGTTCGCCGTGTGGGCATGCGCGAAGCTCGGAGGCGGTCTGCTCGGACAAATCGCACGCGCGGCGGCCACGAGCTACGTCACGGTCAGCGTCGCGGGAACCCCGATCCCGCACGACCCGTCCGGCGCGAACGGCTGGGAATACGCCAGCACCGCCCACACCGAGGTGCGCGTCTACGGATCCTCGTGCGACACGATCCGCGCCGCCGGAAGCGCCGCCAGCGTCCAGATCGTCTACGGTTGCACGGGCGCGGGCGGAGCGGGCGGCTCCGGCACGCTGCTGATGTCCGACGACTTCGAGGACGGCAACGCGGACGGCTGGCTGACCGACAGCGCCACCACCGGAAGCGCCTGGGCGGTGGTGAGCGACGGGGCGAACCACGTCTATCAAGAGAGCGCGGACATCAATACCAGGGTGTGGTCGGTCGGCGGCGCCGTCGGCTGGACCGATCAGCGGGTCGAGGCGAAGGTGAAGTTCGCAACGCTGCCGGCAGCGCCGTTCACCAGCACGACCGGCGGGCTGGTAGCGGCGCGCGTCCAGGACCTGTCGAACCAGTACTTCGTGACGCTCGGCCCCGATGGCCGCGTCGGGATCTACATCAGGAATGGGGGCAGCGCGAGCGTGCTCGCCTTCAACAGCACCTCGAGCCGCACGCCACTCACGGCGGGCACCTGGTACACGCTGGCGCTCGCCGTGCGCGGGACGACGCTGACCGCCTACCTCGACGGGACGGCGGTGGTCACGACGACGGACACCTCGTTCGCGGCGGGCGGCATCGGCGTCGGGACCGACCACATCACGGCGTCGTTCGACGACGTGAAGGTGACGCTGCCCTGACGGCCCGGACTACTGGCAGCCAATCTGGTTGTCGTCGATCGCGAGGTCGTCGAACCAGATCGTGAACGGTGACGGCGGCATCTGGTAGAAGATCGCGCCGACCGCGAGCGCCGTGTAGTTCGACATCCGCGCCCCCGCGCGGCCGGTGAAGCCGATCTGCGTGACCTCCGTGCCGTCGGTGAAGAATCGGTAAGCCTGCGCGGAAACGTCCACGTACCACTCGGCGCAGTGCCAGCTGGCATCGAAGCTCCAGCTGTACGCGGATCCCGTACAGCACGAGTCGTCGGGGATGTTGAACAGCCACTGGTGCGTGCCGTTCGACTGCTCGACGGTGTCCACGATGCGGTTCTCGGTGGTTCCCATCAGCGCCGCCAGCGTCACGTGGATGACCTGACCGTTCGCGGGCTTCGGCGACGGCGACACCACCTTGTAGAAGATGCGGCCCCAGTGCTTGGTCGCGGTGGCGCCGAGCGCCGACAGCGTCCGCTGCGCCCGCTGCTGGCCGGGCGTCATCGAGCTGGACTTCAGCGCCATGGCACCGGAGTGAAACTGGTCAGTCGCGAGCCCGACGCCGCGCATGCTGTCGGCGCCGTAACCATTCAGGCCCGTCCAGCCCGAAGGAATCGCGCCAACCGTGCCGGTCTCGAAGTCCTCGCACAGCTTGTACGTCTTTCCCGCGCAAGCCGAAGTCCCGCCGCCCGCGCCGGTCGTGCCCGCGGCGCCGGTACCGGCCGCTCCGCCGGTGCCGCCGCGTCCGCCGGCGCCGCCGCGCCCACCCTGCCCCGCCGTTCCGCCGCCGCCCGTGCCGGCAACCCCGGACGTTCCCGCGCGTCCGGCGGCGCCGGCACTCGACGTACCGCCCGAACCGCCGCCGCCCGCGCCTGCCCCGCCCCCGGTCCCAGCGGTCGTAACGGCGCCGCCCGAGCCCCCCGTGCCTCCACTTGCCGCCCCGCCCGCTCCCCCGCTCCCGCCGCTGCCGGTGCCCGCGTTCCCGCCGATGCCGCCACCCGCGTTGCCGCCCGTGCCGCCGTTACCGGCGTTGCCCGTGATCGGGCTCGGCTCACTGGTCGCGCACCCGGCGAGCACGCCCGCCAGCAGCGCGACAACGAGGCGCGCGCGCATCACAGCACCACGCCCTCGACCAGGCCCGGCGACGCGCGGCCCGTCGTCGTGCCGTCACCCAGTTGACCCGAGTCGTTCGATCCCCAGCACGACACCGCGCCGTCCGCGGTCGCCGCGCAGGTGTGAAATCCACCGCCCGCGACGGCGGTGACCGCCGCCGGCAGCGACGGTACCGCGATCGGCGTCGCGCTGTCCGTCGTCGTCCCGTCGCCCACCTGGCCCGCGGCGTTCCAGCCCCAGCACGCGAGCGCGCCGGTCGCGCGCACGGCGCAGTTGTGGTTGTAGCCGGCCGCGATCGCGACCGCGTCGTCCAGCCCCACGACCGCCACGGGCGTCGCGTTGTCCGTCGTCGTCCCGTCGCCCAGCTGGCCGTAACCGTTCGCGCCCCAGCACGTCACCTGCCCGCCCGCGCGCAGCGCGCAGCTGTGGTTGAACCCGGCCGTCACCGCGATCGCGTCCGTCACGCCCGTGACCGGCTCCGGAAACGAATGCGCCGCCGTCGTGCCGTCGCCCAGCTCGCCGACGTCGTTGCCGCCCCAGCACTGCACGGTCGCGTCCGCGAGCCGCGCGCAGCTGTGCCGCCCGCCCGCCGCGATCGCCGTCGACGGCGGCAGCGAGAACACACCGACCGGCGTGCCGCTGTTGATCTCCGAACCGTTGCCGAGCTGCCCGTAATCGTTCTGTCCCCAGCAGCGCTCGCTGCCGTCGCCCAGCAGCGCGCAGCTGTGGTAGCTGCCCATCGCGATCGCCGCGATGGCCGACAGATCGGGCAGCGGGTATGGCTCCAGCCGGTTTGCGATCTGGCCGTCTCCGACCTGCCCGCCGACGTTCCAGCCCCAGCAGGCGATCGATCCGGCGCCCGCGAGCGCGCAGGTGTGGTAGCTGCCGGCGGCGACGCCGCGCATGTCCGTCAGGCCGGGAACGCGCGTCGGCGACCACGAGTCCGCCTCGCTGCCGTCGCCCAGCTGACCGTCGGGGTTCGACCCCCAGCACGACACGGTGGCGTCGCGCGCGACGGCGCAGGTGTGTCCGGCGCCCGCGGACAGGCGGCCCATCAGGCCGGCGGGCGCGGGCGCGGCGCCACCGCATCCGCAGCCGAGCACGATCAGCGGCAGGACCGATCGAGAGCGGGACCAGCGCCTCACGAGAGCGCTACGCCGTGAGGACGCTGTCGAGGTTGCCGGTGTACTTCGGATCGCCGACGCCGGTCACGGACGTCATCCCCAGCGCGTGCAGGACTGACGTCAGCAACTGGTTGTGCGCCACCTGGCTCGTGAACGTGACCATCCGTCCCGTCTTGAAGAAACCGCCGCCGCTCCCGATGAGCAGGAACGGGATCTGGCCGACGTAGTGGGCGGCGCCCTCGCTCATGTCGTTGCACACGAGGATGACGGTGTTGTCGAGAACGGTGCCGGTCCCCTCGGTGACGCCCGCCAGCTTGCTGACGATCTGCTTGACGCACGCCTCGTAGAACCACTGGTCGATCACCGCCTTCTGCGCGTAGTTCGCCGACCCCTGGTGGGCGATGGCGTGGAAGTCGGGTGACGGGATGTTCAGCCACGGGAACGTCAGACTGTTGCCGCCGCCGTTGTCGATCAGGTCCATCGTCACCGCCCGCGACTTGCCGCAGATGACCGACGCCGCGACGATGTCCGACATGAACTGCACGTGCTTCGGATAGTTCGCGACCGTGTTGAAGTTGAGGCCGGTCGGCGTGATGTCCGGTGACGTGCACGTCGCCGGTCCCGTGGTCGACGGCTTCAGCTGGTCCTGCAGCGACTTCACCGACTGCAGGTGGACCATCACGTTGTTCTTGTCCTCGGTGCCCAGGTTCTTGGCGAAGCTGGTCAGCTCGCCGCCCACGTAGTCGAGCACGCTCTTGCGCCGCGCGATCAGCGCGTTCATGTCGACCGGGGTCATGCCCGTGCCGCCGAACAGGTTCGTGAACAGCTTGTACGGATCGTTCTGCTGCGTGTTCGGCGTGCCGCCGGAACGGAAGCTGGTGTAGCTCTTGTACGGACGGCAGCCGACGTTCAGCTGCGCGTTCGGCACGCCCATGGTCAGCAGGTTGTCGGCGTAGATCTGATCGATCGACGGGAACGTCGCGGTGATGGTCGGCACCTCGGCGCTGCCGTTGGGCGAGCTGACGCCGCCGGTCAGCATCGCCGGATAGGTGAAGTGGCCGCCGTACCTCGACCCGACGTCGATCATGACGTTGATGTCGAACGGGCTCTGTATCTTGGTCGCGTGCCGGAACGCGATCAGCTTCGAGCTCCAGGGCTGCAGCGGCGACAGGATCGACGGCAGGTTGGCGCTGAACGCGCCCGCCGAGCCGCTCGGATAGAAGTTGGGCGGGCAGACGCCGTCGGTCCAGGTGATGGCGATGAAGCGGGTCGGGAAGCCATTGGCCGCCGCGCGCGCCCGCTCCGTCGACAGCAGCGGCAGGAAGCCGGCGCCGATGCCCAGGCGCTTGAGGATCGCGCGGCGCGAGAACTTCAGCTGCGTCTTCGACGTCTTGATCAGCACGCCGCGGCTCGTTTTATCGGGGTGCTTCACGGCAGCACCTCCCCCGGCGACGGCGTCCGGTAGCGGAACGTCCGCGACGTCGCGACGGCCCCGATCGCGTCGCGCATGTTCTGGCTGCCCTGGAAGGTCGCCGCCGCCGACTGGATCGACGCCGCGTCCGCGGTCGTGTCCCAGCGGTTCAGCGCGTAGCGGGCCAGCTGCTTGGTGAAGCACGCTTGCGCCTGCGGGCTGGCCGCGAGCAGCTTCGCCAGCGCGGGCGCGTCGGCGAACGTCTGCATCTTTCCGTCGAGCACGATCGATCCGTTCGAGTCGACGGGCAGGCTCTGGTCCGTCGTGCGGAACGCCCCGATGCCGTCGTAGTGCTCGAAGCCGTAGCCGATCGGGTCCATGGTGGCGTGGCAGCTGCCCGTGCAGGCGTTCATGTCGTGCATCTCGAAGCGCTGGCGCGTCGTCAGGCCCGGCGTCGGCGGCATGGGCGGCGGCACGTTGCCCGGCGGGTCGGGAACCGTGCCGCACAGGATGCGCGTCCAGATCGCGTGTCCGCGCCGCACCGGCGACGATCCGTCGCTGGCGCCGGTCACGCTCAGGAAGCCGGCCAGCGTCAGGATGCCCGCGCGCTGGGCGGCGTCGAACGTGACCGCCTTGGGCGTCGTGCCGGTGATGCCGCTGACGCCGTAGACCGTCGCCAGCGCCTGGTTGACCGACGACTTGTTGCCGGTCAGCAGCTCGCTGAACAGGCCGCTGCCCAGCACCGTGGTGGTGCCGAAGCTGCGGAACTCGGTCTCCATGGCGGCCGCGAGATCCTGGTTCCACATCGCGTACAGCTTCGCGTCCTTGGGCCGCGATGCGATCACGTTGACGTCCAGCCAGTCCTCGATGAAGTCGGCGACGAAGCTCTGCGCCTTCGAGTCGCCGAGCATGCGCGTCACCTGCGTCTGGACGCCGTCGGCCGTCAGCAGCTGCCCGTTCTGCGCCGCCGTGAACAGCGTGGCGTCGGGCATGCTGCCCCACAGGAAGTAGGACAGGCGGCTCGCCATCTGGTAGTTGCCGAGCTGCACGACCGCGCCGTCCTTGATCGCCGGCCCGGCGTCCATCTCCCAGTGGTAGATGAAGCCCGGCGACTGCAGCATCGCCTCGACCAGCAGGACGATCGCGCCGTTGAAGTCCAGCGCCAGCGTCGTGCGGCCGGTGTTGTAGAGGGTGTTCAGCGTCGTCGTCTCGGCGGTCGTGAGCGGCCGGCGGAACGCCTTCGCGCCGAACGTCGTGATGAACTGGCTGGCGCAGCTCGCCTCCGCCGACGCGCCGGAGGGCGTGCACGGCAGGATGGTCGACAGCTTGGTGGAGACGTTCTTCGCCAGCGCCTCGGCGGCGACCTGCACGTTCGCCGCGTCCAGCGTTCCGATCGCGGTCGGCTGGCGGAACGGGAACGCGTTGTTGCTGAGATCGTCGGACTCGCCGGGCACGTCATCGATCTTCAGCGTCGTGTCGTTCAGCAGATCGCGCACGGTGTTGAGGTACTCGCGCGAGGCCAGCCGGCGCGCCGGCATCAGGCCGGCGGCGTTCGGATCGGGCGGCTGCGGCGCACCGCCCGTCGCCCCGCTGCCGCCCGTCCCCGACGGCACCGTTCCGGCCGTTCCGGTAAGTCCGCCGCCACCCATCATCATGTCGTGGGTGCCGATCGCGCCGTTGCACGCGACGCCCCAGAGGGTCGCGCCGCAAAGCGTGATCAGCAGACGAGACGATGGGCCTTTCATGATGTTCGCACCCTCCAGCGGCGTTTAACTGTCGGACTCGGGCGCCTCCACCAAAAGCTACATGCACCTACATCACGGACGCCGCTCCGTGACTGGTCCTTAGTGTGCCCCTTCATCTAATGACTGCGCAAGAGCTGGCTTTCCCGAATTAGGGCACGAGCCCCGCCATTTCTTCACGCCGGATCGCCTATCGCAGGCGATCGAGGTCGATGACGACGGGCCGGCCGCTCCGGCGCAGCTCGACGACCTTGCGGGCCAGATCGTCGAACGTCGATCGAAAGTCGGACAGCGAGACCAGCGCGCCCGGCCGCCCTGCCGTGGGATCGTCGTCGGCGAACATCTTGTCCGACGCATCGATCAGGTTGACGCGCGCGCCGCCGGCGTACGCGCGATGGAAGCCGCCCAGCTTTGGGCGCGCGTGGGTCTCGTGTTGCCTGAACGCGAAAACGGGGTACGTGTATCCGGCGTCGTGCATCGCGCGCAGCATCGACACGACCCGCGGGTGCGCGGCGTCGGCGCTGACCACGGCCACGACCGCGCCGTCGAAGTCCCGGACGAAGCCATCGGGATGGCGGCGCGTGAATTCGCTGCGCATCTTCCACAACGCGTCGACCAGGTCGCCCGGCGCGATCCGGCGGCCGTCGAGCTCCAGTTCTTTCTCCTCGTATCCCAGGCGCACGACGGGCGCGGACGCCTTCGGGGCATCGGGACCGGGTAGGTCCGGCGCGCTGCCCTCGATCCACGCGTACGGTTCGTTCCGATCGGGCGGCCAGGGCGTGATGTTTTCGATGCGCATGGGACGCGCCGCGACGAAAAGGATCGCGGCGGCGACCAGCGCGCCCGCCGACGCGAGGATGGAAGCGCGCGGCGCGCGGTCGCCGGCGTCGTCGCCCTGCTTGCGCCGGCGAAGCACGACCAGCATGCACGCCACCGCGGCGAGCGAGACGATCGCCGCGACCGAGATTCGATTCGCGCTTTCCAGCCGGGCGCGTGCCGCCGCCATCCCTTCCTGCAGCAACTGGTTGAACCGCTGCTGTGATACGCCGACCGTCGCGCCAAACGCGTCGGCCATGATCCCGCACCAGCTCCAGATGCCGGCGAGCATGGGCAGCAGCCCGAGGCCGACGAGAGCGACCGGCGGCGATGTCGGCGACTGCTTGCTCCCGCTGCGTGCGCGCTCTCGCGCATCCAGCGTCAGCTTCAGGCCCGCGAGCCAGAGCAACAGAACGACCGCGCACACCCGCGTCACGATCGGGAACGCGTTCACCTGCGCCACGATCCCGTAGCCGGCGTCCCACGGCGCCCGGTAAAGCGCGAACGCGTCGGTCACGATGTGGCGCGCGGCGTGAACCGCGCCGCCGCCGATGGCGAACAGCACGATGACCGCCGCGCCCGCCGCGCCTTGCAGCCGAAGCGACGGCGCGGACTCGAGCGGCTCCTTCGCGCGGCGCCGAAACGCGACGACCAGCGCCACGATCTGGAAGATCGCGACGGCCACGCCGGCGACGACGAAAAGGCGCGCGTAAGGAAACCCGCCTGGATGAACGGCCGGCTCAATAGACATTGAACAGGTTGCCGTGAAGCATCGCGTCCGTGAACAGCACCCAGTGGAACAGAAAGTGATTCACCGCCAGGGCCAGCGCGGTCACCGCGCCGATGAGCAAGAGCTTGTGCGCCATCGCCACCTCGGCGCCCATTGTTCCGCGTCGCGAGCGGAAGGCAACTAGCCAACGCGGGGCGTGACCCGGATCGGCGTGCCCGGGGTTCATACCGGTTACCCGCCCATCCGGAGGCATGCCCATGCCCAGATCCGCCCGCCTCGTCTCGTTCGCAATCGTCCCGCTGCTCGCCATCGGCGCGGGCTGCGCGGACAGCCCGCCGCTGAACGACCCGATCGGCCTCGGCGGAAGCAGCGCGGCGAAAGGCGGCGCCGGCGGCGGTGGCACCACTGGCACCGCCGGCACCACGGGTACGGCTGGATCGACGGGCGGCGGCACCACTGGCACCGCCGGCACGACCGGAATCGCCGGTATGGGCGGGCGCGGGGGAACGACGGGCGCGGCCGGCGCGGGCGGGCGCGGCGGCACGACCGGTACGGCAGGCACCACCGGTTCTGCCGGCGCAGGCGGGCGCGGGGGCACGACCGGCACAGCGGGCACCACCGGTTCCGCCGGCCGCGGCGGCACGACCGGTACGGCGGGCACCACCGGTTCCGCGGGACGCGGCGGCACGACCGGCACAGCAGGCACTACAGGTTCCGCCGGGCGCGGCGGAACGACCGGCGCGGCCGGCACGACGGGCACCGCCGGCACGACCGGTTCGGCCGGGCGCGGTGGCACGACGGGCACGGCCGGCACGACCGGTTCGGCGGGAACCACCGGCACCGGCGGCAGCGCCGGCGCGCCGCCCTGGAACGCCGGGAACCCGAACGGCTCGTGCGCGGCTGGCGTCCCGGCGATGGCGCAGGCGGCCAGCGTATCCAACCCGACGGCGGTCATCGGAACCGGCACCGCCGCGAGCTGCACGTTCAGCGCGCTACAGACCGCGGCGACCGCGGGCGGCGTCATCACCTTCAACTGCGGCCCCGACCCGGTCACGATCCGCGTGACCTCGACGCTGAACGTGCCGTCGACGAAGAAGACCGTCATCGACGGCGGCCGGAAGATCACGCTGGACGGCGGCGGCGCCGTCCAGATCCTGCGTTTCTACAGCGCGAACTTCCAGGCCAACGACAACGGCCTCACGCTGCAACACATCGCGCTCACCGGCGGCAAGACGACGCCGACCGAGATGATCCCGACCCGACCCGCCCCCTGCTCGCAGGGCTACAACGACGGTGAGGGCGGCGCGCTCTACATGCGCGACGGCTACCTGGTCGTGGTCGATTCGATCTTCACCAGCAACGCCGGCGCCCCGCTGGGACCCGACACGGGCGGCGGCGCGATCTACGTCATCGGCAGCAAGGGCGGCGTCTGGATCTCGGGCAGCACGTTCACCGGAAACCACGCCAGCAACGCGGGCGCCGTCGGCGGCCTGTTCGCGGAGCTGAACATCTACAACAGCCTCTTCCAGAACAACAAGGCGGACGGCCGCGACGCCAACAGCAACGATCCCAGCATGTGCTCGTACATCAACAACGATCAGAACGAGATCGGCTCGGGCGGCAACGGCGGCGCGATCTACAGCGACGGCAACGACGTCGACGTGAACCTGTGCGGCGACGCGATCCTCAACAACGCCGCCGGCTCGGGCGCGTTCGGCGGCGGGCTGTTCTTCACCAGCAACAACTTCGGCGGCGATCTGAAGATCGCCGACACCACCATGACCGGGAACACCGGCGGCCGCTGGACGCAGGCCCAGACCGGCAGCACCACCAACGCCGGCACCGCCGTCGGCACCAACTGCCACAGCGTGACCATCACGAACTCGACGATCCAGGGCCTGAACGGCGTGCCGTAGCCAGCCGCCGCAGCTAGAGCGACTTCAGGTACTGCACGAGATCCGCCTTCTGATCGGCGGTCAGGCCGAGCGACTTGCGTGAGTCGTAGGTCTCGACGACGGCGTCCAGCGTCGCGGCCGTGCCGTTGTGGAAGTACGGCGGGTGCTGCCAGACGCCCCGCAGCGGCGCGGTTCGGTACTTCTTCGTCGCCGAGCGCGAGGCGTAGCTGGTGCCGTCGTTCGGCTCCGGCTCGCTGACGACCTCGCTGGGGTCGTGCAGCTTGCTGTTGGCGTCGGTGAACGTGTCGCCGCTGTGGCAGCCGGCGCACTTGCCCGCGCCCGTGAACACCGCCTTGCCGCGGTCGGCAGCGGCCTGGTCGAAGCTGCCGGCCGGCGGCGGCGGCGCCGGGATGCTGAGCTGGTATTCCTGCAACGCGGGCAGCTTCGACGACACCTGGTCGTCGGTCCCGTGGGTGACGCTGACGCCGGTGCGCGGCTCCATGAACGAACCATGCCCGCCCATCTGCGTGACCGACACGTACCGGTTCCAGTACGCGAGGTCATTGCCGTCGCCGGTCGCGGTGACCTTGTTGACGTTCAGAAGGCCGTACGCGGGCGGAATGACGGCGGGCGGCGCGATCACGCCGTCCAGGTTGTACCGGGGATCGTACTTGCCCGGCCCCCACGACGCGTACACGTCCTTCGTCGCCTGATCCAGCGCGGGCGACAGCGAGATGATCATTCCCGGATTGAGATCGTGGTTGGGCCAGCCGTCCAGCCGCTTTCCGATCCCCTTGGTGAACGAGTCGTCGACCGTCGAGTGGCAGATCGCGCAGGTGATGCCGACCCGGGTCAGCGTGTCGACGCCGTTCACGGTCTCCACGGTACCCTTCACGCCGACGACCGCGTTCAACTTGAGCAGCACCAGCGTCGTGGCCGTGCTGGTGAGGCTGATGGATCCGTCCTGCACGCCCGCGACGACCTCGGCCGGCAGCGCTTCGGCGTCGACCTTTAGGCCGACCGCCAGCGCCGTCGTGGGATCGACGGCCGCCTGGATCACCTGGTTCATCATCAGGGTGTCCGTCCAGAACGTCTCGTCGCCGAACGTGTCGTTGCGGAAGATGTCCTTGCCCTGCGCCGCCAGCGTCGGATCGACAACGTGCGGGGCGTTCGAATCGCTCCCACAACCAGCCACCCCCGCCACGAACAAGCTTCCCAGAACTGCCGCGCGCTTCACATCTGCGTTGAACATTCGCTGTCTCCTTCCAACTGCCAGAGTCGGAAGGAGCGCAAAGGTGACGCGCGACGTTCGCGCGACCGCGCGCGACTACGACCCGGTCCGGAGATCCAGCTTCGCGAGCACGGCGGCGACGACGCGATCGCAGCGTTCGTTGCCGAACGTGAACGCGCTCTGCATCTGCTCGCCGACACGGTTCTCGATCGCCGAGCGCAGCGCGGCACGGGCGCGGTGGAGGCGCGTCTTCACGACGTCGATCTCCACGCCCAGAACGGCCGCCGTCTCCTCCGTCGTCATGCCCTCGATCTCGCGCAGGATCAGGACCGACCGATAGATGTCGGGCAATCCATCGATCGCTTGCTCGACCATCGCGCCGAATTCCCGGCCCGCTGCCTTGCGTTCCGGGTCGCCGTCCGGTCCCTTCGAGAAATCCGCCATTGCTTCCTCACTGGCTGCGTCAATCGAGACGAAACGGCCGCGCTGGCGAATTCGGGCCAGCGCTTCATTGATCGCGATGCGACACACCCAGGTCGACCAGCGCGCGTTTCCGCCGAACTGATCCAGGTGCAGGAACGCCTGCAGATAGGACTGCTGGATGACGTCCTCGATCTCATCCGCATCGCGCAGCAGCGACCGCACCACGCGATAGACGCGCTGGTTGTGACGCCGCATCAGGAGCTCGAACGCCGCGCGGTCGTGGGCGCGGGCGCGCTCGACCAGCGCCTCATCCGTATCGTTCACCGCCCGGCTCTCGAGTGTCGCTGGACCGATGCTCACGACCAGTTAGAGAGGGCCGGCCTGGAAAGGTGACAGCATTTTCTACAGCTCGACGCGCGCCAGGTAGGCGAACGTGCGCGGCCCGATGATGCCGTCGGTCACCAGGGCATTGTCGTCCTGAAACGCCCGGACCGCGGCCTCCGTCCCGGCATCGAACCGCCCGCTCTCGGCGATGCCCAGCCGCCGCTGCACCCACCGCACGCGCGCGCCCCGCGCGCCGGCGAAGGCGGCGTTGAAGCGGTTCATGTCCACGTTGCCGGTGGGAAACCCGGGCAGCTTCACCGCGTCACCCTGGTACTGGTGAATCCACCAGTTGTCGGCGTCGCCCCAGGGCGGGGGCACGGGCGGGTTGCGCTTGCCGCCGGTCAAGGCGGCAGCGTCGCGCACCGCGGGTCCGGGTTTGAAGAAATAGCGCGCCAGCCACAACGGGCTCTCGGTCAGCGCCCCCGCCGGCGCGTTGCCGAGATCGTCGCGCCACACGCGCGCGCTCGTGTACACCAGCGGCGCGACGCCGTAGTGGCGCTTCAGCGCCGCGAACGCGGTGCCCACCCGATCCAGGCACTCGCGCGCCGTCAGTCCCGTCTCCGCCCGGCCCTTTCCCGGAAACTCGACGTCGACCGTCGGCGGGAGATCGCCGTCCTCGAGATCGCCGATGGTCTCGATGGCCGCCGCGGCCTGCGCCTGCGGCGTGGGCGCCGGTTTGTTGCCGCGGGGAAAGCGCAGGAACAGGTACGCGCCGCGCACCAGCCCCGCCTGCTTCAACCTCGGCCAGTCGCGCGCGAACGTCGTGTCGCGCGTGATGCCGAAATTCGATCGGATGATCGCGAAGCCGATCGGACCGATCGCCTTCGCCTTCACCCAGTCCGGGTTCTTGTTGCCGGCGACGCTCGCCGTGTCGATGCCGAAGATCATTGTTTACGGCCGTGGCGCGAAGAGTACCAGGCGCGCCCCGAGCCGTAGCGTCGATCAGAGAGGCAATCAGAGGGGAATGCAGGCGAAGGTGACGCTCACCTCGACGATGACGCCGCTCGTGATGTCCTGGCACCGCGGCCCGTAAACCTGGATCTGCTGCTTGGTGGCGTCCGTGTAGTCG
>Ga0207691_10004991_pt1 | contig 12801 bp, 12 predicted proteins | sample KBSM13metaG_FD_184327 | JGI IMG/M metagenome (GOLD analysis project Ga0207691, IMG submission 184327) | Miscanthus rhizosphere microbial communities from Kellogg Biological Station, Michigan, USA - KBS M1-3 metaG (SPAdes) (version 2) | ecosystem: Host-associated > Plants > Roots > Rhizosphere >... | reverse complement strand
TCGCATGGATCAGATCGTACTCGGCAACGGTTCGAACGACGTCCTCGAGCTCGCCGCGCGGACCTTTCTCACGCCCGGCCTCGAGGCCATCTACTCGCAGCATGCATTCGCCGTATATCCGCTTGCGACGCAGGCCGTGGGTGCGGTTGGCATTGAGGTTCCCGCCCAGGATTTCGCTCACGATCTCGATGCCATGTTGCGCTCGGTGACAGAGCGTACTTGTCTGGTGTTTCTCGCGAATCCTAACAACCCGACGGGTACGCTGATTCCGGCCGACCAGCTTCATCACTTCCTGCGCAAGCTGCCGCCGCACATCGTCGTTGTGCTCGACGAGGCATACAACGAATACCTTCCAGCGAAACTGAAAGCGGACAGCATTGCATGGCTCGATGAGTTTCCTAACCTGATCGTGACGCGAACATTTTCCAAGGCATATGGCTTGGCCGGCTTGCGCGTCGGCTATGCGTTTGCTCAGGCTGGAGTCGCCGATTTGATGAACCGGGTGCGCCAACCGTTCAATGTAAACAGTATATCTCTCGCTGCCGCTGCAGCCGCGGTGAACGATCTTGATTTCGTGCGGCGGGGTTTCGAACTGAATGAGCAAGGCATGCGCCAGATTACCGAAGGGTTGAAACGTCTGGCGCTGTCTTATATACCGTCATTTGGGAACTTCGTAAGCTTCCGTGTTCGGGACACAGCGAAGATATACCAGCAACTACTCACACGCGGAGTAATCGTTCGACCGATTGGTACTTATGGCATGCCAGATTATCTGCGCGTGAGCATCGGACTCGCTTCCGAAAACAAACGCTTTCTGGAAGCGCTCGAAGAATCGCTCATGCCATGAAGAGCAGAAAACTTGCTCGAGCTGCGAGAATGAAGAGTAAGAGGCTCGTCGGCAAACTTGTGGTATTTGGTGTAGGCCTGATCGGCGGCTCACTTGCACTCGCGTTGAAAAAACATAAGGCTGTCGGCGCTGTTGTTGGCGTTGGCCGGTCGCGGAAGAATCTTCTCACTGCGCGCAGGCTTGGAATCATCGACGAGATTGCTACCGATCCGGCACTGGCAGTTAAAAATGCTGATCTCGTCCTGCTTGCGGTGCCGCTGGGACAAACGGCTGCTGTGCTGGCACAGATCGCGCCGCATCTGGCGGAACATACCATTGTCACGGACGCGGGCAGTACCAAGCGAGAGGTCATCGACCATGCGCGGCGTCAGCTCGGCGCGCGATTCCGTCGGTTTGTGCCTGCCCACCCAATCGCCGGCACCGAAAAGAGCGGGGCGCGTGCAGCGTTTCCAGGCCTTTTTGCGGACCACAACCTCGTTTTGACACCGGAACCAGAAACAGATGCTGACGCGTTCCGACTCGTTTCAGCGGTCTGGAAGCGCGTCGGTATGCGCGTGACACGTATGAAGGCTGCAGATCATGATCGCGTTTACGCACTGGTGAGTCATCTACCGCATCTGATATCTTTCGCCGCCGTTGGCAATATCGCCGGCTATGACGATGCGGCACACTTGTTTCAGCAGACCGGCGGAGGTTTCCGCGATCTCACGCGCATCGCCGGCAGCTCGCCCGAGATGTGGCGGGATATTTGCATCGCGAATCGCGATGCGATTCTTTCCGCACTGGATGGTTATCTTGCAGACCTGGAAGCATTGCGCGGGATGCTTGAGGCGAGCGACGGTGACGGCTTACTGGCGAAGTTCGCCGCCGCTCGCGCTGCGCGGGCCAAATGGTTGCTAAAGGCGAAGTCCGCCAGCGCCGAGTGACTGCGATCGTATTTCCTTGTCTACCGCAGCTCATTCCGTTTGCCGGCCTCAACTGAGATGACGAACTACGAGGTCACGCCGGGGGGCGCACTGAAAGGCCGTATTCGCGTGCCCGGCGACAAGTCGATATCGCATCGGAGCATCATGCTCGGTGCAATTGCCGATGGCGTAACTCGTGTCACCGGTTTCCTCGAAGGCGAGGACGCGATATCTACGATGAATGTGTTCCGCGCACTCGGCGTAAACGTCGAAGGTCCCGAGCGCGGGGGCGTTACTGTGCACGGCGTCGGAATACGGGGGCTCAATGCGCCGAACAGAATACTCGACTGCGGCAATTCCGGAACGTCTATGCGACTGCTGTGCGGGCTGCTGGCAGGACAACGGTTCAACTGCGAGCTCACCGGCGATGAAACATTGCGCAGGCGGCCGATGAAGCGGATCGCGGGGCCGCTAGGCATGATGGGGGCCCGCATTACGACTGCTGACGGCGGTCGGCCGCCGCTCAAAATCGCTGGCAATGAAAACTTGCACGGCATCGACTATCAAATGCCGATTGCCAGTGCACAGGTCAAATCGAGCTTGTTGCTGGCTGGTCTTTATGCCCGTGGCCGTACGTGCGTCACGGAGCCCGCGCCCACCCGCGATCACACCGAGCGAATGTTGACTGCATTTGGCTACCCGGTAGTGCGTAATGGCAGCACTGCATGCGTTGTTGGCGGTGGACGCTTGACCGCTACTGATATCGAAGTGCCGGCCGATATCTCGTCTGCGGCGTTCTTTCTAGTGGGCGCTAGCATCGCGCCCGGATCGGACCTCACACTCGAGCATGTCGGCGTTAATCCAACGCGGACCGGAGTGATCGACATTCTTCGCCTGATGGGAGCGAACATCGAACTGCTCAACGAGCGCCTCGCAGGCGGCGAGCCGGTCGCTGACATCCGCGTGCGGCATGCCCCGTTGACTGGCATCGATATTCCGATTGAACTTGTCCCCTTGGCCATCGACGAATTCCCCGTACTGTTTATCGCTGCCGCGAATGCAGCGGGTGTAACCGTATTACGCGACGCCGAAGAACTGCGGGTCAAGGAGTCGGATCGCATCCAGGTCATGGCCGATGGCATGACTGCGCTCGGCATTCAAGCGCAACCGACTGCTGATGGCATGCGGGTAATCGGCGGCACATATGGCGGCGGCAACGTCGCAAGTCATGCGGACCATCGCATTGCGATGTCATTCGCGATGGCCGGGCTGCGTGCCGCTGCGCGGATCACGATCGACGACTGTGTCAATGTCGCGACTTCATTTCCGGGCTTCGTGACGCTTGCCCGTTCCGCCGGCGTCGCAATTACCGAACGCAGCACGTAAAGCTGGCATGGCGGCAAGCTTGGCGTCTTACGAGTCCTTACCGCCTGTGATTGCCATCGATGGACCATCGGCGTCTGGAAAAGGGGCCGTCGCACAAGCGGTCGCCCGGCGTCTTGGCTTCCACTATCTGGATAGCGGTGCCTTATATCGGCTCGTCGGGTTGGCCGCATTGCGCGCGGGGCTCGATACGGCTGACGAAGGAGCCGTAGCAGCGCTCGCCCGGTCGCTGGATTTCCATTTCTCGGGAGAGCATGTGTATCTTGACCAACAGGTGGTGAGTGACGACATCCGCTCAGAGGCTGCGAGCAAGGCCGCCTCAGAGGTGGGGGCGCTGCCCGAGCTACGGCGCGCGCTGGTCGAGCGGCAGCGTGCTTTCCGTAGCAGTCCCGGCCTGGTCGCTGAAGGCCGGGATATGGGCACCGTCATATTCCCCGACGCGGTGCTGAAAATGTATCTCACCGCGGACTCCGCTGAACGCGCTTTACGGCGCTATAAACAGTTGATAGGAAAAGGAATGAGTGCTAACATGGCCGCCCTTTTGCAGGAAATTCGGGCACGCGATAAGCGCGATACCGAGCGCCCGGTGGCGCCTCTGCAGAAGAGCAACGATGCCATTTTGCTTGATACGACCGCTCTTTCGATCGATCAAGCGGTGCAGGAAATAGTGGCTCGGTACCGGCAGATAAGCACAAGATGTTAAGACGGTAGCAGCACGGCTGTCATGGGCTGCCAGGCTCGTGGCTTTTTATTAATCAGCCCCATTGAACTGAATGGGTTTTTCCAGGTTTCCAATGCAAATAGCGAATACTGTTTCGAAAGCAGCCCCACCCGAATCATTTGCCGCGCTGTTCGAAGAGAGTCTTGCGCGCAAAGAAATGCGTGTTGGCGAAGTAATCACCGCTGAAGTCATCCGCGTTGACGCCAATCACGTCGTAGTAAATGCCGGTTTGAAATCGGAAAGTTACATCCCTACGGAAGAATTCCGGAGCGATCGCGGTGAAATTGAAGTCAAGCCCGGCGACTTTGTGCAGGTCGCGATCGACGCGCTTGAAGACGGTTTCGGCGAAACGCGTCTGTCGCGCGATAAAGCGAAACGTCTTGCCGCATGGATGGATCTCGAGCAGGCGCTCGAAAAAGGCACTGTCGTCGAAGGTCTCATCAACGGCAAGGTAAAAGGCGGCCTGACGGTCATGGTGAACGGCATTCGCGCGTTCCTGCCTGGCTCGCTGGTGGACATTCGCCCGGTTAAAGACACATCACCGTACGAAAACAAGGTGATGGAATTCAAAGTCATCAAGCTTGATCGCAAGCGCAATAACGTCGTTGTATCCCGTCGCGCGGTATTGGAAGCATCGCAGGGCGCCGAGCGTCAGGCACTGCTGTCGAGCCTTACCGAGGGCGCGGTGGTCAAGGGTATCGTCAAGAACATCACTGACTACGGCGCTTTTGTTGATCTCGGCGGCATCGACGGTCTGCTGCACATCACGGATCTCGCATGGCGTCGCGTCAAACACCCGTCCGAAGTACTGGCTGTGGGCGACGAAGTCGAGGCTAAAGTACTCAAGTTTGACCAGGAGAAGAACCGGGTATCGCTCGGTATGAAGCAGCTTGGCGAAGATCCCTGGGTGGGCCTGTCGCGCCGTTACCCGCAAGGCACGCGGCTTTTTGGCAAAGTCAGCAACCTCACCGACTATGGTGCGTTCGTTGAAATCGAGCAGGGCATTGAAGGGTTGGTGCACGTTTCAGAAATGGATTGGACGAACAAGAATGTTCATCCATCGCGTGTCGTGCAGTTGGGCGATGAGGTCGAAGTGATGGTCTTAGAGATCGATGAAGACCGCCGCCGGATTTCGCTCGGCATGAAACAGTGCATGCCCAATCCGTGGGAAGAGTTCTCGATGAACTACAAGAAAGGCGACAAGGTGAAAGGACAAATCAAGTCCATCACCGATTTCGGCGTCTTCATCGGGCTACCCGGCAATATCGACGGACTTGTGCATCTTTCCGACCTGTCGTGGAGCGTGCCCGGCGAAGAGGCCGTGCGCAAGTACAAGAAGGGCGATGAAACCGAAGCGATGGTGCTGTCGATTGATGTTGAGCGCGAACGTATCTCGCTTGGCATCAAACAGCTGGATGGCGATCCTTTCACCGGGTATGTGTCCGCGAATGACAAGAACAGCATCGTAAAAGGCACGGTTAAATCGATCGATGCCAAGGGCGCCATCATTGCGCTCGAGGGCGACGTCGAAGGTTATCTGCGCGCCTCGGAAGTGGCTCGCGACCGCGTGGAAGACATTCGCACGCATTTGAAAGAAGGAGATCCGGTTACTGCGATGATCATCAACATCGATCGCAAGAATCGTACGATCAATCTGTCTATCAAGGCGCGCGACATGGCGGACGAATCGGCGGTCATGCAAAAAATCGCGTCTGAAAAGCCGGCGAATGCAGGCACTACAAATCTTGGCGCATTGCTGAAAGCAAAGTGGGACACGGCCAACACCGACCAATAAGGGACGATGATGACGAAGTCGGAGCTGATTGCGAAGTTGGCCGCGCGTTATCCGCAACTCGTGGCCAAAGATGCGGAGCTTGCCGTGAAGATGGTGCTTGATGCTATGGGTACCAGTCTCGCCGAAGGGCAACGTATAGAAATTCGCGGTTTCGGCAGCTTCGGACTCAACTATCGTCCACCGCGTACCGGCCGTAATCCGAAATCCGGCGACAAGGTGCAGGTGCCAGAGAAGTATGTTCCGCACTTCAAAGCCGGCAAGGAACTCCGCGAACGCGTCGATTTCAAGAAGTAACTGGTTCGAACATGAGTGGTAACCAGCGGCATCATCGCGAGATAGTGCCGCTTTTTTTTGCCCGTGCTACCGGACACCGTCGGCATGTCGGCAGTTGCTGAAGGGAAATCGCGATGCGTACATTATTTGCGGTCATCAAGTCGGTGCTTTTCATCGCCTTGTTCGTGATACTGCTCGGTTTCGCAGTAAAGAACAGCGACCCCATCGTAGTACGCTATTTCCTCGGCTTCGAATGGCAGGCGCCACTCGTTTTCATACTGCTTGTCTTCTTCGCGGCAGGCGTCGGCATCGGGGCGGTGGCAAGCCTCGGCATTGTTGTCCGCCAGAAACGTACAATTCTGCGCCTCAAACGGGATTTGCGCAGCTCGACGCGCGTAACAACAGCGCCGATGCTCGGCGAGCCAGCGTAGCAAGGTACTCATCGAACCTCATGGAGATCGAATATTGGTGGTTGCTCGCATTGCCCGTTTTCTTCGCGCTCGGCTGGCTGGCAGCGCGCATCGACATCAAGCAGCTCATAACCGAATCGCGGGCATTACCGACCTCGTATTTCAAGGGGCTTAACTTTCTGCTCAACGAGCAGCCCGACAAGGCACTCGAAGCGTTTATCGAAGTCGTAAAAGTCGAGCCGCAGACAATCGAGCTTCATTTCGCTGTCGGCTCACTGTTTCGGCGTCGCGGCGAGACCGAACGTGCCATCCGCATGCATCAGAATCTGTTCGAACGTGCCGATCTGCCCGAGCAACAGAAGCTGGATGCTTTGTTCGAACTCGCACAGGATTATCTGAAAGCGGGGCTCCTGGATCGGGCCGAAGAGCTGTTTGCGAAGCTCAAGGGAAGTCCGCACGAGGAAGCGGCGCTCAAATATCTGCTCGAGATTTACGAGCAGGAAAAAGACTGGCAAAAAGCTATCGACATAGCGCAGCAATTGGAAGTGGTTACCGGGCAATCGCATCAGAAGGAGATTGCGAATTTTTACTGCGAGATGGCGGTGCGCGAGATGATGGATTCACGTCCCGAGGAAGCGCGGCCTCACGTCGAGCTCGCGCTCAGCCATCACCGTCTGTGTGCGCGCGCGAACGTGCTGCTGGGCGATCTGGAAATCGCACTCAAGCGGTATGAAGCCGCGATCGAGGCGTGGAAACGGATTGAGACGCAGAATCCCGAATTCCTCGCGCTCGTTGCGGACCGGTTGATCAACGCATACAAGCAGCTGAACAAAGCGCCCGAAGGGCTCAATCTGCTGCGCGGATATCTCAGCAAATATTCGTCTCTCGATGTCCTCAATGTGGTGTTTACGTGTGTGCTCGAGCAGCAAGGCGCCGAGCCTGCGTACGAGCTCGTGCGCGATGAGATGCGGCGCAGTCCAACCCTGCTCGGATTGGACAAGCTGCTCGAGGCGCAACTTCTCGAAACCCCGGTGCAGCGTCGCGCGGATCTCGAGCTCGTCAAGAACCTCGTGCATCAGCATACGCGCACGCTAGCCATGTACCGCTGCGAAAACTGCGGCTTTCGCGCGCGGCAGTACTACTGGCATTGTCCCGCTTGCGGTGAATGGGAGACGTACTCGCCGCGCCGGGCGGAGGAAAAGGAGTTGCCGGCGTGAGCAATGATCCGAAAGTAATCGTCGCGCTGGATTTCGCATCCGCTGATGCGGCGCTTGCGTTTAGCGCGCGTCTAGTGCCTCAGTCATGCAGACTCAAAGTTGGCAAGGAATTGTTCACCGCCGCCGGACCCGCCCTCGTTGAACGCGTTATGCGGCAAGGCTTCGAAGTGTTTCTCGATCTCAAATTTCATGATATTCCGAATACTGTCGCGGCTGCGTGCACGGCTGCCGCTCGACTCGGCGTGTGGATGCTGAATGTCCATGCGCTTGGCGGAAGCGCAATGCTGGAAGCCGCACGCCGCGCAGTCGACGTCGCAGCACAGCGTCCCAAGTTGATCGCCGTCACCCTCCTGACGAGCATGGGCAACGCTGACCTGAAGGAGGTGGGTATCGAAGGTGATGCCGCTGCCGTCGCACTTAGACTTGCGAAGCTCGCACAGAAATGCGGTCTCGATGGGGTCGTCTGCTCGGCGCAGGAAGCGACATTGCTCAAGCGTTACTGCGGCGCGGGCTTTTGTCTCGTCACACCGGGCATACGACCTGCAACATCATTCGCCAACGACCAGCAACGCGTAGTGACCCCTGGTGCGGCGATTGCTGCCGGCGCCGATTATCTGGTCATCGGGCGTCCGATCACTCAAGCGCCGGATCCAGCAGCGGCGTTAGCGGCCATCCAGCTCGAGCTCACCGCTAAGGAACGTGCATGAAGATATCGATTGTCGGCACCGGGTATGTCGGGCTCGTGTCGGGCGCGTGCCTTGCTGAACTCGGTAACGACGTCATGTGTCTCGATGTCGATGCCGCTAAGATCGAACGTTTACGGCAGGGCGACATACCCATATATGAGCCGGGGCTGGAGCCGCTGGTAAAGCGCAACGCGCAAGCCGGACGGCTGCGCTTTACGACGGATATCGCGCAAAGCGTTGGACACGGGCAGGTACAATTCATCGCGGTCGGAACGCCGCCCGACGAAGACGGGTCCGCGGATTTACAGCATGTGATTTCAGCCGCACGGGCGATCGGTCAACACATGCAGGACTACCGGCTCGTGGTCAATAAGTCGACCGTGCCGGTTGGTACTGCTGGCAAAGTTAAGACGGCCATTCAGGCGGAACTTACCCGACGGGCCAAGTCGATCGATTTCACTGTCGTATCGAATCCGGAGTTTCTTAAAGAGGGCGCCGCTGTCGAAGACTTCATGCGCCCGAACCGCATTGTGGTCGGCGCCGCGGATGAACGCGCGGTACAAATCATGCGCGCGATTTACGCGCCGATTTTGCGCAATCATGATCGCATGATAGTCATGGACGTTGCGTCGGCAGAGCTCACAAAATACGCCGCAAATGCGATGCTTGCCACACGCATCTCTTTCATGAACGAGCTTGCAAACCTTGCCGAAGAGATCGGCGCGGATATCGAGTCTGTACGAAAAGGCATCGGTTCCGACGCGCGTATCGGCTACCATTTCTTGTATGCCGGCTGTGGCTATGGCGGCGCATGTTTCCCCAAAGATGTTTCAGCACTGCAACAGACGGCCAGCGATGCGGGCATGAAGCTCAAAATCATCGAGGCGGTGAACGAGGTAAACCAGGCGCAGAAGTCACGCCTGCTGCAGAAAATATCACGCCGTTTCGGCGAAGATCTCACCGGCAAGCGGTTCGCAGTATGGGGTCTTACATTCAAACCAAACACGGACGACATGCGCGAAGCGGCGTGCCAGATCATCATTCCTGGAATCATCGCACGCGGTGCCGCCGTCGTGGCCTACGATCCGGTAGCTATGCCGCAGGCACGGAAAACGTTCGCCGGTCTTCCGCGCATGGAATTCTCCGAGTCTCCTCAAGCTGCGCTCGATGGCGCCGACTGCCTCGTCATCATCACCGAGTGGAAGGAATTTCGTAGCCCGGATTTCGAAGACGTCAAGCGACGGCTACGCACGCCGGTTATCATCGATGGCCGTAATCTCTATGAGCCGTCTATGGTGCGCAGCTACGGGCTCGAGTACTCAGGCATTGGCCGGACTTAGAGCGCATGAAAAAGAAACCGTTACTGCAAATCCCCGATTTGCAAATCGCGCTCAAGCGCGCCCGCGTGCTCGTCGTCGGCGATGTCATGCTCGATCGATATTGGTTTGGCGACGTGAGCCGCATTTCGCCCGAGGCGCCGGTACCGGTGGTAAAGATCGACCGGGCAGAGGAACGCCCCGGTGGCGCGGCCAACGTCGCCCGCAATGCAGCGGCGCTCGGAGCACAAGTAACATTATTGTCGGTCGTGGGCGCTGACGAGCCAGGCCGCACGCTCGAGGCGTTGGTGCGCAGGGAAAAGATCACCGCACGCCTGCATCGGGATCGCAGCATAGATACGACGGTCAAACTGCGCGTCATTGGACGGCGGCAGCAACTGCTGCGCGTTGATTTTGAGACTACGCCGAGCCATGAGATTTTGCGCTCTAAACTGGCCGAATACTCCAAACTAGTCAGCGGTTGCGATGCGGTTATTTTGTCCGACTACGGCAAGGGCGGGCTCGCCCATATTTCCGAGATGATAGAACTCGCGCGCCGGCGTCGGAAACCCGTGCTCGTCGATCCGAAAGGTGAAGACTTCTCGCGCTATCGGGGCGCAACGCTTGTCACGCCGAACCTTTCGGAATTCCGGGTGGTAGCAGGGGCGTGGGTCGGTGAGCGTGATCTAACGGCCCGCGCGCAAAAACTGCGCCGCGCCTTGAAAGTGGACGCATTGCTGGTGACCCGCAGCGAGGAAGGCATGACGCTATTCACCGATCGAACACGACTACATGAGCCTGCGCAGGCGCGTGAAGTGTATGACGTCAGTGGCGCCGGCGATACCGTCATTGCAACACTCGCAGTTATGCTGGCAAGCGGCGTAGCGCTCGCAGAAGCGGTACATATGGCTAATCGCGCCGCGGGCATCGTCGTTGGCAAATTCGGCACCGCAGTTGTGCAACCGAAGGAGCTCTTCGGGCAACAGCCCTGAGCTGCCTGAAGCATTGAGCGCCCGGCAATGGGTGGCTAGAATTAGCAGGGCGAGGCGGCAACGTCATTCCTTTCATCCTCACAGAGCAAACCAGGTCTTTCATGTATATCATCGTTACGGGCGCCGCCGGTTTCATTGGATCGAACATCGTGAAGGTCCTGAGTGAGCGGGGCGAATATGACGTGCTAGCAGTCGACGACCTTCAGCAAGGTGACAAGTTTTCAAATCTCGTCGACTGCGATGTGGCAGATTACATGGAGAAGGATGAGTTCCTTCGCGAGCTTAACGGTGGTGCGCTGGACGGAGAAATCGCGGCAATCCTGCATCAGGGGGCATGCTCGGACACTACCGAAACCGATGGCCGTTACATGATGCAAAACAATTACCGGTATTCGCGCGAGCTATTCGAATACTGTGTCAGCGAAGAGGTACCTTTGATATACGCCTCTTCCGCCGCTGTTTACGGTGCCAGCAAGCGCTTCCGGGAGGACCGCGCATCCGAGGCGCCGCTAAATGTGTATGGATACTCGAAGTTCCTATTCGATCAGTATGTCCGCCATCAGTGGGTCGATCGGAGTGCTCAGATCGTGGGGCTGCGCTATTTCAACGTGTATGGCGTGCGCGAACAGCACAAGGGCCGCATGGCGTCGGTCGCTTTTCATTTCTTCAACCAGTATCAGGCGCAGGGCAAAGTTAAGCTGTTCGTGGGAACCGGCGGCTATGGCAATGGTCAGCAGGTACGCGACTTTGTCTCCGTCGAAGACGCTGTACAGGTCAATCTTTACTTCCTAGACCATCCGGGGGAATCGGGCATCTTCAACGTGGGGACCGGTGCGGCGCAAAGCTTCAATGATGTTGCGGTGGCGACGGTCAATGCTTGTCGGCTCCATGAAGGCCATGATCCGCTGGCATTAGAAGATCTGCAAAGAAATGGCATCATCGAATACATCAATTTCCCACCGGAACTCGAAGGCAAATATCAGAGCTATACGCAGGCAGACATCAGTGCTTTGCGTTCGGCCGGGTATGCCGAACCCTTCCTCACGGTCGAAGAAGGCGTGACGCGTTACGTCGGTCAGTTGTATGAGCGCCGATCGGCGCGGTATCAGGTGTGAACCGCATGTATAAATCTCTCGAAGATTTCGTCGGCAATACGCCGCTCGTGCGAATGAAACGTCTCGGCCGCGATAGTAGCAACGTCATACTCGCGAAACTGGAAGGCAATAACCCGGCTGGCTCCGTTAAAGATCGTCCGGCGCTTTCGATGATCAGTCATGCGGAGAAGCGCGGCGAGATAAAACCGGGTGCGACGCTCATCGAGCCGACAAGCGGAAATACCGGCATCGCGCTCGCAATGGCAGCGGCGATAATGGGCTATCGCATGATATTAGTGATGCCTGAGCACTTATCGATCGAACGCCGCCAGACGATGGTTGCTTTCGGCGCCCAGATTGTGCTGACACCGCAGACTGGCGGCATGGAGATGGCGCGTGACGTGGCGGAAAAAATGCGCGACGAGGGGAAGGGAATGATTCTGGACCAGTTCTCGAATCCCGATAATCCACTTTCGCATTACGAAGGGACTGGGCCGGAGATCTGGCGCGACACTGATGGCCGCGTAACGCATTTCGTTTCGAGCATGGGAACGACGGGCACTATCATGGGCGTGTCGCGTTATTTGAAGGAAAAAAATCCAGCGATTCAGATCGTCGGTTGCCAGCCTTCGGAAGGATCCCAGATACCGGGTATCCGCAAATGGCCGGCGGCCTACTTGCCTAAGATTTGCGATTGGAGCCGGGTCGACCGAGTGATAGAAGTCAGCCAGGCGGATGCGGAAGATATGACGCGCCGTCTCGCGCGGGAGGAGGGCGTGTTTGCCGGCGTCTCATCCGGCGGTGCCATGTGGTCCACTCTCCAAGTCGCGGCCGACGTCCGCGACGCCGTCATTGTCTGCGTCATATGCGACCGCGGCGACCGCTATCTCTCGACGGGAATCTTTCCTGCCTGATTGCCAGGCGTCGCGTTACGCGTCCCTGATCGTTGGCATTGCGGGGCTGCTCAACACCGCTGTTGTCAGTGCGCAAGAGATCGGCCTGACGATTGGCCGGATTGAAACACCGGCATTCTCCGCAGACAACATTTCCGGAATATTGCGGTTCGGTCGTGTAACGACGTTGGACTTGACCATCGGCGAGCTTTCCCTCGCCGGCAAGCTGTTGCGGAAGGTACGCTTGACATGCCCGGATGTTCGGCACG
>Ga0207691_10004988_pt1 | contig 12802 bp, 11 predicted proteins | sample KBSM13metaG_FD_184327 | JGI IMG/M metagenome (GOLD analysis project Ga0207691, IMG submission 184327) | Miscanthus rhizosphere microbial communities from Kellogg Biological Station, Michigan, USA - KBS M1-3 metaG (SPAdes) (version 2) | ecosystem: Host-associated > Plants > Roots > Rhizosphere >... | reverse complement strand
CGGGCCACGACTACTTTGGTCAAATTCTGGATACTGATGGAACCGTGTTGCTGTGCCTCCACCAGTGGGGCGCGCACGAACACCCCTCCTTGATGCGTCCGGACGAGGCGTCACCTGGCAATGGCCTCCTCTTGTTCTTCCGCGTCGACGACTACGACCAGGCCCTCAACAGGGCACGCGCCCTCGTCGCCCGATTCGAGGAGGAGCCCCACGTGAACCCGAACACTCGAACACCGGAGTTCTCTCTCCGGGATCCTGACGGATACTACATCACGATCAGTGCGCTCTCTGCGCCACAGTGAAGGGAATCAGGGCGGTGGGGACGTTCGCGCCTTCGCGTCGGGCGTGCGGTCAAGGTGACATGCGAGGGAAACGATAATGACGCGCGCATTTGGGCAATGGTCGCCCGATCGTCCGAGCACGCTGGTCATCGCGTGCTCCGACGGACGACTTCAGGAGGCGACCGACGAGTTCCTCGCATACCACCTCCAGGTGACTCGGTATGATCGATTCTACGTGCCCGGTGGTGCGGGCGCGCTCGCTGCGAGTGGGCGAGACTTCCTGCGCGCACGGCAACTTCGGCGCGAGTGTCGGTACCTGGTCGAGCTGCACGCTGTTCGCCACATCGTCCTGCTGTTTCATGCTCCGGCCATGGGCGGCCCACTTGCCGCGGCGTGCGCCGACTACCGGCGCAAGCTGCCGTGGGCCTCGGTAGCGGAGCTGCGGAGCCGACAGGAGCAGGACGCGGAGGAACTGCGCGATAGCCGCGAAGAATGGGCTGGCGCGGCGGCTGTGGCGATCTACCGGTGTGAGGTCGATGGGCGCGGCGACATAGCGTTCGCGGATCTGGCCGACGACGCGCGGAGTCCTCGTCGTCACGAGTCGCAGCGCGACACCACCTAACGTGGCGCTGCAGCAGGTGGGCGGTGTTGGGGTCGCTCCTCGAGTCGGAGTGCCTCCCCTTGTTTATCTACAACACCAGATTTATGCTCTCTTGTAGATAACCTAGGACAGCATGACCAGACCAGCCGATCTCGTCCAGGGGACGCTCGACCTCCTCATCATGCGCACCATCGCCACGGAGCAGCTGCATGGCTGGGCGATCGCGCAGCGGATCCAGCTGCTGTCGAGCGATGTGCTACGCGTCAATCAAGGCTCGCTCTACCCGGCGCTGCAACGACTGGAGCGACAGGGATGGATCACTGCCGATTGGGGCGTCTCGGAAAACAACAGACGCGCCCGGTTCTATCGACTGACCGCCCCGGGCCGACGTCGTCTGGAAAAGGAACGTGCCGACTGGGAACGTTTGTCGGCGGCGATCTCACTCGTTATGCGGCTCGCATAGTTGGGAAGGAGGGCTCAGTGCGCATCATCCACCAGCTTCTCATGCTCTGGCGGTCACTCTTCCGGAGCGAACGCATCGATGCGGACCTCGCCGACGAGATGCGTTTTCACGTCGAGCGCGAGATCGAGGCGAACGTCGCCCGCGGGATGTCTCCTGCTGCCGCCCGCCGCGAAGCGCGGTTGCGGTTCGGTAGCGTCGACACGATGCAGGAACAGTCACGTGACGACCGACCCGGCGCGAGCATGCGCCAGGTACTCCGCGACATCTGGTTCGGCGTGCGGCTCCTCGGCAAATCACCAGTGTTCGGGCTCACCGGCGTCGCGATCGTCGCGTTAGGAATCGGCACGGCAACGGCGATCTTCAGCGTCGTCCACGGCGTGATGCTGCGGCCGCTCCCGTTTCGGGAGCCGGACCGGCTCGTCAGCGTCTGGTTGACGAGACATGGTGTTCGCAACTTGCCGGCGGCGGCCGACGCCATGGACCTTCGTCGGCTCCGCGGCGTGTTCGATGATGTTGCGCTGTTCGAAAACGTCAATCTCAACCTCGTCGGTGACGGGGAACCGCAACGCCTCGAGGGCGTGAGCGCCTCACCCAATCTCTTTTCGGTACTGGGTGTGTCCGCGGCACTTGGCCGGACGTTCGCTCGCGACGAGGATCAACCCGGCCGCGAGCACGTCGTGCTGTTGAGCGACGCACTCTGGCGTGGCCGGTTCAACGCCGATGCTACCATCGTCGGCCGCGTGATCCGTCTCAACGGGTCGCCGCACACGATCGTCGGCGTGATGCCACCGAGCTTTCAGTATCCATCGAGCACCTACCAGGCGTGGGTGCCGCTCGTTCTGGAACCCGGTGAGCTCACGCGTCAGGTGACGGACAACTACCGCGTCGTGGCCCGCCTCGCTCCCTCCGCGACGCTGAGTCGATCGCGCCAGGAGGTCGCCGCGCTGGCTGCGCGCCTAGCGACTTCCAATACCACCGACACCGAGCTCAGTATGACGGTGGACTCGATGCTCGACGACGCCGTGCGCGACGTTCGCCCCGTCCTGGCGCTCCTGCTCGCCGCGGTCGCGTTCCTGCTGCTCATCGCATGCGTGAATCTCTCGAACCTGTTCGGGGCGCGGGCCACCGCTCGGAGCGGAGAGTTCGCGTTGCGGCTGGCGCTCGGCGCCTCACGCGCACGGTTGATGGCGCAAGCCATCGCCGAGACGGTGCCGGTGCTCGCGTTAGGTGGGGCGGTCGGCGTGGCGATGGCCGAATGGGCGGTCCGTGCGTTCGTGGCGAACGCGCCGGCGGGACTCCCGCGCGTCGAGAACATCTCACTGAGCGCACCGGTCGTTGCCTTCTCGCTCGCGCTGCTGGTCATCACCGGCTTCGCGGCGAGCATCGCGCCCGCCGCGCACGCGTGGGCGTCCGACTTCACGACGATCATGAAGGATGGAGGGCGGTCGTCGACGTCCGGGCGCGGGCGCGCGACGGCGCGGCGCATCGGCGTCGCCGCGCAGGTCGCGTTCGCGCTTCCGCTGCTCGCCGGCGCGAGCCTTCTGCTCAAGAGCGCGCTCAACGTCGCACGAGTCGACCCCGGCTTCAAACCCGACGGCGTCGCGACGCTGGCACTCGAGGTGTCGCGCAGCAAGCATGTGTCGGATCCGGAAGTGGCCGACTACTATGGCAGGTTGATCGAAGCAGTGCGAGCCGTGCCCGGAGTGGCGAGTGCGAGTCTCACCAACAGGATTCCGCTCTCCGGTGAGCAGACCAATCAGGTGCACTTCGAGACCGCGGCAGGGGCGGCTGACGAGCCGACCAACGTCGAGACGCGCACGGTGACGCCCGACTACTTCGCGACGCTCGGCATCCGGCTCCTGGCGGGTCGCGGCTTTACCGACCACGACGACGCGAACGCACCCCCGGTCGCGATCATCGATGAGCGGGTCGCGCGAACGATGTGGCCAGGCGAGACGGCCATCGGCAAGCGCTTTCGCGAACCGGAGTGGCGCGGTGGTCGCTGGACGACCGTCATCGGCGTCGTGGCGCATGTGCGCGCCGTCGGGTTGGAGGTCGATCCGCTACCGCAGGTGTACTGGAGCTATCGGCAGTGGACACAGGATCGGATGGTGCTCGCGGTCCGGAGTGCGGCAGAGCCGGGAGTGCCTATTGCATCGGTCGCCAACGCGATACGCTCTGTCGATCCCGAGCAGAGCGTCTACAACGTCCGCACGATGACGGCGATCATCGATCGATCGTTGGCGCAGCGCCAGTTGACGACGCTCCTGATGGCGTCATTCGGCGGTGTCGCGCTCCTGCTGGCGGCAGTGGGGATCTACGGCGTCGTCGCGTACGGCGTCACGCAGCGCTTGCGTGAATTCGGGATTCGCGTTGCGCTTGGCGCGACGGGTCGCGACGTCACGCGTCTCGTGATATGGAACGGGACGTCGATGGCGGTCGCGGGCTCGATCATCGGCCTGGTACTCGCGATCGCGCTGTCCGGGGTCATGAGCAACCTGGTGTATGGCGTGGCGCCGAGAGATCTGGCGAGCCTGCTGGGATCGGCGGCGCTGTTGATGAGTGTCGCAGCGATCGCGAGCTACATCCCGGCTCGGCGCGCCGCGGCAGCGGATCCGGGTGTGACGCTCAGAGCCGAGTAGGCGAGCGGTGGCTCGAGCGCGGAGTGCGGCGTTAGGTTTCGCACCCCGCGCTACTCGAGCTCAGCGCCCGCTCACGAACCGATGAGGGTTGCTGCGACTTCCTCGAGACGGTCGTAGCTCAGCGCGGCGCCTCTGTCCATCCCGGACTTGAGGACGATCTCGCGGACTTCGGGCGACGGATACCGCGCCGTAACTGTGAGTCGCGTCTTCCCGCGCTCCTCGGTCAGCACGGTCGTCACGAGAGACTCGACATCGGGATACTCCTCGAAGATCTCCGTGTTCACGACGCGTTCGGGCCGTGCGATCTCGCGGTAGACGCCGTGGAACGCGACCTCCTTGCCGTTAGGCAGCCGGTTGACGAACCGCCACGTGCCGCCCGGACGCAGGTCGATCTCGCAGACAGGAACGGAATAGCCCTGGGCCAGGCATCCCCACCACTGCTTCACATGCTCGGGGGTGTGCATTGCCTCGAACACGAGCGCACGCGGTGCGTCGAACAGGCGCGTCAGCCGGATCTCGAGATCCGACGGCGTCGTCATCCTGAAGCTCTCGCTATTTGCCACGCTTCCGACGGGCATTGCTCTTCTCCTTGGTTTGGAGTTGTTGGAGGTAGGTCTCGAGGCGATCGAACCGTTTTTCCCAGATCGCGCGATAGGGCTCGGTCCAGTCCGCGACTTCCTTGAGCGGCGTGGCTTCGAGGCGGCACGGTCGCCACTGCGCCTCGCGGCCGCGTGCGATGAGACCCGCGCGCTCCAGCACCCGCAGATGCTTCGAGACGGCCGGCAGGCTCATCGTGAAAGGCTCGGCCAACTCATTGACGGTGCGCTCGCCAGTGATGAGCCGGGCGAGAATTGCGCGTCGAGTTGGGTCGGCCAGGGCCGCGAACGTCATGCTCAGTTGGTCGGTCGGCATACGCGGTGAACCGGTTGGTTAATTAACGTAGTGGTTAAATACAAACGCCGCGTGCCAAAGTCAAGGCCACAGTTCGCGCGCAGGATCAGGCATCAGTCCGGATCTAAGGCGTGAACAGCAACTGCAGGACAGGATGGCCAGGATGGACAGGATTGGCAGGATGACGGCTTTGCATGCCATGAGGCTGGAAACGGCAACGGCAACTGCAAGACAGGATTGGCAGGATGGACAGGATTGAGAAGATGACTGCCTCGGCGTCGAGCGCGTGTCGCCGGGGGCCTAACGAATGTGGGGAACACATCTCGGGGAGAGTGGCGTCCCGAGCGGCCGTGCCCCTCATCCTGGGCTCGTTGTGGGAGGGGCCCTGAATGCGACACGGAGGCTCTGTTCAATCCTGTCCATCCTGGCCATCCTGTCCTGCAGTTGCAGTTGAATTTGCCGTTGCGGTTGCAGTTGCCGTTTCCCGGCCTTACTCCGCCTGGTTCCGCATGTGATCGGCGAGCGCGTGGAAGCGTTCCCGGAGCTGCGAGCGCAACTCGTCAGGCATCTCGTGCTCATCCAGCGCGCGGTCCATGCACCAGAGCCACTCATCACGCTCGCGCGTGCCGATCTGAAAAGGGAAGTGCCGCATACGCAGGCGCGGGTGCCCGTTCCGCTCCACGTAGGTCTGCGGGCCGCCCGTCCACATCATCAGATACAGGTGCAGCTTATCGCGCGATGCCTTGAGGCTCGTGGCGTGCAGCCGGCGGATGGTCGCGGCTTCCGGCGCGCCGTCGACGAGGTCGTAGAAACGATCGACGAGACGACGTACGCCCGGATCGCCGCCAAGCTGTTCGAACGGAGTCGGGGGCAACGTGGACATGCGCGAAAACTAGATTGCTGCTCCGTCGTGGTCGACGTCGACTCGCAATCTGCTCGCGGCCGAGAGGCCGGCCCAATCCCCTCTTCGATCGTCCACGCGAACGTGAATCTGCTGGTGTCCGCAACGTTAGGGACCCAGTACACGCCAACTTGGACATTCCCCGACGTGACGCCGTGCCCCACCATGTACTGACCTGACGGCGAAATCCCGGTTACGAGATTGTTGTTATGCCCACCAACGCCGCCAAGTTTGATCGGTGTGGCGTATGGCGCGTCCATGAACGCGGCGTACATCACGTTGTTACTCCCGAACGCACAGCCGTTCAGCGTCACGCGACGGACCGGCGGTCGACGAGGAGCGCGCGCTCGAGGCGTTCGAGGCCGCGCTCGCGCGAGAGCCGACGAACCTCATTGCGCTCAACAATGCCTCACTGATTCTCACAAAGCGCCGAGAATACGAACGCGCCGCGCGATACCGCCTGAAGGCAGCGCAACAGGATCGCGAGACGATCAACCCGATCACGTGGAGTAACGCGGCTTCCGGGCTCTCCGCCGCCGGTCAGGAAGCCGCCGCCGATAGTCTCATGCGCGAGTGGGCCCGACGCGCGCCCAACGAGCCGACCGTGCTGCTCACGCAGGCACGGCACCTGGCCTTTCTCCACGCATACGACAGCGCCGAACGGGTCTACAGGGACATTCGGCCGAAGGTCGCGACGAGCCGAACGATCACGAACTCGGTGCTGGGCGAGCTTGGTGCCGTGCTCATCGCTCGCGGACGGATCCGCGAAGGGCTGCAGTACCGGAGCGAGATGCGCACGCGGCAGCTCGAGCGTGGCGACAACGCGGCGATCCCGGAATGCCGGGATAGACTCGGCGCTGGTCGCTGCCTTTGTGCAGGAGGACCGGGCTGCCGCGCGTGACGTGCTCCACCAGACGATGCGTCGCATGCCGCCGGATTCGTTCCCGCTGGTCGATCGCCTCAACGCGTACCTGCTCGCCGCCGCGGGCTTTGCCGGCGATACACCGCTCGCGCAGCAGGTGCGCGCGGACTACATGAGACAGCTCGCCGCGCTCGGAAGGACCGTCGATCGTCCCGCGGCGGAGGTGTTCAGCGACGCGCTGGCGGACTTCGGCGGGCCGACTCGATGAGTCGCTGGCGAAAGTCGCCGAGGCGGATCGACGCCTCCACGTGTGCACGGAATGCCTGCTGTCGCTTCGCTTCGTCGTGCTCGACCGGCTCGAGCGCCCCGATTCAACCATTGCCACAGGCGACGCATACCTGGCGCAGAAACGGCCTGGCGCGGCGTTCAACGAATCTCTGAACCTCGCCGGCGTCCAACAGCGCTTGGGCGAGCTCTACGAAGCCAAGGGCAGCCCGACTTCCTCGCGGTCATCGACTTCGATCGCAAATCGCCCAACTACGGGCAGGTGCTTTCTACGGTGCCGCTCCCACCGTCCGGCAACTTCGGAACGAGCCGCCACTGGGGATGACAACCGGGGTTCTCGCCGCTACGGACAGAGATTCGCCGAGTTCCCGGCGAACGTATTTCCCTGGAGCGTGTTGCCCGCGGTCGGCCCCTGCAGTGCACAGCTGTTCGCCTGAAGGGTGTTGCCACGGATAGTGTTGCCGGTCCATCCGCCGGCGAGTCGGATGCCCACGGCGCTCGTCGTCAGCAAGTTGCCCTTGATCACGTTGCCGCTCGCGCCTGGCGGAGAGGTCATGTCGATCGCTGCGACCGTACTCCCCGAGATCGTGTTCCCATTGAAGGTGTTCCCCGGCTGCGAGATCAGGAGAATCCCTGTGGGATTGTCGATGATGTCGTTGTCGACGACGTCATTGTCGGTGGACACCACGCCGGTCAGGTTCGGGCGGAACATGAATGCCCGAACGGAATTTTGCCGCGCGATGTTCGCCTTGATCGTGTTGCCGCTCGACGCCTGCAGGAGGACCGCGGTCGCGTTCTGGGTGAGCTCGTTGTTCTTGATGACGATTCCCGTGGACGACGCGACGAACATCCCCTGGAGGAACCCGCGGATGGTGCCGTCCTGAATCGAGACGTCCTGACTGGCGTTGACTCTGATGCCGACGCCCGTGCCATTCCCGCTGATGGTGTGGCCGTGCAGGTTGATCCGGACGCCGGTCGCGGAGACGGTGAGTCCATCGCCTGCACACACCAGGTCGTTCTCCAGCCGCAGGTCTGACACGACGACGTCCCCGCATGCGGCGCTCGTGACCGCGACCGACGGGCTCGGCCCATCGGTGCGCGCCGTTGGCGGCGGGGACGTGGTCCCGCCGTCCGCGCAGGCCGTCAACACCGGGAGTGCGAGTATGAAGCCGCGGAGCGAACGCACGAGGGCCTCCTGAAGAAGGTGTGAGGTTGCGGACAGCATCGATGCGGTGGTGGTCGCGCGCGTCACGGCTGTCGCGGATAGAGTCGCGTTTCCAGTGCGGCCGGCTGATAGCCCGCATTGAAGCGACAGCTGGTGCCGAACTCGAGTCGATACTTCTCGCACGCCGCAGCGAGCGCTTCGTTCGTAGGCGGCGTTTTGCGTTCGATCCAATCGAGTACCACCTGGAGCGCCCCGAGTTGCTCGGCCGTGGTGAACTGACAATGCCCGCCCTGATTCGTGAACGCCTGGAAGAGATTGCCTAACGCGCCAGCCTTGGTGACCGCTGCGCGATACGCCGACTGGTTTTCGACGAACGCGCGAGGGTCGTCGATGGCGTGCAATGTCAGCACCGGAGCTCGCGGGCGTCCCGTCGGGTCATCGGCCGAGGCCAGCACGGTGGCGGTCTGGTTCTCGGCGGGGTACCGGGGCACGTCACGGTTCAGCGCGACGTCGTCGGTCGACCCACTGTATCGGACGTTCGTGTTCTGCAGCGGGTTGTGTCCGCCTAACGTCTCCTGGAGGAACGTCTTCAGCAGGGCGGTCGCGGCGTCCATGTTCGTCAGGAGCCCCGATTCCGGGATGCGCAGCACGGCGAGGATGTTCGCCAGGTTCTCACGCTGCGCGGCCGAGCGCTGCGCCGCGGGGAGACTGATGCCGGTGCACTCGTTGACGCGGGCCTGGAGCTCCGCCGCCGTCAGCGTGGTCTGTGGCGCGAGACCGAGGAACAGGTCGTACCGCGGCTCGTCGCTGCGTGGAAGATTGCGGCAGTAATACTGGTACACGGTGCGCGCGTCCAACTGTGTGTAGAGACTCCGCAGCGTCCCCGCCATCAGTCCGCACAGCGACACCACACCGTCGAAGGTCCCGAACCGCTCCGCACAACGCGCCGCCACCAGACCGCCGAACGACAGTCCCCAGACGATCGTGCGCTTCGGGCGGCCGAACTTCGCGACGAAGATCTGTCGCAGCTCCTCGACGTCATCCGTCGCGTCTCGCGCAAGTGGCGTGTCGCTGCGGTACGTGGTCGCGGCGAGCGCGAGTCCTCCGTCGCGCAGCAGGTTGCGGGCAGCACCGAACGTGCGGAGATCTGTTGCCGGCACTGGCGTCGCACCGCGGGCCACGACGACCAGGATGCCATTCCAGTTCGTCGGCACGGCAATCTGATAGGACGCTCCGCTGAGCTGTGTCCCGCTATAGCAGGTGGCCTGCGCCGAGAGTCCCGTGATGCATGTGGCGGCGGTTGGAGGCGGAGCCGTCGGCTGGTCTGTACCACAACCGGCGAGGGCCAGTGTGCCGAGCGCTGCCCGGAACGCACGGGCGCGGGTGATTGTCGATCCACGCATTGTCGCGTCGTCTCCGGGTCGGATGACGGTCGAGCGGCCCATCGGTGCTACACGTTAGGCGATCGACCACACCGCACAACTACATACTCGGGTAGTTTTTCGGGGCGGATCCGGGAGGTCGTGACGCGGTTCGGGCGGTCGCCTCGGCGCGTGAATGGACGTGGAGCTTCTGGTAGATCTGTTTGACGTGGAAGGCGACCGTGTTGACGCTGATGAACAGGCCGTCGCCGATCTGCTTGTACGTCCTGCCGTCGACGAGTCCCTGCAGAACATCGCGCTCGCGCGGCGAGAGCAGGCCTGCCGCCGGATCGGGTGCGCGAAACACGCGCACGACCTGCCGCGCCACCGAAGCAGTCATCGGGGCACCACCGTCGTGCGCCTCGCGGATCGCGTCGAGCAGCGCCGTCGGCGGCGTGGCCTTGAGGAGATAGCCCGTCGCGCCGGCACAGAGCGCCCCGAAAATGCGCTCCCCTTCGTCGTGGACGGTGAGCATGAGCAGCTCGGCGTGGGGCCAGTGGCGGCGGAGAAGCGGAAGCGCATCGGTGCCGCTCATTCCGGGGAGCCCGATGTCGACCAGGACAACGTCGGGAGGAGGGTCGGGATGCGTGGCGAGCGCGCTTTCCGCGTCGCCGGCCGTCCCCGCACTGGCGAAGCCGGGGGCTCCATCGAGGAGGAGCTCCAGCGCTTCGCGCACCGATGATGAGTCCTCGATCACGAAGACCCGAAGGGCAGTGGTCACGCCCACCGCCGCGGCGGCGTCATCAGACATGCGACTCATTCTAGTCGGCGTGGCGAACGCTGCCTACTACATACTCGGGTAGCTCGGCCGCCGCCCTCGCAACGGTACGTCGACTTCGACACGCGTCCCGTCGCCGGGCGCGGTATCCAGCCGAAGCTCGGCACGAATCGCTGCGGCACGTCGCCGGAAGTTCTCGAGCCCGTTCCCGCCCGATTCCCGAGATGGCTCGAAGCCCGCTCCGTCGTCTCGAACGGTGAGCAGCAGCCGGTTTGTGGTGATGTGCCAGCGGATCTCGATGGACCTGCTCCCCGCGTGGCGCACCGCGTTATGCAGCGCTTCCTTCACCAGCAGCAGCACGTTGTGGCGCACGTCGGTCGACAGGCCGGGCGGCGACGTGCGCTCCGCAGTTCCCTGCATGTCGAGCCGGATGCCGCGGGGGGCGAGCAGGGCGACCGCGTAGTCCTTGATCCGTGACTCCAGTGACTCCCAGCTCTCGTGCTGCGGATGAATTGCCCAGATGATGTCGCGCATCCCTTCGGAGAGCGAACGCGCCTGGTCACCGACCTGCTCGGCCCATGCGGCGACCTGGGGCTCCGATGCGCGGCGTATCAACTCGCTGTACAACGACACCTGCGTGAGGCCGCTGCCAAGGTCGTCATGCAGATCCGTGGCGATGCGAAGGCGGAGCCTCTCGATGGCCAGCCGCCGCTCCACACGGTTTCGATACCAGAGCGCCGGTGGCAATGCGAACGCGATGATGACGGCGATGGCGAACCACCAGGTTCGGTAGAACAGCGGTGTCGCAACGAAGTCCTGCCGCACCACTGGTCCGGGAGGCTCGCCCGGTCTCACGGCGCGCGCCTCGAAACGGTGCCGACCCGGCGCGATCGACGCGATCTGAATCGTGCGCCCGGACCCGAGGATCGTCCACGAGGTGTCACTCGACGCGAGCCGGTACTCGACGCGCACCCGCTCTTCCTGACGGTACGTCTGCGCCGCGAGGGTTATCGACAGATGGCTGTTGCCTGCGCGAAGCCGGAGCGGCTCGTTGCTCTCGCGTTGTCGCACGCCGTCGATCTCCAGCCTGGTTAGGCGTACGCGGGGAGAGCTCAGACGCGGCATGTGTCGGTAGTCGAGTCGATGGAGCTCGCCGGGTGCTGCGCCGAACCAGAGAAACCCGTCACGATCCTCGAACACCGCGCTCACGAATTCGCGCGAGATCCCATCCCGCGCGCGAAACTCGAGCACGGCATCGAGGCTCGGCGCACCAGGCCGCAGCCGGAATCCCTGGACTCCTCGAGGTGTCCCCACCCAGAGCCGACCGTCCGGCGTGGGAAAAAGCGCGTGGACCTCATCGCTCAGGAGGCCGTCGCTGGTTTGGAGTCGTCGGCTTTCCCACGTACCCTGTTCTGTCTGGTAGATGCAGACCAGTCCTGACCGACCCGCCGCGATCCACACGCGCCCGAACGCATCCGCTCCCATGTCGACGATTTCCAGAGACCGCAGCGTGTCGAGGACCGCCCGCAGCGATGACGGCAGACAGGCCCGGCACTCCGTGCCAAGCGAGTCTCCCTCCACCGTATCGAGGCGCGTCGACACGCTGGATATCGGCGCCATCCAGATCCGTCCATCACCGGCCTCGGCGACGTACGCCGAGACGAAGCGGCGACCACTGATCCGCGCCGCGCGTTGCCCCGTCATGCGGTACATGCCATCCGGCCGCGCCACGAACCTCACGCCAGCACGCGTCTCGTAGACGAGGTGGTCGGAGCTCCCGGTCGGCGCGGCGCGTGAGGCAGCATCGGCGACGAACCCAAGGTCGCCATACTCCCTCCACCAGTGACGGCCGTCGTGGCCCGCCGTCGGTTGTGTAGTGGCGCGACGGGTGAGGTCACTCATGCGCTCGACCCGTTGGTTGCGAAGCCGATACATCCCACCCCAGGTGCTGATCCAGAGACTCCCGCTCACCGAGTCGCCGGTGAGTCCCGTGAGGAATTCTGCTGGCCCGTTAGGCGCCCGTACGGGATAGGACACGAGGTACTCCTGGTCCACGTGAATGAGCCCGCCCTCGTGCGCCAGCCAGAAATCACCCTCGCGACCGAACAACAACTGTCGCGGCAGGAGCTCGTCGAACGCCGCGCCAGCCGATCGGGGGAACTCGACGCCCCCGTCCCCACCGAGTCGTACGACGCCCGTCCGCCGGCCCTGACCCGGGAGGATCGCGCCGGCGGTCGCGAGCAGTCGACCGGACGCATCGGCGTCAGGCTCGGCGTGCCTGCCCGCGGCGTACTCGCCGCCAAGAGCCCGACGCATGGAGCCATCGCCGCCCCGCACGTACACGCCGGCATCGGTGCCGATCCAGGCACGTCCCGGAGAATGAGGGCGCATGAACAGGATGCGCCTGGGGAGCGGCGACCACTGCGGCGGGGTCCCGTGCTCGCTGTTTAGCGCGACGCGCCCGACTTTTCGCTCGGAGGCGAGCCAGAGGAGGTCCGGTCCCTCGAAGAAGAAGTCGACGATGCGCTCGTCTCCCGGCAGGTCGACGTGAGACCAGCGCGTCGTCGCCGGC
>Ga0207691_10004984_pt1 | contig 12808 bp, 13 predicted proteins | sample KBSM13metaG_FD_184327 | JGI IMG/M metagenome (GOLD analysis project Ga0207691, IMG submission 184327) | Miscanthus rhizosphere microbial communities from Kellogg Biological Station, Michigan, USA - KBS M1-3 metaG (SPAdes) (version 2) | ecosystem: Host-associated > Plants > Roots > Rhizosphere >... | reverse complement strand
TAGCCCTTGCCGAGCGCGAAGCCCGCGGCGAACCGGTTGTCGCGTTCGACGGTCGGCAGCAGGTGAAGCGATCCGGCATCCAGCACCCGATCGAATCGAGTGCCGCGGCGCAGCCGGTCGAGCCGCAGGGCCAGCTCACCGAGCTGTTCGGTCGCAAGGCGGTCGATTCGCTGTTCCAGACCGACAACTTTCCGCGTCGGGTGGTCGCGACGGTCGACAACCTTGCGCGCGGCCATGCCTCGCCGCGCCTCTGGCCGGTGAATCCGGCGCCGGGCCGCTTCGCCGTCGAAGGAACGCCCGCCGAAGCGGTGATCAGCCCGGACAACGCGCAGCGCTATGCGCCCATCCTGCAGTTGCTGGAGACCGTCGACATGCCGAGCGCGGCGGCGACGTATGCGCGGCTCTATCCGCAGTTCCAGAAGGCCTACGAGGAGCTGGGCTATCCCAACGGTTACTTCAACGATCGCCTGATCGAGGTGATCGACCTGCTGCTGGCCACGCCGGAGCCCGACGGGCCGGTGCAAGTGCAACTGCCGACCAGCAATGCACCGGTGCAGCCGCCGCGTCCATGGGTGCTGTACGAGTTCTCCGATCCGGCGCTCGAGTCGCTGCCGGCCGGGCAGAAGATGCTCTTGCGGATGGGCCCGGCGAACGAACGCCGCGTGAAAGCCAAGCTGGCCGAATTCCGCAAGCTCATTGCAAAGCCGGGTACGCGCCGGTAACGGCCGGAAGTGGCATCGACATGCCACGCTTCGCGCAGCCCCGCACGCTTCGCGCGGCTGATGCCCGTCGCCGACTCTCGGCGCGCGAGGGCCGAAGGCATACTGCGCGCCATGCCGACATCGACCCGTGATCGCACGCTGCGGGTGCTGCACCTGGAGGATTCGGAGCTCGATCACGAGCTGGCGATCGCCCACCTCAACCGCGGCGGGCTGCAGGTGCAGGCGGTGCGGATCGATTCGGAAGCGGCGTTCCTCGACGCGCTCGGCCGCGACTGGGACGCGGTGATCTCCGACTACAACCTGCCGGGCTTCTCGGGCCTGGTCGCCCTCGAGCTGCTGAAGGAGCGCGAGTCCGACCTGCCCTTCATCCTGCTGTCGGGCGAGATCGGCGAGGACACCGCCGTCGAGGCGATGCGCAACGGCGCCAGCGACTACCTGCAGAAGGCGCATCTCGCCCGGCTGGTGCCGGCGCTGCTGCATGCGGTCGATGCCGCCGAGACGAAGCGCGCCCGGGTGCAGGCCGATCGCGAGCTGCTGCTCTCCAAGCAGCGCCTGCGCGAACTCGCCCAGCACCTGCAGACCAGCATCGAGCACGAGCGCGCCGCCATCGCGCGCGAGATCCACGACGACGTGGGCGGCTCGCTCACTGCGCTGAAGTTCGACCTCGCCTGGATCACCCGGCATTCGACCGCGCCCGAGGTGAAGGCGCGCGTGAGCTCGGCGCTCGAGACGGTCTCGCATGCGGTCGAGGCGAGCCAGCGCATCATGCACAACCTGCGTCCGGCCATCCTCGAGCAGGGCCTGCTACCGGCGCTGCACTGGATCGCGCTGCGCTTCGAGCGGCGCACCGGCATCGAGTGCGAGATCCGGCTGCCGCGCAGCGTGCCCGAACTGCCTGCCGGCGTGCCGCTCGTGGCCTACCGCGCCGCCCAGGAGGCGCTGACGAACATCACCAAGCATGCGCGCGCGTCGCGCGTTCAGATCGACCTGTCGCTCGCGGGCGGCGTGCTTTCGCTGGAGATCAGCGACAACGGACGCGGCCTCAGCCAGGACGACCTCGCGAAGGCGCGCTCGTTCGGCATCCGCGGCCTGCACGAGCGCGCCGGCACGGTCGGCGGCTGGATCGATCTCTCGAGCGGCCCGCAGGGCACCAGCCTGATCCTGTCGGTGCCGCTCGACCTCGCCGAGCTGCCGACCGAGCCAGAACCCGACCGCAGGTCGTACGATCCGAGTCAGTGGGGCGACGTCTGAACCCGGCGCCGCACCTGCCGTCCATGCCTGACCGCCGATGATCAAAGTCCTTCTCTGCGACGACCATGCGCTGATCCGGCGCGGCATCCGCGACACCCTGTCCGACGCCCCCGACATCGAGGTCGTAGGCGAGGCCGGCGACTATGGCGAGCTGCGTTCGATGATGCGCGAGAAGACCGCGGACGTGCTGGTGCTCGACATCAACCTGCCCGGCCGCAGCGGCCTCGACGTGCTGCACGTGCTGAAGGACGAGGGCACGACGATGCGCGTGCTCGTCGTCTCGATGTACCCGGAAGACCAGTACGCGATCCGCGCGCTGCGTGCCGGCGCCTATGGCTACGTCAACAAGGGCGGCGACCCGGCGCAGATCGTCAACGCGGTGCGCATCGTCGCGCAAGGCCGCAAGTACGTGACGCCCGAGATCGCGCAGATGCTGGTCGAGAGCCTGACCGCGCCGGCGGTCGAGAACGCGCACGAGAAGCTGTCGGACCGCGAGATGCAGACCTTGGTGATGATCGCGTCGGGCAAGCGCCTGTCGGACATCGCCGAAGAGCTGATGCTGTCGCCGAAGACGGTCAGCGTCTACCGCGCGCGGGTGCTCGAGAAGCTCGGCCTGACCAACAATTCCGAGATGACGGTCTACGCGATCCGCAGCGGGCTGGTCGGCAACTGATCCGGCAAGCGCAACCTTCGTGGCGGGCGGCAACGACGCCGCGCGGTATGAATCGGCGGTTGTCGGCGGTATGTGCAAGACGAGGTCGTCCCCGTCGCTAAGATGCGCGCCATGTCGCCGCTCCGTGCCCTCTTCGCGTGTCTGCTGATCGGCGTCGCCACGATCGTGCAGGCCGCGCCGGCGCCCGACAGCGTGTACCTCGAGGACCTGACCTGGACCGAGCTGCGCGACCGCCTGAAGGCCGGCCAGACGACGGTGATCGTGCCGGTCGGCGGCACCGAGCAGAGCGGTCCGCACATCGCGCTCGGCAAACACAACATGCGGGTCCGCGTGCTCGCCGGTCGCATCGCGAGTGGCCTCGGCAACGCGCTGGTCGCGCCGGTCATCGCCTATGTGCCGGAGGGCGCGGTCAGCCCGCCGGCCGGTCACATGCGCTTCGCCGGCACGATCACGCTGCCGGAAGCGGCGTTCGAGACGACGCTCGAGTACGCGGCGCGCAGCTTTCGGCAGCACGGCTTTCGCGACATCGTGCTGATCGGCGATCACGGCGGGTACCAGAAGAGTCTGGTGCGGGTCGCGGCGCGCCTCAACCGCGACTGGGCCGCGACGCCGGTTCGCGTGCATGCGGTCGAGGACTACTACCAAGCCGTCGAGACCGACTTCGTGAAGGCGTTGAAGCGCCAAGGGTTTCGAGACGACGAGATCGGCAGCCATGCCGGCCTCGCCGACACGTCGCTGACCCTCGCGGTCGATCCGCGCCTGGTGCGCTCCGAGTGGCTAACCCGCGGCACGCCGCCGGGCGTCGCCGACGGCGTGCACGGCGATCCGCGCCGCTCGACCGCGGCCGCCGGGCAGGCCGGGGTCGACCTGATCGTCAGCCGCACCAGCGAGGCCATCCGTCGCGATCTGGTCCGGCGCTGATGTCGTCCAGTCCGGCGCCGACCGCGTTGCATTCCTTTCCGCTCTTGGAGGAGCTCTCTTGAACTTGCAGAACCTTGTTCGTCGCTGCGCCGCTGTCCCCGCGCTGATCGCCCTGCTGGGCGCGACCTCGATCGGCGTCCAGGCCGTCGGCCCGATCAACACCGTGCCAGGGATGCCGCCGGTCGTCGATCCGATGAACCTCTACAGCGAGACCACCGAGAGCAAGCTCAGTCCGGCGGTGCAGGGACACCTGCCGCGCATCTACGTGCCGCATGTGCAGTCGAGCGACGTCTACGTGATCGACCCGGCGACGTTCAAGGTGGTCGGCAAGTTTCGCGTGGGCCTGAACCCGCAGCACGTGGTGCCGTCGTGGGATCTGAAGACGCTCTGGGTCGCGAACAACGCCGAGAACACCACCAAGGGCAGCCTGACGCCGATCGACCCGATGACCGGCAAGCCGGGTGCACCGGTCAAGGTCGACGACCCGTACAACATGTATTTCACGCCGGATGGCAAGGAGGCGATCGTCGTTGCCGAGGCCTTCAAGCGGCTCGATTTCCGCGACCCGAAGACGATGGAGCTGAAGTCGTCGCTCGACACGCCGGACTGCAAGGGCATCAACCACGCCGATTTCTCGATCGACGGCCGCTACGCGATCTTCACCTGCGAGTTCGGCGGCAACCTGGCGAAGATCGACCTGGTCGAGCGCAAGGTGGTGGGCTACCTGAAGCTCTCGACCGGCAAGATGCCGCAGGACATCCGCGTCTCGCCGGACGGCACCACCTGGTACGTCGCGGACATGATGGCCGACGGCGTGTTCGTGGTCGACGGCGCGACCTTCAAGGAAGTCGGCTTCATCAAGACCGGGAAGGGCACGCACGGCCTCTACCCGAGCCGCGACGGCAAGAAGCTCTACGTGACGAACCGGGGCTCGAACAAGATCCACGGCGCGGGCAAGGGCATGGGCAGCGTCTCGGTGCTCGACTTCGCGACCCGCAAGGTCGACGTGACCTGGCCGATCCCCGGCGGGGGCAGTCCGGACATGGGCAACGTCAGCGCCGACGGCAAGCAGCTCTGGCTCTCGGGCCGCTACGACAACGTCGTCTATGCCTTCGACACGACGACCGGCGAGGTGCGCGTCATCCCGGTCGGCAAGGAGCCGCACGGGCTGACCGTGTGGCCGCAGCCGGGCCGCTATTCGCTCGGCCACACCGGCAACATGCGCTGACGGCGGCCGGAGGGCCGAGCGTCTTCAACGCGTCGCGCGGCGGCGGACGCAGTCGATGTAGGCCGCGCCGTCGGGCGGGCCCCCGCTGCGCTGTGAGGTCCACATCATCTCGCCGAGGCACTCCATCACTTGGTGCTGCGCGTCGTGCGCCGAGCCGAGGCGCGCGCGCAGCAGCTCGAACGCCTGCTTGATGCCGCGCGGCTGGTCGATCGCGATCTGCTCGCTGATCGAGAGATGCATCGACAGGTGCAAAAACGGGTTGGTGCGGCCGTCCTCGACCGCGTAGACCGCGGCGCGCGCGGCTTCGGCATCGGCGAGGTCGGTCTCGTATTCCGGATGCTCGGCGATCCAGTCGGCCGCGATCGCCTCGAGCGGCGTCAGCGGCTCGTTCGCGCGGAGCTTCTTGTGCGCGGCGCAGAAGAAGTCGCGGACGTCGTGCTGCGAAGGGGCGAACATGGCGCAATTCTGCATGCCGTCCGTTCGACGCTGCTGAACCGCGTCGACGACTGCATCGCATGCGGGTTCAGCGCGCTGCCTCGACAATCTCCCATCCGAACCCTCCGCGATCACGCGGCGCCGCCATGAATGTCACGACCGAACAGCTCTTCGAGCAGGCCCGCACGCACAACGGGTTCCGGCCCGAGCCGATCCCGGAAGCCAAATTGCGCCAGCTCTGGGACCTGATGAAGTGGGGGCCGACGTCAGCCAACAGCAGCCCGGCCCGCATCGTGTTCGTCGCCTCGCCCGAGGCGAAGGCGCGCCTGCTCGAGTGCATGACGCCGGGCAACACCGAGAAGACGCGGCAGGCGCCGGTTAACGCGATCATCGGCATGGACATGGCCTTCTACGAGAAGCTGCCCCAGCTGTTCCCGCACGCGGATGCGAAGCCGTGGTTCGAGGGCAAGCCCGATCACATCGCGGCAACGGCGTTCCGCAATTCGAGCCTGCAGGGCGGCTACCTGATCATCGCTGCGCGCGCCCTCGGCCTCGACTGCGGGCCGATGAGCGGCTTCGACCACGCCAAGATCGATGCCGCGTTCTGGGCCGGCACCGCGGTCAAGACCAACTTCGTCTGTAATCTCGGCCAAGGCGATCCGAGCAAGATCTTCGCGCGCAGCCCGCGCCTGAGCTTCGAGGAAGCCTGCCGGATCGCCTGACGCTTCAGGGCGTGGTCGCGGTCTCGCGTTCGAGATCGAGCGACTCGCTGGTGCCGCTCCAGCCGGCGCGCGATTGACGGCGCTGGGCCTGCTCGCGCTCCAGCGCGAACAGCTCTTCGAGTTGCTGGCGGCCTTGCTTGGCCGCGGCGATCAGCTTGGCTTCGTCCTTGCGGTGCGGCGCCATCGCCTGCAGTTGCTCGACGTTGTGACGCCGGAATCGCAGCGCCAGGGTGCGGGCCTGGTGCGGCTCCCAGCCCAGCGTCTCGAGCGTGCTGCGCGCGCTCATCAATGCGGAGTCGAGCGTCTCGCGCTCGATCAGCCGGATGCCGAGCTCGTACAGCTGGTAGTAGTGCGTGACATTGCGAGCGCGCGCGACGATGGTCAGGTTCGGAAAGTTCTGGCGCACCATCGTCGCGACATCGACGCTGCGGTCGACATCGTCGATCGCGAGCACCAGCACGCGCGCGGTCGCCGCGCCGGCGGTGCGCAGCAGGTCGAGCCGGCCGGCGTCGCCGTAGTAGACGCGCCAGCCGAACTTGCGCAGCGCCTCGATCGCTTCGGCGTCGTGGTCGAGCACCGTCGCTGAGACGCCGTTCGCATAGAGCAGGCGGCCGACGATCTGCCCGTAGCGGCCGAAGCCGGCGATGATGACCGACGCGTTCTGCGGCTCGTTCAGCTCTTCGATCGTTGTCTTGCGCCGGCCGCTTGCCAGCAGCGGAATCCACCAGCGGTCGGCGGCCACCAGCAGCAGCGGCGTCAGCAGCATCGAGACCGCGACCGCGGCGACCAGGAACGACGACACCGATGCCGTGATCGCGCCGGCCTGCGTCGCGGTCTGGAACACGACGAAGCCGAACTCGCCGCCCTGCGCGAGCAGGATCACGAAGACCGGGCGCTCCGGCTTCGGGATCGGCATCGCCTTGCACATTGCCCAGAGGACCGCGGCCTTCAGCAGCAGAAAGCCGACGACGACCGCAGCGATCAGCAACGGCTGGGCAAAGACGACGGCGAAGTCGATGCTCATGCCGACCGCGATGAAGAAGAGGCCGAGCAGGAGACCCTTGAACGGCTCGATGTCGGTCTCGAGCTCGCGTCGGTACTCGCTTTCCGCGAGCAGCACGCCAGCGAGGAAGGCACCGAGCGCCATCGAGAGGCCGACCGCCTGCATCAGCGCAGCGGTCGCGACGACGAGCAGCAAGGCGGCGGCGGTGAAGATCTCGGGGGTCTCGCTGCGCGCGATCCAGCGCAGCGCGGGACGCAGCAGCAGGCGACCGCCGAGGATGATCGCGATGATCACGCCGATCGCCTTCGCCGCGCCGATCCAGCCGGAGCCGTCGTCGTGCTCGGTCATCGTGCCGAGCAGCGGCAGCAGCGCGAGCAGCGGGATCGCCGCGACGTCCTGCAGCAGCGCGACGCTGACGACGCTCTGCCCGGAGGTGGTGCCGCGCAGATTGCGTTCGCCGAGCACGCCGAGCGCGATCGCCGTCGACGACAGGGCGAGGCCGAATGCCGCCACCAGCGCGAGCCGCCACTCGACGCCGCAGAGCAGCGCGATCGCTGCAAGCACGACGACCGAGCCGAACAGCTGCACGCTGCCCCAGCCGAAAATGGGCTTCCGCAGGGCCCAGAGGCGGTCCGGCTCGAGCTCCATGCCGACCAGGAACAGCATCAGCACCACCCCGAATTCGGCGAAGTGCAGCATGTCCTGCGGGTCGGTGACGAACTTCAGACCCCACGGTCCGATCACGATGCCGGCGACGAGGTAGCCGATGATCGAGCCGAGGCCGACGAGGCGGGCGAGCGGCACCGCAATCACAGCGGCGGCCAGATAAACGAGGCCGGCATTCAGCCAGGAGGTCGATTCCATCAGCTTTCGGCGAAGTTCTCGAGCGGTCGGGCGGTGAGCGGCACCTCACAGGCGACGCCTTCCGGGTAGTCGGCGATCTCCGGCCAAGCCGGGTGCGACGCGAGCCGCTGTGCGTAGACGTCGGCATGAGCGCGGATCTCGGCCTCGCTGGCCTTGTGCGCGCCGTGCAGCATCAGAGGCGGCAAGAACCGCATTCCGCACAGCGCAGCGGTTTGCTCGTAGGGCGGCAGGAACGCGTCGAAGAAGTAGCGGTTGTAGCTGTCGGGCCGGTACGAGTCTTTCGGGCCGCCGGTGGTCGCGACGAGCCAGAGGTCCTTGTGACGCAACGCGTTGCCGTCCGGACCGTAGGCCCAGCCGAACGCCAGTACCTCGTCGACCCACAGCTTCATCAACGGCGGCATGCTGTACCAGTGGATCGGGTGCTGCCAGACGACGAGCCGGGCTGCCGACAACGCGGTCTGCTCGGCGGCGACGTCGATTAGGTAGTCGGGATACAGCGCATACAGGTCGCGCACCCCGACCCTTGTCGCGTCGCCGGACTGCAGCGACACAGCAGTCTTCATCAGGCGCCGGTTTGCGCGTGACTGCTCGATCTGCGGGTGCGCGACGATGACGAGCACCCCAGCGGTCGGGATGGCGGCACGCTCGTCCGCGATGGGGAAGGGAGCGGGGGACTGGGCCATGGGCGCGGGCAGGGTTGCGACGGGGAGCGCCGTTAACATAACCGCAAAAGCCGCAGAGCGAAGGGAGGCGTGCATGCCGGTGATCGTGGTTGCGAATCCGAAAGGCGGTGTCGGCAAGACCACGCTGGCCACCAACCTCGCCGGCTACTTCGCTTCACTCGGCGTTCACGTCATGCTCGGCGACGTCGACCGCCAGCAGTCGGCACGCACCTGGCTGGCGTTGCGGCCGGCCGGCCTGCCCCGCATCGAGACCTGGGAAGTTGCGCGCGACGAGATCGTGCGGCCGCCCAAGGGCACGACCCACGTCGTCCTCGACACGCCCGCCGGCCTGCATGGCAAGCGCCTCGACGGGGTCATGAAGCTGGCCGACAAGGTGGTGATTCCGCTGCAGCCGAGCATCTTCGACATCCATGCGTCGAACGACTTCATCCGTCAGCTGCAGTCGCATCGGCGCAGCGACCGCGTGCAGATGGCGATCGTCGGCATGCGGACGCGCGAGGGCACCATATCGGCCGATCAGCTGCGGACGTTTCTCGACGGCGTGACGTTGCCGGTGCTTGCATTCCTGCGCGACACGCAGAACTACGTGCACCTCGCGGCGCATGGATTGACCTTGTGGGACGTCGCGTCGACCCGCTTCGACCGCGACCGCGAGCAGTGGGCGCCGATCACGTCCTGGGTCGACGCGTGACACGACCAACCGAACGGAAACCAACGACATGAAGAGCTTCGAACATCTGACCGACCTGCAACCGCTCGTCGGCCAGGAACTCGGCGTCAGCGAGTGGGTGAGCGTCGAGCAAGAGCGCATCGACCAGTTCGCCGATGCGACCGGCGATCACCAGTGGATCCACATCGATCCGGTGCGGGCCGCGGCCGGACCGTTCAAGACGACGGTGGCCCACGGCTTCCTGACCCTGTCGATGCTGCCGGAGATGAGCGCCTCGGCGTTCGAGGTGCGCGACACGCGGATGGGCGTCAACTACGGGCTGAACCGGGTGCGCTTTCCGGCACCGGTGCCGTCGGGCAGCCGGCTGCGCGGGCGCTTCAAGCTGCTCAGCTACGAGCCGATCGAGGGCGGCGCGCAGCTGGTCGTCGAGGTGACGATGGAGCGGGAAGGTTCGCCGAAGCCGGTGTGCGTCGCCGAGTCGGTGGCGCGTCGGTTCACGTGATTTGGCTGACACGTCGCCTTGCAGTCGGCGCCGGTCAAGCGCCGGGTCACCTGACCGGCCCACTCGATCGTGCGCCGTTCAGACCGTGCTGACGGCCATGTCTCAGGCCAAGCCACTCTCAGCGCGCTGATCAGCGCTTGCGATCGATCGGCTTGGTCAGGCAGGCGTCGAACGGTCCGTGCTCATAGCGGGCGGTCACCTCGGCCGCGCTCATGCCGAGCAGCCGCGTCTCGCGATTCGGTCCCTTGCCGGCCCGTGTTTCGGCGGCGAGTTCGGCGCCGTTCTTGCCCGGCATCTGGATGTCGATCAGCACCGCGTCGTAGCGCCGCGCGGCGAGCAGGTTGGCCGCGACGACGGTGGTCAGCGCGTGATCGCAGGCATAGCCGAGCTCGTTGATCACGCTGGTGAGGCCAGTCAGCACATCCTCGCGGTCATCGATGATCAGGACGCGGCGCTCGTCGGATGCCGGATCGTCCGCCGCAAGCAGACCAACATGACGATCACCGCCCTCTGCCCGGCACGGTCGCGCTCGTGCTCATCCCGCTGGGGCACCAGGTGTGCGCCCAAATATCCTTCCACCTTCGTCACAGCTTCTATGTCCTTGCGGTGCTTCACTGACTGGCGCCACATCTGCCACATGGACGGGAGACCGGCGACATGCCAGAAACTGAAGTAGTACTGCCTCCACCTGAGACATAGAGCGCAACAGCACAATTCAGCGCGCTATGCTCACGGACGAAGATGAGTCAAGACCCCTCAACGGAATCGGCAGTACGTCGGGAGCTATTGCGCCTCGCATTGCGCAATTCAACGCGGAGTGTGCCACTCCAACTGGTGGCCATTGGCGTGGTCGTTGCGCTGGGAGTCTACGCTGGGGCAAAAGTCGCAGCTCTGTCCGCGGCACTGCTAGGTATCTCAACTGCGGTTTGGCGTTACTCCCTTGGGCGCAGGCATCCGCCTACCCGAGAGTTAAGCGAAGCGGAAATCAGCAGGGCGACGCGGGAGCTCGAAGGAAACTCGGCGCTGGCCGGGACCTTATGGGCCGTTTGTTCTATTGGCATTTATCCCTTGCTGAGTGGGACCACTGCGACGACGTACGTCGTCATTGCGATAGGTTCTGTCGCCACGGCGGCATTGTTCATGTCCCTGGTGGGACGGTCATTCGTCTTGTTGACGGGACTGACCTTGGGATCAGTCGTCGGCGCAAGCCTCCTATTTGAGTCCGTTCGGTCGATTCCTCTCGCAGCGCTGGCTGCGCTCTTCGCTATCACGATGGTACGGGCTGCAAGAGAGGTGAGCGACACGACGAGTCGAGCGATTCGGCATGGCCTGGAGGAAGACTTGGCCAATTCTTCCTTGGTACAGGCTAAAGAAGCCGCGGAGGCGGCGAACGTTGCGAAATCGCAATTCCTAGCGACGATGAGCCACGAAATTCGCACACCGATGAATGGCGTCCTTGGATCTTTGGATCTGCTTCGGCATTCGAAGCTGGATGAGCATCAGCGGCAGTTAGTAAGAACCGCGGCGTCGTCAGGCGCTTCCTTAATGGCGATTCTTAATGACGTACTCGACCATTCGAAGATTGAAGCAGGGAAGCTCAGCCTGGTCATGGGACCAATGTCACTGCATTCCACGGCAGCGTCTGTCATCGCATTGTTCCGCGCTAACGCAGAAGGGAAAGGTCTCAGACTCTCACTCGACCTCGATCCAGAAGTTGTCGATTGGGCTATTACAGATGCTCAACGGCTCAAGCAGGTGTTGCTCAATCTGATTGGCAACGCGATCAAGTTCACAGAAAAAGGACACATTGTCCTTCTAATGCGTTCAGAGGCCGCGACGGAGAAGTTTGCGCGAGTTCATTTCGAAATCCAGGACACCGGAACTGGCATTCCGCTCGACGCGCGTGACCGTCTCTTCCAGCCATTTCATCAGGCGGCGACAATCGATAGAAGACGAACAGGTGGCACCGGTTTAGGGCTGGCCATCAGCCAGCGAATTGTCGAGGCAATGGGCGGTCATGTTGAAGTGGACAGCGAGGTGGGGAAAGGTTCTCGATTCTCTTTCTCGTTGGAGTTTGAACGTGACCCTTCTACGACACATCCCGTGGTTATTGACTCTGCTCTTGGGGGACTCGGCTTTGACCAATCGCTTGCAGGTGACGTGTTGGTTGTCGAAGACAACGACGTCAATCGGATGATTGCAAGAGAGGTTCTGCTCTCCTTCGGCATCAATGTCCACGAAGCCGCGGATGGCGTAGAAGCTTTGAAGTTCCTATCGCGCCGTCCTGTCGACCTGATCTTGATGGACTGCCTTATGCCTGAAATGGATGGCTACACGACCGCACAGGAAATCAGAAAGCGCGAGATCCAATCCGGCACGTCTAGGACACCGATCGTGGCGCTAACGGCGAATGCATTTGATGAGGACGCCGCACGATCAAAGGCATCTGGCATGGATGGCCACCTGGCCAAACCATACACGAGAGCTCAGTTAAGGGCGTTGCTAAGTACGTGGCTTTAACCTGAAGCTTTTAGAATGAAGACCACTCACTCATGCCTGTTTGCTCAAACCCCCATGCAGTATCCAATTCCATTCGTTTGATCGCTTCTATTGCGCCCTCAGACCCGCCTCCCACCTTCCGAACCTGAGCCCTTGCAAGTCGCTCCATCAGGCGAAGGTCCCTGTCCTGCAGGGTCAGCGCGGTGAGTGCCCAAAGCTCAACCACCGTCTGCAGAGATTCATAAGTAATCGGTGCTGCAAGACGCCGCGCTTGCAAGGCAGCTAAGGTGCCCCGTAAGCGAGGCGCGACCGAGCGCACCATCTTTTCCAACGCTATTTCGCCTTCCCCGTCATTGACGACGAGGTCAACTAGGCCTCTACGCTGCAACTGTTCGGCAGTATAGATTTGTCCCGAAAGGATCATGTCACTGGCTATAGTCACGCCCACTCTTCGAATTGCCAAATGCCAAGCTCCCATGCCTGGAAAAAGGTTGAATAGCACCTCTGGGAATCCGGCTTGGGCGCTTCGTTCAAACAGGACGTTGTGATGAATAAGAGCGGACTCAAGGCCGCCACCCAATGTGTCTCCTTGAACGAGTGCTGTGGTGTGTACCCCAATCTGCGCAGCGTTCTCG
>Ga0207691_10004982_pt1 | contig 12810 bp, 14 predicted proteins | sample KBSM13metaG_FD_184327 | JGI IMG/M metagenome (GOLD analysis project Ga0207691, IMG submission 184327) | Miscanthus rhizosphere microbial communities from Kellogg Biological Station, Michigan, USA - KBS M1-3 metaG (SPAdes) (version 2) | ecosystem: Host-associated > Plants > Roots > Rhizosphere >... | reverse complement strand
GCGCCGTGGCATTTATTGAAAATGGGAAGCTGCGATTAGTTTCTCGTACGCAAAACGATCTCACCGCTCAGTTCGCAGAATTAAAAGACATCCCTAAATTCGTTAAAGCAAAGACCGCGGTACTCGATGGAGAAATTGTCGCCCTCGACACCGACGGACGGTCATCTTTCAGTCTGATGCAGCAGCGCACCGGCATTCGTAAATGGGGGCAACGTGTTGCTGGCAATCCTGAGATACAGGTTCTCTATTACGCCTTCGACCTGATTTACTTTGATGGCCACGACCTGCGTCGCTTGCCTCTTGAGCAGCGCAAACAGGCGTTGGCCACTTTGGTTGTGGCTGCAGGGCCGCTTCGCATTTCCGACCATTTCGACCAGGGCAAGGCGCTGTTCGCCGCGGCCAAGCAGCAGGGACTGGAAGGCATTCTCGCCAAGAAGCGGGACAGTTGTTACGAGGAAAAACGCACGCGCGACTGGCTGAAAATCAAAATCACCGACACCATCGATTGCGAGATCTGCCGCGAAATCGTAGACGCCCGCACGATCCTGGTGGATGACCTGGTAGCGGCCGTGGATGAGGGACAGATCGCAGTGCGACGTGCCGAGGCCGCGCACCTGCGTGGCGGAGATCGCCTCAGAGGCTTTGTTCGTGCCGACGCCCGCCGCTCAATTCAGCCGGGTGGGCCGATGGGGAGGCTGGTCCGGGTGACCGGGCGAGAGCGACGGCGCCTCCTCGCCCTGAGGCCGTGGGCGTGCGTCCGGGCTCGCCGGCGCCGCGCTCGCGGTCGCGGCGTCCTTGCGCTCGTGCCTGCGGTAGGAGAGCCAGCCCAACGGCAGGCTCGCGAGATAGAGCACGGTGCCGATGGTCAGCACGATCCACGGATAGGACACCAGCAGCGCGAAAAACAGCACCACCGCGACGAACACCGGCAGCACCATTTCGGGCGCAATGCGTTTGCCGACCCGTTTGCCGGAGAACACCGGCAGCCGCGACACCATCAGAAAAGCGATGGCGAGGGTGTAGACCAGCGTCACCGGCGCCACGAACGCCAGCCGCGGCATGCCGAGAAAATAGACGTAGATCGGCAATAGCACGGTGATCGCGCCGGCGGGCGCCGGCACGCCGACGAAGAAGTTTCCGGCCCAGGCCGGCTTGTTCGGATCGTCGATCATCACGTTGAAGCGCGCGAGCCGCAGCCCGGTGCTGATCGCAAACACCATGGCGGCGATCCAGCCGGCATTGCCGAGCTCGTGCAGTCCCCAAAAATACAGGATCAGCGCGGGCGCGACGCCGAAATTCACGAAGTCGGCGAGGCTGTCGAGCTCGGCGCCGAAGCGCGACGTGCCCTTGAGCATGCGCGCAACCCGCCCATCGATGCCGTCGAGCAGCGCGGCGAAGACAATAGCCGCGACCGCCCATTCGAGCTTGTCCTCGACCGACAGCCTGATCGCCGTCAGGCCGGCGCATAGCGCCAGCAGGGTGATCAGGTTCGGCACCAACGTGCGCACCGGGATGAGCCGGAAACGCCGGCGCCTGGCGTCAACGCGGGCGGGGTCGAACGGCGAGTATGGCATGGCGCCAGTATAGCGGAGAGCATGCCACGGCACCAGCGCCGAGACGAATTAACCCTTCTCGATGATGAGCTTGGCAGCCCGTATGGTCTCCCAGCCGGAACAACCCGTCGGGATGCGCCCTACCCTACGCGGAAGGTACGTTGCGGATCGCCGGCGCGCAGATCGGCGATAATGGTCTCACCGGCGATGGCGGTCTGTCCCTCGGCCACCAGCGGCCGTACCCCGTCGGGCAGATAGACGTCAAGACGCGAGCCAAAGCGGATCATGCCGATGCGCTCGCCGACGCCCACAGTGGCGCCCGCGCGCACGAAGCAGAGAATCCGGCGTGCGACCAGTCCGGCGATCTGCACCACGCCGATCCGGCCCTTCTCGGTCGCGATGACGAGGGAGTTGCGCTCGTTGTTCTCGCTTGCCTTGTCGAGGTCGGCGCTGAGAAACGCGCCATGATGATAGGCGATGCGCTCGATCTTGCCGGTGACGGGGCTGCGGTTCACGTGACAGTCGAACACGCTCATGAAGATCGACACCCGCGGCAGGGGCCGCTCGCCGAGCTCGAGGTCCTTGGGCGGAACCGCGTTGGTGATCCGGCTCACGCGCCCGTCGGCGGGCGACACCACGATGCCCTCGCGCACGGGCGTCACGCGCTCAGGGTCACGAAAAAAATAGATGCACCACAGGGTGGCCATGGTGCCGAGCCAGCCCAGCGGCGACCACAGCCAGAACAGAAACAGGCTCACCAGAGCGAAAGTGCCGATGAACGGCAGACCCTCGCGGTGGATCGGCGCCAGCTGGGAGCGGATGGAGGCGAGAACGGACATGATCACTCCGCTGCGTCGGCACGGTCGATCGGCGGCTCGGGCCGCGGCTCGTCATCCGACGGCTCGGCCAGAATCTCGGCTACCGTCGGCGGATTGCGGTTGGGCGCGGCCGGCTCGTCATCGACCAGCGCGAGCTTCTCGCGCGCCTGCGCCGCCTCGCGCTGCCGGTTCCACATGCTGGCATAGAGCCCGCCTTTGGCCAGCAGCTGGTGGTGACTCCCGCGCTCAACGATCACGCCGCGGTCGAGCACGATGATCTCGTCGGCGCCGATGATGGTGGAGAGCCGATGGGCGATGACCAGTGTGGTGCGGTTCTCCGACACCCGTTCGAGCGCGTCCTGGATCTCCATTTCGGTGTGACTGTCGAGCGCCGAGGTCGCCTCGTCGAGCAACAGGATCGGCGGCGCCTTGAGGATCGTGCGGGCGATGGCGACGCGTTGCTTCTCGCCACCCGAGAGCTTCAGGCCGCGCTCGCCGACCTCGGTGTCGTAGCCCTTGGGCGAAAGCCGGATGAAATCGTCGATCTGGGCGAGCCGCGCCGCCTCCTCGACCTCCGCGTCGGTCGCCTCCCAGCGGCCGTAACGGATGTTGTAGCGGATGGTGTCGTTGAACAGGACGGTGTCCTGCGGGACCATGCCGATCGCCGAGCGAAGCGATTTCTGCGTGACGTCGCGGATGTCCTGGCCATCGATCGAGATGCGCCCGCCGCTGACCTCGTAGAAGCGGAACAGCAGCCGCGAGATGGTCGACTTGCCGGCGCCGGAGGGGCCGACCACCGCCACCCGATGTCCGGCCGGGACCTCGAAGCTGATGCCCTTGAGGATTTCCCGCTCCGGGTCGTAGGCGAACGAGACGTTCTCGAAACGGATGGCGCCGCGCTTGATGTCGAGCGGCTTGGCGCTGGGCTTGTCCTTGATCTCCGGCTCGCGCGCGAGGATGACGAACATCTTCTCGATGTCGATCACCGCCTGCTTGATCTCGCGATAGACCATCCCCATGAAATTGAGCGGCTGGTAGAGCTGGATCATCATGGCGTTGATCATGACGAAATCGCCAACGGTGTTGGTGCCCTGCTTGATGCCGTAGGCGCACATCACCATGACGGCGGCAAGTCCGACGGTAAAGATCGCCGCCTGTCCGGCATTGAGCACGGCGAGCGACACATAGGCCTGCACGCTCGCCGTCTCGTAGCGCTCCATCGAGCGGTCGTAGCGTCGGGCCTCGCGCTCCTCGGCCACGAAATACTTCACCGTCTCATAGTTGAGGAGCGAGTCGACGGCCTTGACGTTGGCCTCGGTGTCGCTGTCGTTCATGCGGCGACGGATGTTGATGCGCCACTCGGTCGCCTTGTAGGTGTACGCCATGTAGAGCGCGACGACGCCGAGAACGACGACGACGTAGCGCCAGTCGAACTGATAGAGCAGCACCACTACAATGAACACGAGCTCGATGATGGTCGGCACGAGCTGCATGATCACCATGCGCACGATGGTCTCGATGGCGTTGCGGCCGCGCTCGAGGACCCGCGTCAGGCCGCCGGTCTTGCGCTCGAGGTGAAAGCGCAGCGAGAGCTGGTGCATGTGCTCGAAGGTGCGGAAGGCGAGCCGCCGCACCGCGTTCATCGCCACCTTCGCGAAGATGCCATCGCGCGCTTGGGTGAGCAGCGCCATCAGGATGCGCGTCCCGCCGTAGGCGATGGTCATCGCCACCGGCGCCGCAAACACCCACAACAGCCAGGACGACGGCGCCACCGGCGCGGTTCCCTCGCCGGTCAGCGCGTCGGTCGCCCATTTGAAGGTGAAGGGCACCGCCATGGTCGCGAGCTTGGCCGCGAGCAGGAGCAGCATGGAAAACCCGACCCGGCGCTGCAGGTCGGGGCGGTCGGTCGGCCAGATGAACGGCCATAGCCCGCGCATGATAGCGAGGAGCGAGCCGCCGTCCTCGGCGGACACCTCTCGTTTCAACGCCTCGGTTGATCGCGGCTGAGAATCCATCTCGCTGGCCCGGAGTGACGGGCCGCAGCGGCGAACCGTCGAACCCCCCTCATATAGAGATTTTCCAGACTGCAATCACCCCACGGGAGAAAATCCGACCATCAAAGCGCCAGACACCGCCAAGGCCATGCCACGCGGTGGCTTGACGGGCCGCTCCCCCGAGGCCACATCCATCGGCCATGAGCACAATCAAATCGATCTGCGTCTATTGCGCCTCCGGCCCCGGCAAGAATCCCGCCTACATGCAAGCGGCCACCCGCTTTGGGCGGATTCTGGCCGAGAACGGCATTCGCCTGGTCTATGGCGGCGGCGCCGTCGGCCTGATGGGCGCGCTCGCCGAATCGGTCCTCGACCACGGGGGATTGGTGACCGGCGTCATCCCCGACTTTCTGGTCAACCGCGAGCACATGCTGACACGGGTGCAGGAGCGAATCGTCACGCCCGACATGCATGAACGCAAGCGGGTGATGTTCGAGCGCGCGGACGCCTTCGTCGCCTTGCCCGGCGGGGTTGGCACCCTCGAGGAGCTGGTCGAGCAAATGACCTGGGCGCAACTCGGCCGGCACAAGAAACCGATCCTGATTCTCAACGTCGATGGGTTCTGGGACCCGCTCTGCGTACTGCTCGACCAGATGGAGAAACTGGCATTCATTCGCCCGGGACTTTCGGTCAAATACCTGGTCACCGACCGGGTCGAGGAAATTTTGCCGCAACTGCTTGAGGCGGCGCGCGCCGTGTCGGAAGCGGAAAAGGAAATGAGGCCGGTTGCGGCCGAGCGGATGTAGGCTTCGCGGGCCGGCAGCGCCGCGGAGAACGGCAGTTCTTCCGTCACCGGCAGCCGGGCGTGCCGTCGTCATGGACGAGCTGGAACGGTCCCAGCTGCGCCGCCACCTCGCCCACCCAGCCAACAGGCGCGATCTTACCGATCGGAACCCGGTCGGCGACGAGCTTCTCCTTGAGAAACGTGTCCTGAATGTCGCTGACGCTCGCCTCGAAGATGCGCCCATGAACGTCGGTCGCGCCCCATTCGATCTGATTGATCAGCGCGGGGTCCTTGACGTCTGAATACTTCGCCAGGATACGGGTGATCTCGTCCCGGTTCGGACCGCGATGGTAGGCATTGCAGTAGTCGCGCACGCCGCGCAACGTCGCCCGCACGAATTTTCTCGCGGCGTCCTCGTTCTGCCGCATCCAATCCGTGTTCATCTGCCATACCGATACCAGGACCGGCTGCGCCTTGATCTTGCTGTCGGCGTTGATCCATTTGATCCCGATGCCCTTGGCTTCGACCTGATCCTGCAACGGCGAGATCATCAGGGCGGCGTCGACCGCGCCGGTGGTGAGCGCGGTCGCCATCTGACCGAAGGGAATATATTTCAACTCGATGTCGCCAAGCGAAAGGCCGCCGGCCTCGAGGATCTTGCCGAGCTCATAGACCAGGATCGCACCGCGGGCAGCGACCGCGACGGTACGGCCCTTGAGATCGGACGGCTCCCGGAACTTCGCTTTCAGATCGGGGCGGATCATCAGGTAGTGGAAATAGGGGCTGGTCGCCCGCGCCATCAGCAGGCCGATCGGGAGACCCTTGCTCAGCGAATTGAAGAAGCCGGCCGAGAGCGCGCCGCCGATGACTTGCAGCCGGTTGGTCGCCAGCAGCACCGCCATGTCGCTTGAGGTGCCGCTCATCTCCAGCTGCACGTCGATGCCGGCCTCGCGGTAGTACCCCTTCTCCAGCGCCACGTAGAGCGGCGCGCCGGAGAGCGACGGATTGTCGCCGACGACGACCCGGGGTGCGCCCTGACCGAAGGCCGCGGTCGACAGGCCGGCCGCAACGATCAGCGCCGGAATCAGGATACGCGCACGCATCGAGGTTTTTCCATTGCTTCCGTGGAGATCACGAATCGGCCTTGAGAAAAGTCACCGCTTCCAGGCGGTTGCCCTCGGGATCGCGGATGAACCCGGCGTAGTAGCCCTCGCCGTGCTGCGGTCGCAATCCCGGCGCGCCATCGCACGTGCCGCCGGCGGCGAGCGCCGCGGCATGGAACGCGTCGACCAGTTCGACCGTGCGCACCCGCAGCCCCACATGCGAACCGCTATCGCTGGCGACGGGCGCCATGGTGGCTCGCAAGTTGATCCAGAACTCCGGGTAAGTCTTGCCGAAGCCGACGGTCGCCGGGCGGGCCTCCAGCTTCGTGTAGCCGACCGCGCCCAGCACGGCTTGGTAGAAGCGCGTTGCCTGGTCGAGATCGCGAACGCCAATGGAGACGTGGTCGATCATCGAAGGCTCACACCGGCGCGCCCGCGCGCACCAGCTTGTACACGATGGAATCCATCAGTGCCTGGAACGAGGCATCGATGATGTTGGGAGAGACGCCGACAGTGGTCCAGCGCTCGCCGCTTTCGTCCTGGCTCTCGATCAGGACGCGGGTCACCGCTTCGGTGCCGCCGTTGAGGATGCGCACGCGGTAGTCGGTCAGCTCGAGCCCGTTGATATAGCCCTGGTATTTCCCGAGATCCTTGCGCAGCGCGAGGTCCAGCGCGTTGACCGGACCGATGCCTTCCGCGGCCGAGATCAGCGTCTCGCCGTCAACCTTGACCTTGACGACCGCCAACGACACCGTGACGCGCTGGCCGACCGCATTGTCGCGCTGTTCGATATTGACGTCGAACTTTTCGACGTCGAAGTAGTTCGGCACCTTGCCGAGGACGCGCCGCGCCAGTAGTTCGAACGAGGCATCGGCAGCCTCGTAGGCATAGCCGATCGCCTCGCGCTCCTTCACCACGTCAAGGAGCTGCATGATGCGGGCATCGTCCTTGTCGACCTTCAGGCCAATGCGTTCGAGCTCCGCCAGCACGTTGGATTTTCCGGCCTGATCCGACACCAGAAGCTTGCGCCGGTTGCCAACGCGATCGGGCGAGACATGCTCGTAGGTCGCGGGATCCTTCATGATGGCGGAGGCATGGATGCCGGCCTTGGTCGCGAAAGCGCTTTCGCCGACATAAGGCGCGTGGCGATTGGGGGCGCGGTTGAGCATCTCGTCGAGCGTATGGGACGCATGCGCTAGGCTCTTGAGCTGCGCATCCGAGACGCCGATCTCGAAACGGTCGGCGAATTCCGGCTTGAGCTTGAGCGTGGGGATGATGGACACGAGATTGGCGTTGCCACAGCGCTCGCCGAGGCCGTTGAGCGTGCCTTGAATCTGGCGCGCACCGGCGCGCACGGCCGCCAGCGAATTGGCCACCGCCTGCTCGGTGTCGTTGTGAGCATGAATGCCGACGTGGTCGCCGGGGATCAGCTTGATCACCTCGCCGACGACCGTCTCCACCTCATGCGGCAGCGCACCGCCATTGGTGTCACACAGCACGATCCAGCGCGCGCCCTGATCATAGCCGGCCTTGGCGCAGGCGAGCGCGAATTGTGGATTGGCCTTGTAGCCGTCGAAGAAATGCTCGCAGTCGAGCAGCACCTCGCGTCCCGTGGCGACGGCCGCGCCGACGCTGTCGCGGATCGAAGCCAGGTTTTCCTCCGGCGTCGTCTCGAGCGCGACGCGCACGTGGTAATCCCAGGATTTCGCCACGAAGCAGATGGCGTCGGCCTTGGCCTCGAGCAGGGCCGCGAGCCCGGGATCGTTCGAGGTCGAGCGTCCCGGCCGCCGCGTCATTCCGAACGCGGTGAAGGTGGCGCCCAGGTTGCGGTCCTCGGCGAACAGCTGAGTGTCGGTCGGATTCGCGCCGGGATAGCCGCCCTCGACATAGTCGATGCCAAGATCGTCCAGCATTTTGGCGATCGTCAGCTTGTCGCCAAGCGTGAAATCGACGCCGTTAGTCTGCGCGCCGTCGCGCAACGTGGTGTCGAAGAGATAGAGACGTTCGGGCGCCATGGCGTCACCAGAGGTAATAGTTCAGCGCCAGCGCGACGGCCACGACGATGGCCACGATCGAGAGGATGAAATGATGCCGCTGGAAGCGGGGTGCCGGCATTTCGGACTTGTGTTTCATGGCGTGCGCTCCTTGGCAGCGAGCTTCTTTTCCATCGTGGTGTTGGCGAGCCACTCGTCGCCGAGCGGAGTGGTGTTGCGCTGCTGCGGCACGAACCCGCGGCGCTTGAAGAACTCCTCCGCGCTGTCGCTGACATCGGCCGTCAACCGCGGCGCGCCGCGCGAGGCCGCGAGCTTCTCCAGGGCGTCGATCAACATGGAGCCGACGCCATGCCCCGCTGCCGCCGGATGCACGTAGAGCATGGTGAGGCGCTCGGGCCCCTCGAGCGAGGCGAAGCCGACCGGCGAGCCGTCCATCGTGCCGAGCAGGGTCAAGGCCTTGGCGAGCCGCGCGCCGAACGCGGCCTCGTCCTCCGCCGTTGCGGCCCAGGCCTCGCGCTGGGACTCGCTGTAGTCGTCCGCGGCAAGCTCCTCGATGCTGGCGCGAAAGATTTCGGCCAGCATCGGCACGTCAGCCGGCAGGAATGGCCGCAGCGCGAGCTTCGGATGCGCGCGCGCCATTATTTTGTCACCCCCACGCTTGAAGCCCGCGGCGCATTCATCGCTTCATCCTCCAAGCTGTGCCGCCATCCTTCTTGTCCTCAAGCTCGACACCCTTCGCCTTGAGCTCGTCGCGGATTCGGTCGGCCTCCTTGAAATTCTTCGCTTTGCGGGCGGCATTGCGAGCATCGATGAGTTTCTTGATCGCGGTTTCGTCCAGACCACTGGATGTCTTGAGGGCTTCCGCCGTTTTCTTTTCTTCCCAGGCGAGGAAGCTCGCGCGATCAAAGCCCAGAAAGGCCAGATTTTGAGCCAGCTCGACGGCGTGCGGACCCTCGCCCGCAGTGCTGATCCGGTTTCGGATCACGTGAAGTTCTGCGATCGCTTTCGGCGAGTTCAAATCGTCACTCAGGGCCGCTAACACGGTTTGTGATGGCGCAGGTGGGTAAACCGGTGATGCGAAGCTCCACCAATCCTCCAACGTCGCCCAACTTTGTTCCAGCCCGCTTTCCGTCCAATCAATCGGTTGGCGATAGTGAGTTCGTAGCATGTTCAAGCGCAAAATCTGGCCATGCCAGTTCGCCAGCAATTCCCGGATCGTAAAGAAATTGCCTGCGCTCTTGGCCATCTTCTCGCCTTCGACCTGCAAGAAGCCGTTGTGCATCCAGTAGTTCGCCATGACGGGCGTATTGAACGAGCACCGCGATTGCGCGATCTCGTTCTCATGGTGCGGAAACACGAGATCGATTCCGCCGCCGTGGATGTCGAAGGTTTCGCCGAGGTGCTGCCACGCCATCGCCGAGCACTCGATGTGCCAGCCCGGACGGCCCGGTGTGGCGATGCCCGCCGGCGACGGCCACGCCGGCTCGCCCGGCTTCGAGGGCTTCCACAGCACGAAGTCCATGGGGTCGCGCTTGTAGGGAGCGACCTCTACCCGCGATCCCGCGATCATCTCGTCGAGCGAACGCTTCGATAGTTGCCCGTAATCCTTCATCCCGGCCACGCTGAACAGCACGTGATCCTCTGCCACATAGGCGCTGCCCGCGGCGACGAGACGCTCGATCAACGTCTTCATCGCCACGATGTGCTCGGTCGCGCGTGGCTCGAGCGTGGGACGCAGGCAGCCGAGCGCGGCGACGTCCTCGTGGAATTGCCGTTCGGTTTTTTGCGTGACGGTGCGAATGGCCTCGTTCAGTGGAAGGCCAGGATATTCTTGCGCCGCGCGCGCGTTGATCTTGTCGTCGACGTCGGTGATGTTGCGCACATAGGTGACGTGGTCGGCGCCGTAGAGGTGGCGCAGCAGCCGGAACAGCACGTCGAACACGATGACCGGCCGCGCATTGCCGATATGGGCGAAGTCATAGACCGTCGGCCCGCACACATACATCCGCACCCGCGCGGGATCGATCGGCGCGAACGGCCGCTTCGCGCGCGCCAGGGTGTCGTACAGCGTCAGCTCCATCGCACCACGTCTCATCCGATCGCGATCGTCCGTCTCGACCTTTCAGGCGCCGAAACGGAACAGGTGTCACCCGGCCTTGCTGGCCGGGCGTCCCAAACTCTCGATCAGGAGAACAGACGGCCGCAGCCAGCGCAGGTCGCTAGCAAATAATCTCGCGGCAAACGCCGCAGATATGGTCGAGGCCGTACATTGCGGCGGAGAATGGGCAAGCGCAGAGGTCGCGTCAAGAGCCGGCTTTGGGCCGTATCCGCGGGCCGAGCGGCCCCGCGCCAAGTCTGGCTCCCAACCCACCGTCGGCGGGCGACCGCAAGATAGACCGGCAGTGTGGCTTTCATGTCCTAGTCACATACCGCCAAAGCCCGCTAACACACACCCTGGTTCGGCGTGGGGACGGCGCGGTCCGGTTAGGGACGCCTTAAGCCTTTCCCGCGCAAGATCGGTGTTGCGTTTCGATCTCCCGGACAACCGGGAATGGGGGGGTCAACGATGCGGTATCTGTTCGCCGCGCTCGTCTTTGCGGGCGCTGCTTTCGGCACGGCTGCGCAGGCCGAAACGCGGGTATTCATCATCAGCAACAATGCCGACGGCTACGGCGTCGACCGCTGCCTGGCGACCGGCGCGAGCTGCGGAATGATGATTGCGACCGCCTATTGCCAATCCCACGATTACGTCCAGGTCGCCTCGTTCCGCAAGATCGAGCGCGAGGAGATCTCGGGTACCGTGCCCACGACCACCGGCACCAGCGCGCGTGACGAATTCGTCGCCATCGAGTGCCTGCGATAAGGCCGATGCCGGCCGTCGCCGCCGCGAACGGGCCGTTGCCGCCGTTGCGCGGCCCATGATCTTCGGCCAATGTTTCGCCCAGCATTGCGCAAGCTTGGCGGTCGGGCCTGAAGCCGAACCGCTCCACCCTCGGGAGCGCGGTCGATAATGAACTCCGGTCCTGTCCGTGAGAACACCGCGCCGGCCGGCCTCGCCCCATCCGAGGCCCCCGTGCTCCGGCTCGAGGAGTTTCTGCCCCACCGGCTCAACGTGCTGTCCAGCCTGGTGTCGCAGGCCCTCACGCGGGTCTATGGCCGTTACGGTATTGGAATACCGGAGTGGCGGGTGCTGGTTACGCTGGGGGAGAACGGCGTCCTGACCGGCAAGGTGGTGGGCGCCCAGACCCATATGCACAAGACCAAGGTCTCGCGGGCGGTGGCGCCGCTCGAGGAGCGTAAATTTCTGACCCGGCGAGCCAATCGCGCCGACCTGCGGGAATCGTTCCTGTCGCTGACGCCGGCCGGGCGTGCGGTCTACGAGGAGTTGGCTCCGAGCGCGCTTGCATTCATGGATCGCCTCGCTGAAGTAGTCGCGATCGCAGACCGTCCCGCCTTCGACCGGGCGGTGAAGCAGTTGACCAAACGCTCGGCCGAGCTCGTCGCGGAAGCCGAAGACAGCAAGACCTGAGACGGTCCGGTCCCTGCCGCATCGACGCCCATCCTGCAAGGAGAAGCCGTGCAGCTCTATACCTACTTTCGCTCCTCCGCTGCCTATCGGGTTCGCATCGCGCTCAATCTCAAGGGCCTCACCAGCGAGATGATCCCGATCCACCTGCAGAAGCAGGGCGGCATGAACAAGAAGCCGGAGTACCGCGCAGTCAATCCGCAGATGCGGCTGCCGGCGTTGAAGCTCGATTCCGGCGACGTGCTGATTCAATCGCTAGCGATCATCGAATATCTCGACGAGGTGCACCCGCAGCCACCGCTGCTGCCGGCCGATCCGCTCGCGCGTGCCAAGGTGCGGGCCCTGGCGCAAGTGGTCGCCTGCGACATCCATCCGCTCAACAATGTCGGACCGCTGCGCCATCTCAAGAACGAACTCGGGCAAGATCAGAGCAAGATCGATGCCTGGTATCACCATTGGGTCGCCGAGGGCTTCGAGGCGCTGGAGGCGTTGATGGAGCCCGCGCCTTACGCCTTCGGCAGCCAGGTCACGCTCGCCGACCTCTGCCTCGTGCCGCAGGTCTACAACGCGCGCCGTCTGAAGGTACCGCTCGAGCGGTTTCCCAAGGTCGTCGCCGTCGATGCCGCATGCGCGAAGCTGGCGGCCTTCGAGCAAGCGCGGCCCGAGAACCAACTCGACGCGGAGTGACCGGTTGGACGTCGTCCATCCCCCCTCCCCGCGGATGCTGAGCGCCACAGCTCGGAAGAACAACTAACGTGCCAGCCAGAAATCTCGTCGCCGTCGTCCTCTGGATGACCGGAGCATTGCTGTCGTTCTGCGCGATGGCCGTTTCGGTGCGCGTCCTCGCCGGAACATTGAGCGTCATGGAGATCCTCGCGTTGCGCGCAGGTCTGGGTTTGGCGGTCGTGGCTTCGCTGGCGGCCACGCGCGCCGATCTGCGCGCGACCATCAACATCGGACACCTGCCGCTGCACCTGTTTCGCAACGCGGTTCACGTTGGATCGTCATATCTGTGGGCGATGAGCCTCCTGCTCATCC
>Ga0207691_10004980_pt1 | contig 12812 bp, 12 predicted proteins | sample KBSM13metaG_FD_184327 | JGI IMG/M metagenome (GOLD analysis project Ga0207691, IMG submission 184327) | Miscanthus rhizosphere microbial communities from Kellogg Biological Station, Michigan, USA - KBS M1-3 metaG (SPAdes) (version 2) | ecosystem: Host-associated > Plants > Roots > Rhizosphere >... | reverse complement strand
CACCGTGAACCCCGGGAGGGTCTTCGACTTGACGGTCGCCCTGGACGACACCGCGAAGGGCTACACGGCGATGGACGAGCGCACCGCGCTCAAGGTGCTGGTACAGCCATGACCCCGGACCCCGGGAACGTTCCCCTGCTCACTTTGAACAACGGCGTCGAGATCCCGGCCCTCGGGTTCGGCGTCTTCCAGACCCCGCCGGAGCAGACCATTTCTGCCGTCGAGGCAGCGCTGGCGGCCGGGTACCGCCACATCGACACCGCAGCGGCTTACGGCAACGAGCGCGAGGTGGGCGAGGCGCTGCGCCGATTCCTGGGCCGATCGGGCGTCGACCGCTCGGAGATCTTCGTCGAGACCAAGATCTGGATCACCGACTACGGCTACGACCAGACTCTGCACGCCTTCGACAAGAGCGCCGGCAAGCTCGGCATCGACCAGATCGACCTGCTGATCCTCCACCAGGCGCTGCCCGGGGAGTTCGACCTCACCATCAGCGCCTACCAAGCGCTGGAGACGTTGCTGGGCGACGGCAAGGTCCGCACGATCGGCGTCAGCAACTTCATGCCCGACCACCTGTCAGCGCTGCTGGCAGCCACGTCGGTGGTACCGGCCGTGAACCAGATCGAGGTGCACCCCTACTTCCGGCAGTCCGAGCTCCTCGCGGTCAACAGCGAGCACAGGATCCTGTCCCAGGCGTGGTCACCCATCGGCGGGATCACCTTCTACCGCGACGGCTCCCACGGCAGCACCCTGCAGGACCCGGTCATCAACGACATCGCGGCCGCGCACGGCAGGACTCCCGCCCAGGTGATGCTGCGCTGGCACCTGCAGCAGGGCCGTCAGGCCATCCCGAAATCCGTGACACCCTCCCGGATCGCGGAGAACTTCGACATCTTCGACTTCGAGCTCACCGCCGACCAGCTCGCCGCGATCGACGACCTCGACACCGGCGTTCGCGGCGGCCCCGAGCCGGAACAGATCACCCGCGCGGCGTTCGGTCGCGACATTCCAGAGGCCTGAGGAGCGCTGATGCAGATCAACCCACGTAGCCCGACGACGAAGAACGCGCCCGAACAGTTCACCGGCGACGTCTGGCTCGACCCGATCGCGTCCCCGCGCGAGGAGGGCCAGCGCATGATCGTGGCCAAGGTGCGCTTCGCGCCCGGCGCCCGCACCGCGTGGCACTCCCACGCCCGCGGACAGACGCTCCACGTCACCCAGGGGATCGCCTGGGTCCAGTCCCGCGGCGGCGAGAAGGTCGAGCTGCAGGCCGGCCAGACCGTTTACTGCCCCCGGCGGAGGAGCACTGGCACGGCGCCGCCCCCGACTCCTTCATGGAGCACCTGGCGATGCTCGACAACGCCGACGACCCGGCCACCACCACGACCTGGCTCGAGCACGTCACTGACACCGAGTACCTCGCCTGATGACCGCCAAGCGCATTCTCGGCACCCGGCTCGGGGTCTCGACGATCGGGCTGGCTTGCATGGGGATGAGCTCGCGCTTCCCGCCGTCGCCCGACCGACAGGAGATGGTCGGGCTCATCCGCGCCGCCGGATGAGCCAGCGCGTGCCCGGAACGCCTAGAGCATTCACCGCAGCACGAAAGGAAACAGAATGACAGACGTCATCGTCGTCATCGGACCAGGTCAGATCGGCCAGGCGATCGCTCGGCGGGTCGGCGTCGGCAAGCACGTCCTCCTGGCGGACCTGCGGCAAGAGAAGGCCGACTCAGCAGCCGAGGTCCTGAGCAACGTCGGCTACGAGGTGAGCGTCGCAACGGTGGATGCGTCCTCCCGCGACTCCGTTCATGCGCTTGTGGAGAAGGCAACCGACTTGGGCCAGGTCACCGGGCTGATCCACGCCGCAGGGGTCTCGCCGTCGCAGGCGTCGCCAGCGACGATCCTCCACGTCGACCTCTACGGAACCGCGCTTGTGCTCGCGGAGTTCGGCAACGTCATCGCTTCTGGTGGTTCGGGGGTCGTCATCGCCTCACAGTCCGGACACCGTCTTCCACCGCTCACCGTCGAGCAGAACAACGCCTTGGCGACGACGCCCGTCGAAGAGCTACTCGACCTTCCGTTTCTCCAGCCCGACCAGGTGACCGACCCGTTGCACGCGTACCAGATCTCCAAGCGCGGCAACGCGCTGCGGGTGATGGCCGAGGCGGTCCGCTGGGGCAAGCGAGGCGCACGCGTCAACACGATCAGCCCCGGCATCATCATCACCCCGCTTGCCAAGGACGAGCTCACGGGTCCGCGAGGTGAGGGCTACCGACGGATGATCGAGCTATCGGCGGCCGGCCGAGCCGGCACCCCTGACGAGGTCGGCAACCTCGCCGCACTCCTGATGGGCCCGGACGGCGGGTTCATCACCGGCAGCGACTTCCTGATGGACGGCGGAGTGACCGCCGCCTACTGGTACGGCGACCTTGCTCCCGAACAGCACTAGCGGCGGTCGCCCGGAAGGACGCAGGCTTGTGACGCGGACTCCGATCCGAGCAGTGGATCCGGAATGACCAAGCACCGCGATCAGGTCGCGGAGCCGTCCTCGTCGCGTAGCGAGTTCCATGCCGCTCTGACGTGACTGCGCATAACGGACTCGGCCCAGTCCGAATCACCGGCGGCGAGTGCCGCGACGAGCTCGTGATGGTGCGCGAGACTCCGGCGCAGGTCCTTGTCGCTGTAGTGCGAGAACGTTCTCCATACGAGAGGCACCTGCACCAGCGACGACACGACGCTACCGAGCCGCCTGTTCTTCGATCCTTCGAGGATCAGCCGGTGGAAGCGGTTGTTGAGCTCGGTGATCCGGTCGACGTCCGCGACGGAGCCTCGCGCGGCTGCGTCCATGTCGTGGGCGAGCCGATCGAGCTCGTCAAGGTCCACCGCCGCGGACATCGCGGCTAGGCGGCAGGCCCACGGCTCGAGCACGGAGCGGAGGCTGAAGATCTCGTCGAGGTCCTCGGCCGTCCAGGCGGCTACTTGGACTCCGCGGTTGCGCTCGTGGCTCACAAGGCCTTCGGCGGTGAGCTGTCGCAGCGCCTCGCGGACCGGGGTCCGGCTGACGCCGATCGACTCGGCGAGGTCACCTTCGCGGAGCCAGGCCCCGCTGGCGCGCTCGCCCGAGAGGATCTGCGCGCGGATCAGCCGATACGCGTGGTCCGACGCGTGGCTGGGGTCGTGATCGGCCGCGGGTGCCGTATCGCTCATGGTTTGCGGAACCTAGCAAGAGCAGAAGTTGTATGCAATATCTCTCCGGTCATTGACACCGTTCGCTCGAGCCGCCTAGGTTCGCCGGACCGAGGGCGTCGCATGTCGCACGATGGCTGCGCGGTTTGTATGCAAAGGCGGTGAATGGGAACTCATGGGCACCACCCCACTGCCGTTGGACGACATTCGCGTCGTGGAGCTCGGCCAGCTGCTGGCGGGACCCTTCTGCGGACAGCTTCTGGGCGACTTCGGCGCGGAGGTGGTCAAGGTGGAAGATCCCACCAACGGTGACCCAATGAGGCAGTGGGGCCGGGAGAAGCCATACGGCAAATCGCTGTGGTGGCCGGTCGTGGCCCGCAACAAGAAGTCGGTCACTGCCAACCTGCGGACCGAACGGGGGCAGGACCTCGTACGCCGCCTCATCGCGAGGGCGGACGTACTCATCGAGAACTTCCGGCCGGGAACCCTCGAGCGCTGGGGGCTCGCCCCCGAGCAACTCTGGGAGATCAACCCCGGCCTCATCGTTACCCGGGTCACCGGGTTCGGCCAGACCGGCCCGTACGCCGAACGGGCCGGCTACGGCTCGATCGGCGAGGCCATGGGTGGCATCCGCTACGTGACCGGAGACCCGGACCGAGCCCCCGCCCGGGCCGGGATCTCGCTCGGCGACTCCCTCGCGGCCACGTTCGCCGCGCTGGGCACCCTCGTCGCCCTGCACCAACGCGGACGGACGGGCCGCGGGCAGGTCGTCGACTCCGCGATCTACGAGGCTGTGCTCGCGATGATGGAGTCGCTGCTGCCCGAGTGGCAGATCGCCGGCTACCAGCGCGAGCGCACCGGTACGACGCTGCCGAACGTCTCGCCGAGCAATGTGTACCCGACCGCGGACGGGGAGGCAGTACTCATCGCGGCCAACCAGGACACCGTCTTCCGCCGCCTCGCCGAGGTCATGGGGCGGCCGGGCCTGGCGACCGACGAACGTTACGCGACCCACAGCGCGCGCGGCCAGCACATGGACGAGCTCGACGGCACGATCGCCGAGTGGAGCTCGACCATCAAGGCCGACGACCTGCTTAAGCTGCTCCACGGCAACGGGGTCCCGACCGGGCGGATATTCCGCGCGAAGGACATGTTCGCCGACCCGCACTTCGCGGCCCGGGAGGCGATCGTCAAGCTCGCCCACCCCGAGCTGGGGGAGTTCGCCATGCACAACGTGGCGCCGAAGCTCTCCGAGACGCCGGGGCGGGTCCGTCATGTGGGCCCCGAGCTCGGTGAGCACAACGAAGACATCTACCAGGGCCTGCTGGGACTCGACGCCGACGCGATGTCGTCGCTGCGCTCCGCCGGCGTCATCTGAGGAGGAACCATGGCTTACCGGTTGGGCGTAGACGTCGGCGGCACCTTCACCGACATCCTGCTCGTCGACGAGGAGTCCGGTGCGACCTACCGCGCCAAGACCCCGTCCACCCCCGAGGACCAGTCCGTCGGGGTCCTGCGAGGCATCGAACGTGTCTGCGAAACCGCCAGCATCACACTCGGCGACATCGGCGAGGTGTTCCACGGCACTACCGTCGCGACGAACGCGATCCTGGAAGGCAAGGGAGCGCGCGTCGGTCTGGTCACCACCGAGGGATTCCGGCAGGTGCTGCAGATCGCCCGGTCCTTCGTGCCCGGTGGTCTCGCAGGGTGGATCATCTGGCCCAAGCCCGAGCCCCTCGCCGCCCTCGAAGACACCGTCGAGGTCCGAGGGCGGATCGCCTCCGACGGGTCGCTCGTCACCGAGCTCGACGAGGAAGACGCCCGCGCCCAGCTGCGTCACCTGTCCCGGCAGGGCATCGAGGCCTTGAGCATCAGCCTCATCAACGCCTATGCCAACCCTGACCACGAGCGCCGGGTCGGGGAGATCGCGGCCGAGGAGCTGCCCGACATCCCTGTCTCGCTCTCCTCCTCGGTGCTTCCCGAGCTGCGGGAGTACGAGCGCACGATCACCACGGTCGTCAACGCAGCCGTGCAGCCCCACGTGGCGCGCTACGTCGCGAACCTGGACTCCAAGCTCACCTCCGCGGGCATCCATGGAAAGCTGTGCATCCTTCGCAGCGACGGCGGCCTCGTCTCCGCGGGCGTGGCGGCCGCGAACCCGGTCAACATGCTCATGTCCGGCCCGGCGGGCGGAGTGACCGGGGCGACCTGGGCCGCCGAGCAGGCAGAGTTCGACGACTTCCTCACCTTCGACATGGGCGGCACGTCGACGGACGTGGCGCTCGTGCAGGGTCTCAAGCCGCGGATCGGCCGGGAGACGACTGTCGGCGACCTCAAGGTGAGGGCCACCTCCGTCGACGTGCGCACCGTCGGTGCCGGCGGCGGATCGATCGCGCACGTCCCCCAGCTGACCCAGGCGCTGCGCGTCGGACCGCAGTCCGCAGGTGCCGCGCCGGGACCCGCGTCGTACGCCGCCGGTGGCTCCGAGCCGACGGTCACCGACGCCAATGTCGTCCTCGGCTACCTGCCCACGCAGCTCGCGGGTGGGGAGATCACGCTCGACCGCGACGCGGCCTACGCGGCGGTCAAGTCGATCGCCGACGCCACGGGCCTGGCGTCGGTGGAGGCCGCGGCCGCCGGGATCATCGACATCGTCAACGAGAACATGCTCGGCGCGCTGCGTCTGGTCTCGGTGCAGCAGGGCTTCGACCCGCGCGACTTCGCGCTCGTCGCGTTCGGGGGCGCCGGCCCGCTGCACGCCAACGCGCTCGGCAAGCTCACCGGGGCCTGGCCCGTGATCATCCCGCCGTCACCCGGCGTGCTCAACGCGTACGGCGATGCCACCACCGTGATGCGGGACGAGGCGGTCCGCACGCTGGTGCGACGATTCAGCGAGCTCGACGACGACTCGCTCAAGGAGATTCTCACCGAGCTCGCCGACGACGCGAAGGCAACGCTCACCAGCGAGGGCGTGCCCGAGGACCAGCAGCGAATCGTCTACTCCGCCGACCTGCGCTACCACGGCCAGGGCTTCGAGATCCCGGTGACGATCGACATCGATGCCTTCGACGGCGCCGGGGGCGGTATCGAGCGCCTGCGCAAGGCCTTCGACGCCGAGCATGACCAGCTGTTCTCCTTCGTGCTCGACGCTGAGCACGAGCTCGTCACGGTCCGGGCCACGGCCAACGGCCCGCGCCCCGACGTGACGTCGATCGAGCTCGAGAAGGGTGGCGAGGAGCCGCCCGCGGCGCAGCGGACCACGCACGCGATCTGGGTCGAGGGCGGCGAGGTGGAAGCGAACGTCTACGACCGCGCCCAGCTCAAGGCCGGCAACGTCGTACGCGGTCCAGCCATCGTCACGGAGATGGACTCCACCACGCTGATCCTTCCCGGGCACGCCGCGACGGTGCATCCGGGTGGCAGCCTCCTCATCCGTCCCCTCGACTCGAACACGGAGAACTGAGCCATGGCACGCCTCCTCGAGACCGCGACCGAGTCCCTTCGCAGCGTCGATGTCGACGTGGTGACATTGGACCTGGTCGAGAACGCCCTTCGCAACGCCCGATACGAGATGGACGAGGTGCTGTTCCGGACCGCGCTCTCGCCGGGCATCCGCGAGCAGCACGACGAGTTCCCGCTGATCGGGGACCCGGAAGGAAAGATGGTCGTCGGTCAGTTCGGCCTGTCGATTCCAGACTTCCTGGAGAACTTCGCGGGCGACATCGAGGAGGGCGACGTCCTCCTCACCTCCGACCCGTACTCCTGCGGAGCTGCGATCAGCCACGCGAACGACTGGCTGGTCGTCATGCCGATCTACTTCGAAGGGCGCATCGTCGGCTGGTCGTCGATGTTCGGCCACATGTCCGACGTTGGCGGCAAGACACCGGCGTCGATGCCCACGGATGCGAAGACGATCTTCGAGGAGGGCGTGATCATCCCGCCCTTCAAGCTCTACAAGAAGGGTGTCCTGGACGACGACGCGCTGCGGATCATCCTCAACCAGGTCCGCAAGCCCGACTGGAACCGGGCCGACCTCAACGGCATCGTGGCCGCGTGTCGGACGGCCTCGCGACGGGTTCAGGAGATGTGCGAGCGCTTCGGCGTGGACACCTACACCTCCGCGCTCGACGCGCTGCTCGACCGGAACTACCGGGCGATGAAGACGCTGCTCGCGATGGTTTTCGAGGAGGGCAAGACGCTCTCGTTCACTGACTACATCTGCGACGACGGCGTTGGCTACGGCCCTTATGAGCTCAAGCTCAGCCTCACCCGCACCGGCGACAAGGTGCTGCTGGACTTCACCGGCAGCAGCCCGCAGGCGCAGGGACCGGTCAACTACTTCATCAACGAGAACCTGGTCCGGATGTTCTTCGGGATCTACATGATCACCGTCGCCGACCCGCAGATCCTGTGGAACGACGGCTTCTACCCGTTGGTGGACGTGGAGATCCCCGAGGAGTCGTTCTGGAAGCCGAAGTACCCGGCCGCGCTCAACGCCCGCAACCACGGCATCGGCAGGGTCTTCGACCTGTTCGGCGGGTTGCTCGGCCAGACCAACCCGGACCTGCTGAACGCCGCGGGCTTCTCGTCCTCGCCGCACTTCATGTACTCGGGCAACTACAGCACCGGGGACCGCAAGGGCGAGTGGTTCCAGCTGTACTCGATCGGCTTCGGCGGAATCCCCGGCCGGCCGATCGGTGACGGCCCGGACGGGCACTCGCTGTGGCCGTCCTTCGTGAACATCCCGTGCGAGTACCTCGAGTCGTACTACCCACTGCGCATCGAGCGGTGGGAGACCGTCGCGGACACGGGCGGTGCGGGCGTGCACCGGGGCGGCAACGGCGTGGACGTCGCGTACCGCTTTCTCGAGCCGGGCACAATCGCCATCCACGACGACCGCTGGCTCACCTACCCGTGGGGCGTCAATGGAGGCGAGCCGGGCGCCCGCGGCCGGAAGTGGGTCGAGCGTGCGGACGGCACCACCCAGGTGCTGCCCAGCAAGATCCACGACTTCCCGGTCGACGTCGGCGACCTGCTCCACTTTGTCACCTGGGGAGGCGGCGGGTGGGGCGACCCGCTCGCCCGTGACCCCGAGCTCGTCGTGCTGGAGGTGCGACGCGGGCTGGTGACCGTCGAAGGCGCGCGCCAGTACGGCGTCGTCTGCGACGAGCAGGGTCAGCTCGACGCCGACGCCACGGAGAAGCTGCGCGACAAGCTGAAGGATGGGCGTCCCAACCCGCTGCCGACCTTCAACATGGGCCCGCCGCTGGAGGAGATCCTGGCCCGGTGCGAGGAGGAGACCGGCCTGCCTGCGCCAAAGCCACCCATCGCACGATGACCGAGGTCCCCGGCTTCGATGACGGCTTCGATGACGGCTTCGATGACGGCTTCGACGACGGCTTCGCCGGCACGCTCCGTCCGGGAAGGCGTCCGGCGGTGCTGGCAATCGACATGATGCGCGCCTACTTCGAACAGGCCAGCCCCTTGTGCCTGCCTTCGCGCGACTGCCTCGCGTCGGGGGCGCGGGTGCTGTCGGCCGCCCGCGCAAGTGGAGTGCCCGTGATCCACACACGGGTGCAGTTCGCCCCGGACGGCAGCGACGGCGGCGTCTTCGTGCGGAAGGTGCGCGCACTCGAGCAGCTGTACGGCGGCGGGCCGCTGAGTGAGCTGATGCCGGAAGTGGCTCCGGTTGAGGGCGAGCTCGTGATCACAAAGCAGTACGCAAGCGCGTTCTTCGGCACCTCGCTCGCATCGACCCTCGTGGCCCGTGGCATCGACACGGTAGTCCTCGTGGGCGTGAGCACCAGCGGCTGTATCCGTGCCACAGGCGTCGACGCCGTACAACACGGCTTCATCCCGCTCGTGGTGCGAGACGCGGTCGGCGACCGGACGTCGCAGACACATGATGCGAACCTGTTCGACCTCCAGGCGAAGTACGCCGAAGTGGTCGACGAGAGGACGGCCGTGGCCTACCTGGAGGAGGAGCGGTGAACGCCGAGATCGAGATCCTCGAGGTCGCCCCCCGAGACGGACTGCAGAACGAGAAGACGATCCTGGCAACCGAGGACAAGGTCGAGCTCGTCGAGAGGGCGGTGCGCGCCGGCGCGCGGCGCATCGAGGTGACCAGCTTCGTGAACCCTGCCCGCGTGCCGCAGATGGCCGACGCCGACGAGCTGATGACGGCACTGCCGCGACACGAGGGCGTGAGGTACGCCGGGCTCGTCATGAACCGTCGTGGGCTCGACCGCGCCCTGGCCAGGAACGTCGACGAGATCGACGTCGTGGTCGTCGCCACCGACACCTTCTGCCAGCGCAACCAGGGGATGAGCACGGCGGAGGCCTGTGAAACGGCAGCCGAGCTCGTCGCGGAGGCGCGAGCGGCTGGGGTCTCCTCAACGATCACAGTCGGGGCGTCCTTCGGCTGCCCCTTCGAGGGCGAGGTGCCGACCGACCGACTCCGCGAGGTCGTCCAGCGAGTCGTCGACGCAGGTGCAGACGAACTGGCCCTGGCCGACACCATCGGGGTCGCCGTGCCGTCCGACGTGAAGGCTCGCCTCGGCCTCGCTCGCGAGCTGGCCGGCCCGGACATGCCGCTGCGCGTGCACCTTCACGACACCCGCCACACCGGAGTGGCCAACGCGGTAGCTGCCGTCGAGTCGGGGGTCGCCACCCTGGACGCCAGCATCGGTGGAGCAGGCGGGTGTCCCTTCGCCCCCAACGCGACCGGCAACGTCGCCACCGAGGACCTCGTCTACCTCTTCGACCGGATGGGCATCGCCAGCGGCCTCGACCTGGCCTCGACCACCGCGACGGCGGCGTGGCTGGAAGAGCGGTTGGGCACGCCGCTACCGGGGGCGTTGCTTCGAGCCGGCAACTTTCCCGGCTGACTGCGTCACGATGTCGACGGCCGGGCAGTAGGAAAGGGTGCCATCAACATCGGTGTGGGCCGAAGCACCTCAAGGTAACTGGTGACACGACTGAGTCACGACGAGCTAGGGGCGCCCGGAGTCGAGGTCGAGGTGGCCACAGGCCACCCCCCGGAGGACATACGGGTCGACGGGGGAGGACGTGATCAGACGAGCGTGCCCTGAACACCAACCTCCGGTTGCCCTGACCCCCGCCGGTCGCCCGGGCAGCCCGACCTACCTCTGACTCATCCCCTGGCTCGGCTTCCCCTCGGGATCTCGGCCGCCCGAGTCGTCCGGGCGAAGGTCAGCGGTGCGCTGACTCGTCGGCGGGGCGGACGCGGGCCTCGAGGATCGACATCCGGCTGCTCGTGGGGACGACTGAGGTCAGCTGCAGGCCGACCGCGTCGAACAATGCCGCGTACTCCAGGTCGGTGCGCTCACGCCCACCTGGCAGAACCAGCATGTTGAGGTCGGAGAACGCGGCGTCGACCTCGTGACCCGGCCGACCGAGGAGGGTCTCGACCACGAGGACGACACCACCCGGTTGGAGCCCAACTCTGCAGGCACGCAGAATCTCGGCACACCGCGCATCGGGCCAGTCGTGCAGGATCGACTTCAGGAGGTAGCAGTCGGCCGCCGGGACGGCGTCGAAGAAGCTCCCACTCGTCGCGCTCCATCGCGATGCGACGGAACGCGGGGCTTGACGACTCGGGCCCCGTGCGACGACGTGCGGCAGGTCGAAGACAGTCCCTGTCAGATGCTCGTGGTGGGTGAGCACCGCCTCGAGCAGGACGCCGTGCCCACCGCCGACATCGACGACACTCGACAAGCCCGCGAAGTCGTACGCACTCGCCACGGCGTCGGCGACCAGCGAGCTCAGCGCGGACATGTTGTCGTTGAAGATCGCATTCTGTTCGGGATTGCTCCGTCGGTGTGTCCAGACATCCACGCCGTGCAAGGCCTCGAACGCGTTGTCACCGGTGCGCACGCTGTGGCCGAGGTGGGCCCACGCGGCCCATGTCGCCGGGTCCGCCAAGGTCCGGGCCAGGGGACGTAGCGACCCGGGTACGTCGGACCGCAGTCCTTCGCCGAGGGGTGTGAGCGCGAACCGCCCGTCTTCCTGCTCGTCGTACACGCCCACAGTGGCTAGTGCACGCATGAGCCGGTAGAGGGTCGCCTGGTCCACCGACGCCGACGCAGCCAGATCCGCGATGCTTCGCGGTCCGGAAGCGAGCTCGTCGGAGACGCCCAGATCCGCGGCCACGGCCAGCGCCGCTGAGAGCCGGAACCCAGTCACCATCGCCCGCAACTCCTCACGATCAGCCATGGCCCGGATGATCCTCCCCGATCGCCGAACCCGCTACCGGACCTCTCCCGGGAGAGCACGACCAAACCCGTTCGCCCTCAGGCAACGCCGCGCTCGTCGGATACCGCGCTAGAAGACGCGCCCAGTGACGCGCGGATGCCGAGCCGCAACGCCTGGGCGAGGTCCAGTCCATCCGCCGACTGGGACCGCCAGGCGATGTGGCCGTCGGGTCGAACCACGACGGCGCCGTCCGCCGCGAGCCCGTAGAGGGTGGTGAACTCCCGGGCCGGGTCATGGAGCACCGCGCCGCCGACGACTCGCACGGCCACGCTCACGCCGAGCTCGGCCGACACCAAGTCGGCGGCGCGCCGCCAGCACCTCCCGTCCGGCCCGGTGAACACGGTGATCCCTGGTCCCAACAGGTCCAGCGTCGAGACCTGCTCGCCGTCCCGCGTCAGCCACAGGTGCGGGAGTCTGGCGCCCGGGCGTCCGGTGGGACGCCAACTGTCCTCGGCCGGCCCGTCCGGGCAGCCGTCGTCGGCGAGGGCGCCACTTTGGTAGGTGATGCCGATGTCGATGGCGAGCGCGTCAAGGTCCGGGCTCGTCGGCGTCTCGGACCGCGCGGCGTTCTGCGCGCCGACCGGCCGGCGCTCCGCTGCGTAGGTGTCGAGCAGGTCGTCCGCCGCCCAGCCGCGGAGCACGAAGTCGAGCTTCCAGGCGAGATTGTGGGCGTCCTGGATAGCGGTGTTCATGCCCGTGCCGCCGCGCGGGGTGATCCGATGCGCGGCGTCCCCGACCAGGAAGGCGTTCCCGACGCGATAGCGGTCCGCGACCTGGGCGGCGAACGAGAACGCACCGATGCTCAGGATCTCGACCGGGAGGCCAGACACCCCCGATGCGGCCCGGATCATCGCAGTCACCCGGTGACCGGTGAAGTCCTCGATGCGCTCGGTGCGCGGGTTCCAGGTCTGCGCGAGCACCCAGCGGTCGTCGTCGCTGGTCGGCAACATGACAGTGAGGCCGGCCGACCCCGGGATCATGTTGAGCCCGTGCACCCCCGAGCCGACGTGGGACCGGAGCGGAGCGCGGAACAGCACCGAGACGAGCTCCTCCAGATGGTCCGGCCCGATCATCTCGACGCCCAGCATCGACCGGACCGCGCTTCTGCTGCCGTCCGCACCGACCAGAAAGCGCGACCGGACAGCCATCCGTCTGCCGCTCGAGTTCCGCAGGGTAGACATCACCCCGGTCCCGTCCTGCTGGATCGCCACGATCTCCGTACCGAAGCGAACCTCGGCCCGGAGACGCGTCAGGTGCTCGAGCAGCACTGGCTCGAACGCGTCCTGCGCTACCACCGCATACGACGTCGGGCTGACCCGCCGCGCCTCGTTGCGGTCCGTTCATGGGCGTG
>Ga0207691_10004979_pt1 | contig 12813 bp, 11 predicted proteins | sample KBSM13metaG_FD_184327 | JGI IMG/M metagenome (GOLD analysis project Ga0207691, IMG submission 184327) | Miscanthus rhizosphere microbial communities from Kellogg Biological Station, Michigan, USA - KBS M1-3 metaG (SPAdes) (version 2) | ecosystem: Host-associated > Plants > Roots > Rhizosphere >... | reverse complement strand
GGGCGTTCGTCGCGATGACGAGGTTGGGTGCTTCCGCCGGAATGACGAGCTGGGAACGATGTCCACAAAATCAAAACCAAAAAAAAGGGCGGCCATCAGGGTCCCGATCCCGATGGTCGCCGAGGGTTTCGCACTTCGATGCTGTGACACATCTGCCCATTGGAGGGCGATGAAAGTATGCGCAAGCGCACGCGCGCGCTGGTTGCGCGGAAATCCGGAGCAGGTGACCGAAATTGCGGTTTTGCCGGGCGTTTTCGCCGGAATGACGCGCCGCAGAGCCGAAGCGATTCGGCCGCTTTCAGGAGCTAGTGCGCGTCGTTGCGCGTCAGCCGGAACAGGCCGATGTCGGTGTCCTGCGTGCCGACCGGTGCTGCGATGATCGCGCTGTGATCGGGCATGACGCTGAAGTTGAGATCGTTGAGTCCGACGTCGACCTGCGTGAAGACATGTTCCTCGCCGGTGTCGGGATCGATCTCGTGCACGTTGCTGCGTTTGAGCTCGGCGCCGGTGATGTACCAGATCTTTCCGCCGACGACGCGCCAGCCATTCAGAGAAATCGCGTTGACCTTTGGACTCACGAAGCGCGTCGCGCCGGTATCGAAATCGAAGCGGAACAATCCGCGTCCCGCGGTCGGCGTGTAGTAGAGCGCGCGTGCGGTGTCGTCGAGCTGCGCGTAGGCGACGCCCGATTCCAGAACCTTGCGCGACTCGCCGGGCTCGCCATCCTTTTCGACGAGAAAGAGTTTGTTGTCCTTTCCGGATGAGCCGATCGCGACGAGGTAGCTGCCGGGATCGGGGCCGTACATCCCGAACAATGCGTTCTCGCCCGGCTGGGTCAGCACGCGCTGGCGGCGTGTCGCGACATCGATCTCGATCAGGCGCCGACCTTCGGCGGTGTTGTGCTGGACCGCGATGAGGCGCTTTCCATCCGCGCTCCAGCGCGGCGCGAACACCGCGGTGTCGGCGCGTTCGGTCAGCGGCGATGCGCTGTCGCTGGTCCAGTCGTAGAGCCACAATTGATATTGACCGCTGCGATCGGAGACGAACACGATGCGGTCGGCCGCCGGCGACAACGTGCCGGCGAAGTCGTTTCCTGTCGATGGTGCGAGCAGTCGGGGTGGCGCTGCACCCTTGCCGAGCGGAACCAGCGCGAGCGTGTTCTGCGTGCGCGGCACTTCGTAGACGATCGCATCCGTGCCGCGTGCACCGTTCGGATATTCGGCCGGCGAAACGCCGAGGGCCTGCGTCTTACCGCTCCTGACGTCCGCAACATAGAGCGACATCGGGCCCGCGTAATTCGACGCGAAGATCAGCGCGCTCCCGTCGCGCGACCAGGTGTGGCCGCGGATGCGCCCGGAAATGTGCGTGACCTGGCGCGCCGCGCCGCCGGTTGCGGACGTGACGTACAGATCGCTGTACGGCGCGATGCCGCGACGGAACGCGATCCAGCGGCCGTCCGGCGAGAAGTGCGGCTCGAGATCCTGGTCTTCGGCGGCGCGATCGTATTTCAGGAATGTCCGCTCGCCGGTATCGAGGTTGATCGTCAGCAGCGCGAGCTCGCCGTCCGCTCCTTCGGGCTGCTGCGCGGTGATCAGACCCTTGCCGTCGGGCGTCCAGTCGAAGTAGTTGACGTTGAAATCCTTGCACCCACCGACTTCGCGCTCGTCGCCGCCGAGGCTCGACGAAACATACATCGTGCAGCTCAGCTCGCCGAGACGCTCGAACACGATGCGCGTTCCGTCCGGCGACCACATCGGCTGCGCTTCGTGCTGGTTCGAGCCAGCAGTCAGGCGCACCAGCTGCGAAGGTTCGACCGAGCGCACGACGATGCGATCGAGCTGCGTCGTCGCATCGACGACGCCGAATGCGATGCGCGTGCCGTCGGGCGAGAGGTGCGGGCGCAGCTCCGGGCCTGGGTCGGACGTCAACGCGCGTGCGTCGGTCACGCGCCACTCCGATGCGTCCGCAGCGGCGGGTGCGCGCTCGCGCACGAAGATTGCCGCAACTGCGAGCGCGGCCGCGGCGATCGCGATCGCGGCGGGGATCCATTTCCTGGAACCCTCCGTCCGCGCGTCGGATCGGCGCGGTTGCATCGGATCGGCGCTGGCCGGCGCGCCGGGTGCCGCTTCGTCGTCGAGTGTCTGCGCGGCGCTGGTTTCGACGAAGATGCCGCCGTCGGGCCCGTCGAGCACGAGCACGGGCGCGATCAATCGATAACCGACCTTCGGAATCGTTTCGATGTACTGCGGCGGCTTGCTGTCGTCCGCGAACGCGCGGCGCAGTTCCTTGATCGCCTGCGTCAGCACGTCCGGCGTCGGAAAGCGACCCGTCCAGACGCGATCGAGCAGATGATCGCGCGTGACCGTGGTGCCGACGTGGCGCACCAGCTCGATCAGCACCGCGACGCCCTTGCTGGTCAGGCGCGGAAGTTCCGGTCGCGTGACCATGCGCAAGGCGCCGACATCGATCACGTGCTCGCCGATGCGCAAACGCAGATTCGCCCGCGTCAGCAGATCGTCGGTCGCACGCTGTGGGGAGACGTGCAGATTCATCGCTGCCTATGTATCAGATTCGCATTTGCAGGACGCGACACGCGCAATGCCCGCACATCCTTGCCGCCATCGCGGCAACAATCGATGCATCGATGACGACAGCGTCGTACGGTACACCGCTCAAAGCAGAATGTCAGTCCGCCTCAAGTCATGTTGGACAACAGCGGCGGCAGCGGGCAGTGAAGTGCCGCACAAATCGTACGTAACATTTCGGATTCCGCAACGGTCACCTGCCCGTCCTCGCTGATCGCGCGCGTCAGCCCGCGCACGACGAGCTCCTTGCCCGCCGGCGCGAGCAGGTCGAGCCTGGCCAGCGCACGATCGAGCGCCTCTATCCAATCGGACGGCGCAGCGTACGGGAGCGTCGCATCCGGCAGGATCTCGTTCATCGCGGAAATGTAAGCGCGTGCCGCCGCCGCTTCGTCGTCGTGCCCGTATTTGGCGACGATTGCGAGCAGCGCGGCGATCTCGGCGGATGCCTCGGGCAGCTTGACGCGCCCGATCACGTGCACCGAGGCCGGCGACAGCGCCTCGATGACCTGCAGGCGCATCAGTTTCGCCAGGCAATATTCGCTGAGCGCGACGCGGCCGTCGGCGTCGATCAGCGCCTGCATCGCCTCGACGAACGATGCAAGCTGCGGGCGCGGCCGGCGCCGCAGCGCCGGAAACGCGAGCGCGGCCAGCGGCAGGCGCAGCATCGGATGCAGCTCGCCGGTGTCCGCGGCGAGCGATTCGACCAGCGCGCTCGTGCCGGCGTCGTAGTGCTGCGCGATGCTCGACATCTGGATCGCGCGCACGTCCGCGCGCGCATCGAGCAGCAGCGCGAAGATCAACGGGACGGCCTGCTCCTGCCGATGCGCCGCTTCGCGGAGCGACTGCGGGATCGTCGCGCGAATCGTCTGCGCGGAACGGCGATCGTCTGTGCCCGGGTTGCCGACCTGCTCGGCGACCTGCCGCGGCGAAATTGAAACGTCAGAGTCCGCAGCTGGAAGCGGCGCGGGCGGAGCGCGGCGCGGACCTCGAGCCGCTGCGTTGGCCGGCGCGAAACCACTGATCGAGACATCCGGATCGTTGATGCTGTCGTCGCCGACGAGCACGGGCTGGCTCCATGCCGCGGCGATCGCCGTGAACTCCTCCGGCCTGAACGAGGGATCCAGACGCTTGATGCGCTCGCCGAGCGGCGGATGCGTGGCGAACAATGCGGAATAGCCGACGCCGTCGCCGAACAGCATGTGCGCGACTTCCTCGGTGTTGCTGTTGGACAATTTCGAGCCTTCTTCGAGGCCGCCGATTTTCTTGAGCGCGCCGGCAATGCCGAGCGTCTGACGCGTGAACTGCACGGCGGATGCGTCGGCGAGGAATTCGCGCTGGCGCGAGATCGAGGCCTTGATCAAGCGCGCGAGCACGACGCCGATGTAGCCGACCGCGAACAGCGCGCCGCCGACCGCCACGATGCCGGCGCTGTCGCGGCTGCGGCTGCTGGCCGAAGCCTGGACGATCTTGCGTCCGATCGTGGCCAGCACGAGGATGCCGAACACGACGCCCATCAGGCGGATGTTGAGCCGCATGTCGCCGTTGAGCACGTGGCTGAACTCGTGTCCGATGACGCCCTGCAATTCGTCGCGCGTCAGTTTGTCCAGCGCGCCGCGCGTGACCGTGATCGCCGCGTCCGCCGGCGTGTAGCCCGATGCGAACGCGTTGATGCCCGCTTCGTCTTCGAGCACGAAGATCTCCGGCACCGGCACGCCGGACGCGATCGCGATTTCCTCGACGACATTGCGCAGGCGCTGATACGCGAAATTGCCGCTCGTCGACGCGACCGGCGTGCCGCCGAGCTGACGCGCGACGGCGGCGCCGCCGCTGCCGAGCGTCGCGATGCGGTACAGCGAGCCGCACAGGATCACGACGATCACGCCGATGCTGAGCCCCGAGAGCGATCCCCACGGAAGGCCGCCGTCGGCACCGTGCTCGGTGTCCATGCCCATCGCGATGTACAGCACCGCATCGATCGCGAACACGATCGCGAGCACCGCGAGTGCGAACAGGAACAGCATGCGGCGCGTCTGCCGACGCGCCTGTTCCTGGTGGGCAAAAAAGTTCATGCGGCCGAAGCGGCTTCAGTACAAAGGCGAGACGCGGGTCTTAAGTGAACGAAACCTTCGGCACTTCGCGCTTGGTCTCGGCTTCGATCTTGAGGAGCTCGGCCGGCTGGAACTGGAAACTGTTGGCGACGATCGAACCCGGAAACATCTCGCGCTGGTTGTTGTAGCTCATGACCGCGTCGTTGTACGCCTGGCGCGCGAACGCGACCTTGTTTTCGGTCGAGCTCAGCTCTTCGCTGAGCTGCATCATGTTCTGGTTCGCCTTGAGGTCCGGATACGACTCGGACAACGCGAACAGGCGGCCGAGCGACTGCGTCAGCACGTTTTCCGCGCCGCCAAGCTGCTGCATCGCGGCCGGATCGCCGGGATTGGCCTTCGCGGCGGCAAGGCCGGACACGGCCGAGTTGCGCGCCTGGATCACGGCTTCGAGCGTCTCGCGCTCGTGCTTGATGTAGCCCTTCACGGTCTCGACCAGATTCGGGATCAGGTCGTAGCGGCGTGTCAGCTGCACATCGATCTGCGCGAAGGCATTCTTGTAGTTGTTGCGCGCGCCGACCAGGCCGTTGTAGAGGCCGACGGCGTAGAGCCCGATGCCGACCAGGATCACCAGCAGGATAATCATGCTCATCGTGTTTTCTCCTCGAGAATTCGGGCCCGCGCTAACGGGGAACTAACCCCGCCGCCGGTATGGTGTGTGGCGCGGACCCGCCCCGGTCCGGCAAGCCGGCGCTGCGTCCATCCCACCACTGGGTCGCGGCCAACCTACGTCACCTCTCGTCGTCCGCCTTTTTGCGACGGCGGCGGTATCGCAAACCGTCGTCTTGTGGATAGAATCGGCGCGTTTTTGAGCATAACACGAGGCCTCGAAGGCCCCGGAGAGCAGTTTTGAGCCGTACTCCGCACGTCACGATCGCCCTCCTTGCGACGCTAGCCCTCGCCGTTTCATCTCCCGCCGACGCCCGCAGCGCCGCCAAGGCCAAACGAAGCGCGGTGCGAACGACGCACGTTGCGCCCGTGGTCAAGCCCGTGGCGGATGCGCACGCGGTTTCGAAAAACGCATCGAGCGTCGCGCGCCAGTTCGACCACTGGCTCGACGGCATCGAGAGTTCGGGCGACGTCGCAGGACTTGCAGTCGCGATCGTGAAAGACGATTCGGTGCTCCTCGAGCGCGGCGTCGGCTATGCCGACTGGTCGACGCGCGAGCCCATCACCGCGAACACCGCGTTCCGTCTCGCCTCGCTCTCCAAAGCGTTCGCGACCGCGCTCGCCGGACGACTCGTGCACGACGGCGTGATCAGCTGGGACACCAAGGTCGCCGGCGTGCTGCCGACGTTCACGCTCGCCGACGTCGCCGGCAGCCAGAAGCTGACCGTGCGCGACATCCTGAGCCACCGCGTCGGACTTCCGCACAACACCTACGATCGCCTGCTCGAACAGGACGAACCGTACGAAGTGCTCGTCGATCGACTCAAGGAAGTGCCGATGGCCTGCGGCGTCGGCGAGTGCTACGGCTACCAGAACATCGCGTTCAGCCTGATCGGTGATCTGACGTATGCGGTCACCGGCGATTTCTTCTATCACCAGGTCGAGAAGCAGATCTTCCATCCGCTCGGCATGGACACGGCAACCTACGGCCGCGATGCGCTCGAAAGCACCAAGAGCTGGGCGCGTCCGCACCGTCGTGCCGCCAGCGGCTGGACGCCGTTCGTGCCGGCCGAAAATTATTACCGCGTGCCGCCGGCCGCCGGCGTCAACGCAAGCGTGCACGACATGGAGCAGTGGCTGATCGCGCAGATGGGCGGACGCCCGCGCGTGCTGCCCGCCGACGTGCTCGATGAATTGCACACGCCACTCGTTTCGACCGAGCGCGAAATGGTTTCGACGCCGTGGCGCCGCGGCCGCCTGTTCAATGCGCAGTACGCGCTCGGCTGGCGCGTTTACGACTACGCGGGCGAGACCTTGGTGTTCCATGCCGGCGCCGTGCAGGGCTATCGCGCGATGATCGCGTTCCTGCCGAAGTACCGCTTCGGCGCGGTCATGCTGTGGAACTGCGAATCGGCGGTTCCGTCCGGGCTGATGCCGATGCTGATCGACCGCTACCTCGGCCTGCCCGAGGTCAACTGGGCCGGCATCGATCACGGCGAAACCGAGGATCTGGCGGGCGGCGCCGATTGATGAACGTGTGGATCGGCGCGTTCGCGCGAACGATCATCCTCCAAGCCGTGGTATCCGGGCTTCCGATCCGGTAAACATCCGGTTGCACGGCTTCGACTGGCCCGCGCGCCAAGCGTGGAACCGCACGCCGCGACATGCATCGCTTCAGCAGGAGGGCGCGTGCTGATCGCCGAACAACTGATGCTGCTGTTGCTCGATCCGGAGCGCGGCGAGCTCGACGTGCGCTACGACGCCACCGATCCCGATCGGCTGGCCGCGGCGGCGATCCTGCTCGACCTCGCCGAGCAGCGCAGCCTCGGCTATCGCGGCGGACACGTCGCGTTCCTGTCGCGCTTTCCGTCGGGCCATCCGGTCCTTTCGGCGGCGGGCGAAACGCTTGCCGCCGCGGGTCCGGGCCTGCCGTTGTCCGCAGCGCTCGACCTGATCGAGACGCGCATCGCATCGATCTCGCATGCGCTGCTCGAGGGACTGCACCGCCGCGATCTCCTGCATCGCCTGCGCAAGCCGGCGTGGTGGCCGTTTGGCCAACGCAAATATCCGTTGCGCTCGCTGCAGGCACGCAATGAAGCGATCACTGCGCTGCGCGCTTCCACCAAGAAATCGGCGCTGCGCGAAGACGGCCTGCTGCTGTTGATCGATTGCGCCGGGCGGCTCGCCGGCTTTCTCGATGCCGCAGGTCACACGCGCGCGACGGCGATGCTGCTTTCGCTCGGCCAGCGGCGCGATCGTCCGGATTCGGCCGACGCGCTGCTCGGCGCACTGCGCGCGACGCTGCTCGACGAATAAGCGCCGAGCGCGTGACGCCGTTGCCGTCTAGCGTCCGAGCTTGAACTCGATGCGACGGCGCAACGTCGATGCGACCGCTTCGCCGTTCTGCATCTTCGGCTCGAACTTGGCGCGCTGCACCGCGTTGATCGCTTCGCGGTCGAAGATGCGCGTCGGATTCGATCCGATCACGTGCGCGTTCTGCACCGAACCATCGGGCGCGACCGTGAACTCGACTTCGACCCAGCCTTCCTGGCGATTGCGTGCTGCAGCCAGCGGATAGTCGGGCACGGGCGGTGTCGTCGCCGCGGCTTCGCGCGACGCACCCGTTGCTGCGGCAGGCGGCGGCGCTGCGGGCGGCGGTGTCGCGGCCGGCGTCGCCGCCGGTGTTGCGCTCGCCGTTGCGGTTTCAGTCGGCGTTGGCGCCGCGGCCGCGGGTGTCGCCGCCGTCGTCGCCGCGGGTGCGCCTTCGGCGGTTGGCGTCGTGGGTGTCGTCGTGCCGGCAGCGGGCGTCGTTGCGGTTCCGGGTGCCGCGGGTCTAGCGGCAGCGGCCGCCGCGAGTGCGGCCTGCTGCTGTTCGCGATCGGCCTGTTTGCGTTTCGCGTCGAGCTTGCTGCGCAGGATCGTCAGGGAATAATTGCTCGGATCGGCCTGCGCGAGCAGCGCGATGATGCGGTTCGCTTCGTCGAACGCACCCTGGTTGATCTGATCTTCGGCCGTGCCGGTAGCAAACGGGAAGAGCTCGCGCAGCGCATCCTTCGCTCCGGAATCGTCCGGCTGCTTGGCGAGAATCTTGAGATAGAACTCGAGCGCGTTGTTGCCGGCGGGCGAAGCCATGCGGTTTTCGCCCATTGCCTTGCGCGCTTCCTTGTAGAGCTGGTCGGTCGTCAGCTCATCGGAGACCACCGCGACCGGCGCGGTCGGCGATTCGGGCGTTGCGGTCGGCGCAGTCGTTGCACCCGGAGCGGCGGGTGCCCCCGTCGGCGTGCCCGGTGTGCGTCCGAAAAACCACCAACCTGCTGCGGCCGCGACAACGACGATGACGGCGAGCGCGATCAGGCGCGAAGGTTCGATGGCACCCCGCATCGCGCGCGGCTGAAACGGTCGAAAACTCATGACGGCTCCGCTCTCCAACAAGATGGATTAAGGCACCGCGCCGTCGATGGTTTTCCCTCCATCTCTTGGCCCCCCGGCTCCAGAGACACTGGCCCGGCGCTGGCAAATTTGCCGAGCGCGGATAACACAAAGGTAACGCATTTCATTGCACGTGTCGCGCGGCAAAAAATGATAAATCCATCACATATTGCGCCGATGGTTCAGTTTGAAGGGACTAACCTGCTGCTGCGCTCGCACGCAATTGGAGACTGGCTGCTTCGGACGATCGGTTTGCGACGATCGATGCCGGACACGCCAGGCGGAGAGCCTGCGAGTTCCGCCCATCCGCACTCAACGAGGAACACATCATGACCACCACCAAACAGGCAATCGAAGACGCCGGCGACGGCATCGCCGATGCGGCACGCGGCAGCGTCGAAGGCGCGAAGAGCGAATTCCGCAAATTCAGCGCAAAGCTGCGCGCGAACGGCGCGGAGCTCGAAGAGGAACTGCGCGATGCGGGCGAGCGCATCAGTGAAGGCGCCAAGCAGTTCGGCGATGCGGCGGCCGAGCAGATCCGCGCGCATCCGCTGGCCGCTTTCGGCATCGCGTTCGCTGCAGGCGCATTGATTTCCCGCGTGTTGCGCGGCCGCTAGGCCGCACAGCCATGGAAACCGTTGCAGGGGAAACACACGCGCAGGCTGAAACGTCGACCGCGCAGGATCCGTTGACGATCCTGCGCGTGGCCGGCGAAGAGGCGATGCGTGTCGCGAGTGCAGCCTTCGCGCTGTTGCGTGCCGAGCTTCGGCTCGCGCGCAGCAGCGCGTTCGTGCTGATCTGGCTCTGCTTCGCGCTGGTCTTTCTCGGCGTCGGCGCCTGGCTCGCCACGATGGCCGCGATCGCGGCAGGCATCTACCAGCTCACCGGCAACGTGTTCTATGGCGTCGGTGCGATCGCGCTTGCGAACATCGTCGGCGTCGTCGTCGTGCTGCTCGCGATGCGCGGATGCTGGCGCGATCTTTCGTTGCCGCGCACACGTCGCGTGCTGGCGGACCTGCGCGAGCCTTCGCCATGATCCTCATCGACCGGCGCCGGCAGGCCGACGCTGCAGCAGTGGTGCTGGCCTCGCGCGAACGAACATTCATGCGCAGGACGCGCGCGTTCCGCGCCTATTGCGCGCGCCATCGCGCCGCACTGATCGTCGGCGGCGGATTCGCCAGCGGTGTGATCGCATCGTGGATGCCGATCGCGCCGTTCGTGCGGCTCGCCTCGGCGTTCGCGAGCACGGTGGCGGTGATGGTCAACGGACCCATTGCGGGTTTTCTCGCCGGCTACAAATCCGGCGGATCGAAGGCTGTCGAGAATCAACCCGAATGAGCGCACCCATGACACCCGATCCCGTGGCGGCCGATCCACCGGCCATCGCTTCCGCTCCGCCGCCGCTGACGATCCATGCTGTCGTTGCGCCGGCGCCGATCGCCTCGCCGGTCCCGAATCCGGGTCGACGGCGCAATCACCTGCTGCTGGCGATCGTCGTGCTGATGACGCTCTATACCTGCGCGATCGCAGAGGCGGTGCTCGTGCCGCTGCTGGTCGCGATCCTGTTCGGACTGATGCTGGCGCCACCGGTGCGCCTGCTCGAGCGTTCGCGCATTCCGCGCGTGGTCGGCTCGCTCGCGATGGTGTTGCTGATGCTGGCGCTGATCGCGGTCGTGATCAGCGCGCTGGCGTCGCCCGCGCGCGCCTGGATGGAGCGCATGCCGCGCGCGATGGATCGCATCGAGACCGTGCTGCGCGACGTGCGCCGGCCGTTCCAGGCGGCGACGGAGGCGACGCGCGAGCTCGGCAAGCTCACGCAGATGGATTCATCGCAAGCGCAGGTGCGCGTCGTCGATACGTCGCCCGGCTTGTTGACGCAGGCGTTGAGCGCGGCGCCCTCGGTGCTGGCCGGCGTCGTGATCTCGATCTTCCTGACGTTCCTGTTCCTGCTGCACGGCGACGATCTGTTGCGCAAATTCGTGATGCTGGCGCCGCACCTGCGCGCCAAGCGCGACATGGTGGAGGCGACGCGGCACGCGCAGCGCGAGCTCTCGATGTACGTGATCACGATCACGCTGATCAACGCCGGGCTCGGCCTCGCGACGGCCGGCGCGCTGTACCTGATGCACGTGCACGATCCGTTGTTGTGGGGCGGCGTCGCCGCGGTGCTCAACTTCGCGCCGTTCATCGGTCCGTTGCTGACGATGGCCGCGCTGACCGTGGTCGGCTTCACCGAGTTCAGCTCGCCCTCGCTCGCGCTCGCGGTTCCGGCCGTGTTCCTTGGTCTGCACATGATCGAGGGCCAGCTCCTGACGCCGCACCTGGTCGGACGGCGCATGGCGCTCGATCCGGTCGTCGTGTTCGTCTCGCTGATTCTGCTCGGATGGATGTGGGGCGTCGCCGGGCTGCTGATCGCGGTACCTCTCCTGACTTGCGCCAAGATCGTTGCCGAGCGCATGGAGGATGGGCACGTGCTCGCACTGCTGCTGTCGCGTTCGTCCAAGCAGGATGTCGCGCCCGCGACGAATGCCACTCCCGAGGCGAGCTGATTCCTCGCGCGCGCGGACGGACACCCGAATCGCCGGAATAGACAGAGGGTCGCGGATGCAACGCAACGTCGTGCCGCTCGCGTCGAGCGCGGGGCCGGAAGTTCGATGCAGGGGGTCGGCGCAGGCCGGGGCGGAAGAGCCGGGTCGAAATTCTCTCCCTGCGCTGGGCAATCGCAGGGAGAGTAATTCGAACTACCGATTTGTCGCTATTGCTATTGCTCTTGATGCAACGGTGACTCTGAAGCCTTGAAGCAGGATCGACGGTGAAGCGAAGTCGATCCGGTTGAGCCAAGGACCGGTTCGCAAACTACGCGGCCGGTCCGAAGACGAAAGCCTGATTACTTGGCTTTCTTGGCCGTCTTCCTACGTGCTGTTTTCTTCTTGGCCGCGCCGGTCTTGCGAGCGGTGGCGGTCTTCGCCCGAGCGGTCTTACGCTTGGCGGCTTTCTTCGCGGGTTTCTTCTTTGCTGCTTTCTTCATAGCCATATCGCGTCTTAACTCCTCGTCAGTTGGCAGTGGTTGCCCAGTAAAAGCGTGAAGGAATGCTTCGCACAGCAGATCGCTGTTGGTGGCGTGGCGCAGATTCGCAACTTGGCGCCGGGTCCGTTCGTCGGACAGAAGTTTCAGAATATGGAATGGAACCGACACCGTGATCTTCTTCACCGACCCGGACTTGGTGCCGTGTTCGACATAAGGGGCGACGAAGCGCGTTGCGGTCATGTTTCCTTAAGGCATTTGTCACGCCGACGCGGAAGCTATTACTGTCGAAAGCGCGTGTCAACAATTTTCTGAGGGGAAACAAGCAGTTCCTCTTCGACCAGCGCGGTCGGAAAACCTTCCTTCGAACACCCTTCGAGCACCGCTGCGCAACGCATCGCGCAGAATGTCTAGACGTCTAGACATCTTTACGCTAATGCGTGCATCGCATCTGCGAATGGCCGCGAAAGCGAGCTGTGGCGCGGGTTCCAGCGTTTTCGACTTGTCGCGCGGAATGCGCACGCGCGGCGTGTGCACGCGCGCATCGCGAAATGACGCGCGCGCGTTCGCAGCAGAAATTTCGGCGTCGCAAAACGCCAAAACGGGGTCTGAACGGGGGTGAAAAAAATTTTGCCGTCAGGCCAGTGCGCGGGCCATCGCGGAGGCAAAACGATCCAGATCGGCAGTCGTCTTGGTCTCGGTCGCACAGACCAGCAAGGCGTCGCCGAGCTCCGGAAATTCTTCGCCGAGCGCAACACCGGCGACGATATTTTCGTTCGCAAGACGCTCGATGATTTCGCTCGCCGGCTTCGGCAACGCGAATGCGATCTCGTGAAACCACGCACGTTCGAACAAAGCGCGCACACCCGGAATCGCACCGAGCTTGTCCCGCAACGCCCGCGTGTTCGCCATCGAGTTTGTTGCGATGCGGCGCACGCCTTCGGGTCCGAGCATCGACATCGTGATCGTCGCCGCGGTGACCAGGAGACCCTGGTTCGTGCAGATGTTCGAAGTCGCCTTCGCGCGGCGGATGTGCTGTTCGCGCGCCTGCAACGTCAAC
>Ga0207691_10004978_pt1 | contig 12813 bp, 13 predicted proteins | sample KBSM13metaG_FD_184327 | JGI IMG/M metagenome (GOLD analysis project Ga0207691, IMG submission 184327) | Miscanthus rhizosphere microbial communities from Kellogg Biological Station, Michigan, USA - KBS M1-3 metaG (SPAdes) (version 2) | ecosystem: Host-associated > Plants > Roots > Rhizosphere >... | reverse complement strand
CTGAATCGATGGTTCACTGCTGCCTATAGGGACCGGTATGAAGTCGCGCCGATCTACCCCGCCTACGGCATGGCCAACGCTGTGCTCGGCCTGAAGGCGGCCTGGGACAAGGCCGGCGCGAATGCACAACCAGCGGAGGTCGCGTCCGTTTTGGCCGGTTCTTCATTTCAGGGCATAGGTTCAACGATTGCCATGGCGCGGGCCAATGGCCGGCAGGCAATCGCGGAAGCCGCCTATGGAACCGTACGGCGGAATGCGACGGGACAACTCGAGCTCGTTGACGTGCGCCGCTTCCCGCCCGATTGCGTCAACCCACCCGATGGCGTCACCGGGCTCAAGTGGATTGAGAGCGGATTTTCTGGCGGACATTGCTAACGACCACTCCGGTGCAGGTCAGCTTTTGGCCGTTTCGACCGTTCGCGGCGACACAGCAATTCGATCGCTTCCGGAGCGAAGCGGACATTCAGCGAGCCTTCGCTGCCGTGCTCGGCGCCTATCCGGGGCGGCTTTTCACCGCTCCAAATGTACTATCCATTAGATATTCAGCATCGCTACACGATACCGTCCTGATATGTTGAAGGTTCTTACCCTCGCAGCTAATCATATATCAGATCCAAGCGATTTGCGGGGCGCCTTAAGGGTGAGGCGCACTTGAGGCTGGTCAAGAAGGAAGAGATCGCGCAAGCGGTTGCTGGATTCGCGCTGTAAGCCGACCATCAGGTCCGACACTGGCTGGTGTCCTTTGCCAGCCTCTCTGCCAAGCCGCTTATCGTTCGACCAACCTCGCGGCCGCGTGATTGTCAGCTTCCCTCAATTCTTGTGCACCAAGCACTGACCGCCAGCAGACTTGAGCCTGTCGCACAGGACATTGGCCTGGTCGGCATTCGCGAACGGGCCGACGTGCGCACGGTAGTAGGTGCCCCTATCGCCCAACTCGACACGGCGAATCAGCGCGGCGCGAGTCCCGAGCACGGTCGGGTATTTAAATTGCAAGACCTTGAACGACGATTGGGTCTCAGCCTCGCTCTTGTTAGACACGAGCTGCACCATATAGGCACCGCTAGCGCGAGGTGCCGAAGCAGTGGCCGCACCCGGCGTCGAGATCGAAGCCGTATGTGTGGAAGCGCCCGTTGGTGCCCGCGTGGCGTGCGCGGATTGCGTGGCGAGGCGCGTCGGGACCGAAGTGCTGCTACCCTGGGACCCACTTGATCCCATTTCCGATGAGCCATCTGGACGGATCGCAAATGTCTTGACCTTCTGGGGTTCGATGGCAACGGTTCCGGTCGGGGCCGAGGCCGGGGCATAATTCATCGCCCTCTGAGACGACGTGGTCCGCGGTTCGGTTGCCAGCGCCGTCAGTACCTTCGGGGCCGCGTCCTTCACCTCGATTGGTTGTTCTTGCGATACTACAGGCTCGGGCTGCGACTTGTCGGCTCGTTCATGGATGAGCTTGCTGCCTTGACCATCGCTGCTCGAAGGCGAGGGCGCGATGCTCGTGGGCGTGTTATCTGCCTTGATCACAGTGGGCTGCGACCAGCTGCCCGATCCTGTAAAGGTGCCGTAGCCGAATGCGCCAGCGGTGCCGACGATAGCGAGACCCAGGACAGCGGCGACCGTGATCAAGCTGCCGCGCCGGCGCGCTCTGCCGGCATAGGACTGCTCGTACGCGGTCTCTTGATCGTCGGTCGACGGGTATGAGCCCTGGGGATCGACGTAGCGCGGGTCGTGCCCGTCCCCGTCCCCTTCAGTGCTTGAGGCATACCGGGCATCATCTGCACCGACATCGACGCTAACGCGTTGCCGAAGGGCTTCTCCAAGCGGATCGCCATGCTGGTAGGTTCGCGCGTGCTTCGCGTCCTGACTCGCCCCCGAGCAGCGAAATTCCGCTGTGGCAAGGTGAGTCCTGCTGAGCCAGTCAGCAATCGATCCGAGTTGAACAGTTGCCGGCCACCGGTCGGTTGCCCGCTGCTCCGCCTCAGCGGCGCCCTTTCGCATCGAGTTGAAGAGTTCGTCCTGTCCGATCACGCGCACTAGTTCATCACCTGCAGGGCGCTCGCCTGCCTCGCCAACTTCGCTATCCGAGTGGAGATTTTCGGACTGCGTGGTACGCACGTTGCTATCGTCGATCATGCTCATACTCCTTACGGTTTTCCGCGACTGCTTGGTGGCGCGGGCGTACCTTGCCCGACATGCAACGTGTTAGATCCTGCTATCGACCGAAGTTCCCGGCTTGGTATCGACAAAGGAAGGGTTGCTGCTTCGAGCCGACAATCCTTGCACGCCAGCATGGGACTCAGCCGAACTGCCACCATCGGCGGCGCGACGCCGTCAGGCACTGCAGCGCGGCCTCGATCCGCGCCAAGCGCGCATCCTCCGCGACAGACCTCGGGTTCACCACTACTGTGGGAAGCTGTGCGGTGCTGTCGTCACCTCGGATGATGCGTTCGGCTTCTTTGGCCAATACTGATGCCACGAACGCAGCCTGCGTCATGCCTTGCCGTTCGGCCGCCTTGTGAATCAGGGCGCGGAACTCGAGACCGAACTCAGGGCCCTTGAACTTCACGCTCGGTCGACGATCACGGCGCTTGCGGATATTGAAAGCCTCGGGTGTTGCCACATTGCCTTGCTCAAACGCCCTGTGGGCTTCCTCGAAAGCTTCCTGGGGTATGAAGGATGGCGCGTCTGTCATGCCACGAGCTTCCCACGCGATTTCTGGCGGGCTCCTCGCCAACCGAGAACACCAGTTCGGAGTCCCCTCAATGAGGTTGGGAGCCTAAAGGCAGGCTGCTCCCGTTTGGTAAACGAATCGTTAAGTCTGCATCAATTCGGGGCACCCTACGCACCGTCAGGAGACCTTCGTAGAGGTCGTTCAATGACCCGTCCATCTGGACAGACGGGGTGGGCTCACGCGCAAAAAGAGTGATCGCGAAAAATCTATGCAGTCAATCTTGGGGATTAACTCTTTGTTAAGTGACCGTACCCGGTGTCTGATAGGTCTCCCCTAAAGGCAAAATGCCCGCGCCGCGCGTTAAGCCCCAAGCGGACTAAAGCCCGCGCTCGGTACTCTCGCACTTCGGGGGGCATACCGGACTGCCATGTTTGATCCCATGCAGTAGTGCTGATTGCACTTCGTGCATCGCCATTCTTCTGTGTACTGTCGCTAACCTCGGCGGCATCGCCAGCCCTTCCACTTGCCGCGCACCATCTCCTTCCGCATGGCATGCCGGGCGCAGATGTCCGAGTGGCTTCGTAGCGCCGCGCGCTTCATCGCGTGGACCGGCGGGGGCAGCGCCGCAGTCGTTGCCGCCGGTTCTGCGACCGGCTCGCCCGGCTTCTCGTTGGTCAGCACCCTTACCGGCACCGTCTTCACCCTGACCGACGTGGGCGCTTGGTCAGGCCACCAGCGCGCGTTGAAACTTCGGGCGTCCACGGGAATGATGTGGACGCCCTCGCTCACCACCGGAGCGGGCGCGCGCGGCGCGAGCGCAAAAACCGCCAGCGGCAACGCCGCGAGGGCAAGGGTCACACGCATACTGACGCCATATGACGCGGGCTGACCGCGGAGGCAACGACCTCGCGTTCGCTGAGACGATTGGATTTTGCCAATATCACCCGACCTTTATGGACTGGGACGGTACCACCCCGACCTTAACTGCGCTTGAGATTTGCCCTTGTGCGCGCGGCTCCTCCACCAGCAACTCACCGCAAAACCGCACTCCTTCGATCTTCAAAAATTTTCCACATCAGAACGCAGCACTCTCGGCTGAAGCCGCCTTCAAGGACGGACGCAAGATCAAGTCGATCACCTTCATCATCGACGAGAAGCCCATTCGCATCGCCATTGTCCGTGCGTGCCAAAATGTTGTGATTTGAGGCCAACTTCCTTCGCCACCGAAGCTGGCGGTGACGTTCATCGCAAAGGCAACGCTTAACGCATTGTTAACCATAAAACGCGCAAGAAGGCGCGGGGAGATGAAAGTTTGCGAGGTCCGTTGTGTCCGACGTTGCCCGAGCCCAGCGTGCGATGCGTTTCCGCGGTCGTTCGTACATGGCGTTCGTGTTGACGCCCGAACTGCCGATCGCCGACTGGCTCATAGAGCTTGATGAGTGGATCCGGAGTTCGGCCGGCTACTTCGTCGGTCGTCCAGTGGTGCTTGATCTCTCCGGCGTTACGCTCAGCAGCGACAGAATCGCCCATCTGATCTCTGAATTGTCCGCCCGCGACGTCCGCGTGATGGGGCTGGAAGGTACCCAGGCGGAAATCGCGCCGGGATTGCCGCCGGTGCTGCGGGGTGGGCGCGCAGTCTCCAGCATCGAAGCGACCGAGAACCCGCGGACCAAGTCACCGCCGGCTCCCGCGCCGCGCAAGGAACCCGCCTCGCTCCTGCTTAGCAGCCCGGTGCGCTCAGGGCAGACGATCTCTTTTCCCGATGGCGACGTGACCGTGCTCGGCTCGATCGCGTCCGGAGCCGAGGTGATGGCCGGCGGGTCGATTCATGTCTATGGCGCGTTGCGCGGCCGCGCACTGGCGGGTGCCGGTGGAAACCGCCAAGCGCGGATCTTTTGCAGCCGCATCGAAGCCGAGTTGGTGTCGGTCGACGGCTACTACCGGACCGCCGAAGAAGTCGATGCCAGCCTGCGTGGACGGCCCGCACAGGCATGGCTTAACGGCGACACGCTCATGGTCGCGACGCTCGAATAAAAGGACGAGGAGATAAGAGATGACGAAGGTCATTGTTGTCACATCCGGCAAGGGCGGCGTGGGCAAGACGACGTCGACGGCCGCGCTCGGCGCAGCGCTCGCGCAGAGCGGGCAGAGCGTCGTGGTCATCGATTTCGATGTGGGACTGCGCAACCTCGACCTTGTGATGGGTGCTGAGCGGCGTGTCGTTTATGACCTCATCAATGTGGTGCAGGGTACGGTCAAGCTTCCCCAGGCGTTGATCCGCGACAAGCGCGTCGAAACGCTCTTCCTGCTTCCGGCGTCGCAGACGCGTGACAAGGATGCCCTCACCGACGACGGCGTTGCCCGCGTCATCGCGGAACTGCGCGAGAAGTTCGCTTGGATCCTGTGCGACAGCCCGGCCGGAATCGAGCGTGGCGCAACGCTGGCGATGCGGCACGCCGATGCTGCGATCGTCGTCACCAACCCGGAGGTATCCTCAGTCCGGGATTCGGACCGCATCATCGGCTTGCTCGATTCCAAGACCGAGAAAGCCGAGAAGGGTGAGCGCATCGATAAGCATCTCTTGATCACTCGCTACGATGCTGCGCGGGCGGAGCGCGGCGAGATGCTCAAGATCGAGGACGTTCTGGAAATCCTCTCCATTCCGCTGCTTGGCATCATTCCGGAGAGCCAAGATGTGCTGCGTGCCTCGAACCTCGGTTCTCCTGTCACGATCAGCAGCGTCGAAAGCGCGGCCGCCCGCGCATACCAGGCCGCCGCCCTGCGCCTGTGCGGCCAAGATATCGAGATGAGCATTCCGACTGACAAGAAGGGTCTATTCAACCGGCTGTTCGGGCGGAGGGCGGCATGAGGTTCTTCAATTTCAATTTCGCACGGCGGCGCAACTCCGCCCCGGTCGCACGCGAGCGGCTCCAGATCTTGCTCGAATACGAGCGGCGGATCATCAGCCAGTCCGATCTTGTGGCGGTATTGCGCCAGGAAATTCTTGCGGTCGTGAGCCGGCACGTCAGCGTCGACCCGGAGAAGGTGCAGGTCAAGGTCGACCGCGGCGCGAAGGTTTCGATGCTCGAGGTCGACGTGGAGTTTCCCAACGGAGGAGCCGGCGTCAACGCTTCTGCCTGAGAGCGGTCGGTGGCCGCACCGCCGAGGCTCGAGCGCCTACACAAGGACAGTCTATGCTCGGTCCGTGTGAGTGGAAGACACGGCCTCAGGGGTAGGGCGGAGAGGGACTCCGGTAGGTGGCGAGGCCCATGGCGCGGATGGCGAAGACCCCTGGTCCGTGCGTCGGATTGCAGCTGGTGGCCATCATTTCACCCCTCAACAAGTTCAGTCTCTTCAATACATAGAAGAGCATCGCGTGGCGGACGGAGATCACTCTCTTCCCGCCCGCCATCCCGTAGTCCTTGGCGACGACCTTCTTCTGACTCGGCGTCAAGGCGGATGCGGGGCGATCTCGAGTTTGAATACTGGGTGCGCCGACCAATAGCACAAGATGCCGGGGGACGCATGCTCCGGTCATCGCCCGCATTTGCGGGGAACACCCGATTGCGTGACCATGGCCGGGTCGGCTTTCCTGCTCCGGCGCAGGCTCGAGGCGGGCTGGAGGCACACCATGGCAGGCGGCGACCATGATCCGACCGAAAGCCATGGGTTGACGGCAACCTGGATTGAGCTGGCGATCCGGCTCACGGTGCTCGGTCTGCTGGTCTATTTGGCCTTCATCCTGATTCACCCCTTCATTACCATCGCGATCTGGAGCGTGGTGCTGACGGTGACGCTGTATCCCGGCTACGACCGCATGGTCGGCTGGCTCGGCGGGCGCCGCCGCCTCGCCGCCGTCCTGCTGACCGTCATCGGCCTGCTCGTCCTGCTCGGTCCGGCGACCTGGCTGGTGCTCAGCCTGATCGACAGCCTGAGCAGCCTGTCGGAGCGGCTCGATCTGGCGCACGTCACGGTGCCAACGCCGCCCGCGTCGGTGAAGGAATGGCCGCTTGTCGGGCCGCCGATCTACCAGTTCTGGGACCTCGCCTCGACCAATCTCCAGGCCGCGATGGTCAAGATCGCTCCGCAGCTGCGACCGGTCGGCAGCGGCCTGCTCACCATTGCGGCCGGCGCCGGCACCGGCGCCTTGCAGTTTTTGATCGCCCTCATCGTCGCGGGTTTTCTGTTTCCGCCGGCGCCCGCACTGGCCGATATCGCCAATCGACTCTCGCGCCGGCTCGCGTCCGGACAGGGCGAAGCCTTCGTCCACATCGCCGTGGCGACGATCCGGGCTGTCGCGCGCGGCGTGATCGGCGTTGCGGCGCTGCAGTCGTTCCTGATCGGAATCGGGCTAGTGATCGCCGGCGTTCCGGGCGCCAGCCTGATCACGCTGGCGGCCCTCTTGCTCGGAATCATCCAGATCGGCCCGACGCCCGTGGTCATTCCGGTGATCATCTGGGCGTGGTTCGCCATGGACACGGTCGCGGCCCTGCTGTTCACCGTCTACATGATCCCGGTCAACCTGATCGACAACGTCCTGCGTCCGCTCTTGATGGGGCGCGGACTCGACACGCCGATCGTCGTCATCCTGATCGGGCTGATCGGCGGCACCCTCTCGCTCGGGCTCACCGGGCTGTTCCTTGGCCCGATCGTCCTGGCGGTGATTTGGGAACTGGTCGTGGCGTGGATCAGGGAGAGCGAAAGTGCATAGGCGACGCGTTCAATGTCGGCTACGCTTGCGTCCTCCCGAGAGACGAGGACCATGAAGCCGATCGACCGTGTCCGTACGTACCACCCCGAGCTGACCGCGCAGCGCCGGCCCGCTGGGCTCCTCGGCTGGCGGCTCCGACTCGTCGGGTAGTACTCAAATCGGCCGCGTTACGCTACGATCACCCAGTCGCGCCTCATCACAGACCGCTAAGCTGCGTTATCACGCAACCAAGACCCATTGCGGAAGTCGCACCCTTAGTCCAGCACCGCCGCTATCGCGTCGCAAAATATTGGGTGCCGCAAGACCTATATTGCACTAACGCGCTCCGGGAGGGAGCGGGCGGTACGAACATCAATAGAGACGATGCGTCTCAGCCGGGCTCCATGCCCTGTGATTTAATGACCGGGATCGCAGTGGGACTGGTGAGGAATTTGATCAGAGCTCGCGCTGCATCTGGTGCTTTCGAGTTTGCGCTCACCGCCGGGGTAGGCCATCATCACGCCGCCGATAAACAGCGCGAGAGCGCGAGGCCGAACTCACTCGACTGGGCGGAGCGTGCGCCGCGGTTCAGCCCCATCGACCGGCTTGCCTATGCGACGCCGCACGCCATCGCGCATTTTGCGCGCGGGCGCTACGAGCAGTCGGCGAGTGCCGCTCGGTCGAACGGACGATGCCAAGGCCGCTGCCAGGCAGGTACTGGCGCTGCAACCGTCCTTCAGCGCGGCTAGACTCTGTGGGGCAATTGCGATTGTGCCGGAACTAGCCGAGCCGTTAACGGCGGCTTGGCATGAGGCTGGCCGGCCCGGTTAAGCTCCTCCTGACCAAGCTTAGCGGTTTGTCTGCTTGTGGACCCGAAGCCGCGTCGCACCTGTCTTGTCCGTGTTAGACTTCATCGCAATTCAAATTGTCGGTACGCTAAACGATGGTGCGTCATCCCTAGGGAGTGGTGTATGAGCCAGCCCGCTCTTGCTTCCTCTGCACCGGCACCATTCCTGCGCCGTGCCTTTGACTGGTGGCTCGCGCAGGTGAAACACGCGTTGCCGCCGACGATCTTCTTCTTCATCGGCTTCAACCTGATCTTAGTGACCAAGCGCCTGATCCTGCAGGAGCACGGCGTCGAGTTCAGTGGCTTTTTGACTGCGACGTTAGCGGCGCTGCTTGTTGGAAAGGCGGTGTTGGTAACCGACAATCTGCCCCTCATGCACCGTTTTGACGGTGCACCGCTGATCCAGCCTATCCTGTTTAAGAGCGCGATCTATTGGCTGTGCGTTTTGGTGGTGCGTCTAGCCGAAGGCCTCGTTCATTTCCTCTCCGCCGGCGGCCTGATCGCCGATTTTTCCGCCCACATCGTCGAGCACTTTTCCTGGGCACGCTTTTTGTCAATTCAGATTTGGTTGATGGTGCTTTTCCTTGTTTACGTCACGATACACGAGCTCAACATGCTCTTCGGCGACGGTGAACTCTACCGCCTATTCTTCCGCTGGCGTTCGTCTGAGGCCAAGCTCACCCGCCGTCAGCGGATTCGTTTGCTCACGCGGCTCAACCGTCTAACCGAGGCGAACCCGATTGAGGCCTTCAGCGACCGGGGCTCGCCAGCGCACGCTGAACTGGTCGACATCCTGCACCGGCTCGCTTCGCCGCCTGTCGCCGCGTCAGCGAAGGCCTGATTGGCAGCATGGTTTGCCGCGGGTGGAAAGCATTCTGAGAAGAAAGGCAACCGACGTAGCAACGAGCGCATGAATCTTGCTGGTCAACCCGCTCCGTGACCGGCCCATGGTTTGTCTTCTGTTCCGGATGATGCAGGCACCGTGCTGATGCACGCGGACAATAGACGTGTCGATCATCTGAGCCGCGGCGTCATGGACGCCAGCGAGAGCGTTCATGATCTTGGCCCAGACACCAGCACGCCGCCAGCGAACGAAGCGATTGTAACAGGTGGTGTAGGTGCCGAAGCTGCCGGGCAGATCGCGCCATGGCGCGCCAGATCGCAAGACCCAGAAGATGCCGTCGAGGACACGACGGTCGTTCAACCCCGTGGCACGTCACGCGGCTTGTTCGGCAGCATCGGCTTGATGGCAGTGGCTGGCGCGTACACGAGCTCTTCTGAGACACAGAACCTGACGGAGGAAGGAGCCTCGGCTGAGCCACTTTCGATCGGAAGACACCGCCAAAATGTCGCGATTTGTCGGAACGAAAGTGGAGTTGGTGCGGGCCCAATCCTGACATCGGTCGGAGTATTGGGAGGGCGACTTTGCGCAGACGCAACCGACACGACTGGCAGAACCGCGGCCAGCCATCCATTGCGATCGCGCCTTGTGCCGTGGGCAGATGCGATGCATTATCGTCATCAACGGCATCGGCATTGGGGCTGGTCTGCTGTGACGTTCCCGCGCTCCGTTCTGGGTTGCTTGCTGGTCGTTCTGTACGTGGGCGCAGCGCTGGCCGGCGAACAGCGGATCGCCCTCGTGGTAGGCGTCTCGAACTACAAGCATGCGCCGCTCCTCGCTAACACCCTGAATGACGCCCGCGGCATGGCCGAGGCGCTGAAACGTGTTGGTTTTGAGGTTGAGCAGCTTCTTGACCCAGATCGCAATGCCCTTGAGGCGGGTGTGCGTAATTTGCGCCAGCGCGCGCATGGCGCAGACGCGAGCCTGTTCTATTACGCGGGCCATGCGGTGGAGCTTGGCGGACGCAACTGGCTTCTTCCGGCTCCCGCAAACATCCAGAGTGACCGCGATCTGCGGTTCGAGGCGCTCGACCTCGATTCGATCCTTGAGCAGGTCGAGGGAGCGTCGCGAGTTGCCCTCATATTCCTGGATTCCTGCCGAGACAATCCATTCCGGATGAAGCTCGCGACGGGAACGCGGGAAGCCCCGATGCGAGGACTCGCACGCGTCGCGTCGGGTGCTGGGACATTTGTGGCGTTTTCCACGGCTCCCGGCACTGTCGCTCTGGATGGCAGCGGGACGAACAGTCCATTCACGGCTGCGCTGCTCAAGCGTATGGAAACCGCCGGTCTCGAGTTACGCCGCTTGCTGTCACTGGTTCGTACTGACGTGAAAGACGCAACCCAGGGCCGGCAAGTGCCTTGGGAAAACTCAGCGCTGGAGGGAGACTTTTTCTTTCGCCCGCCGCCGGCGGTCCAGGTTACGCAACCTCTGCCGCAGATCGATCGCGAAACCCTATTCTGGAGCTCGATCAGTACGAGCCGCGATCCGGCTGATTTCCGCGCCTATCTCGCACAATTCCCACAGGGGGTTTTCGTGGGACTCGCGCGCAATCGGCTGTCGCAGTTGCAGAATGCTCTGGCTCCGCCCGCAGCACCGGCACCCGCTCCTGCAATCGCGCCGCAGGCTGCCGCGTCGAGCTCGTCACTGCCACAAGGTGCGCCATCGTCGCCGTTGCGCGATTCGCTCATCGCCCAGCTCGCCGTTGTGGCACCCGAGCAATCGCAGAAGGGACGTGAGGATACCGCTCGCGGCTACGAGCGCTTGGGAGGGCGCAAAGCGATCGCGGCGCTCGTCGGGACGGCGCGAACCTGGCGCGGGGGAGGATACAAGTCAACGGAGCGCGCCGAGGAAGCAGCGCTCGAGTCATGTCAATTTCAGCATGGAGCGCCCTGCGCCATCGTTGCGGTGGATGACAAGGTGCTCACGCCAAGCGATCAATGGCCGCGCCGGGACATGGCCCGGGTTCGCTATGAAGGCCACTTCGACCCGAGCCGCATACCGTCGCTCCGCGAGGACACAGTGAACCGGACCGATGTTCAGGGCTATCGCGTGGCGCCCAGTCCCAAAGCAGCGGCCTTTCACCCTTGGGGTCGCCTGTTTGTTGTGGCCGGCGCTTCGACGCAAGCGGCTGCCGAGGAGCAGGCGCTTGCTACATGCAATGCGGATCCTACGCGCAAAGGTGACGATGGCCCGTGTTATCTCTATGCCGTGGGAAACAAGGTTGTTCTGACTAAGCGATTCAGCAAGCCGCGTAGACCCGCCTCGACACTGGAAGAGGGGTTCGCGCTTGCTTTCCGTGACCGCAATGGGTTCCAGAACTACAATGCCGAATCCAACAACAAGGCTCAGGCAGTCGAGCTCGAGAGCGGACGGTCGTTCCGATGGAATCAACACCCGACGAAGGAAGGAGCAGAACGTGCTGCACTGGAAGGCTGCCAGCTTCGGTTTGGCCAGCCGTGCATTCTTCTCGCCTCGAATGATGAATTAAAGGCTCCTGATCCTTTTCAGGCTTCCCGTCAGGACATGCCGCGCCTTCGTTATGCGGGAAAGTTCAGGCTCGACATGGTGCCGCTCGCGTGGAGTGAGAAGGCGCAGGATCTCCTTAAATCGTACGCGTCGACGAAGAAACATCGCGCGATTGCCATCCGGCCGTCGCCACTCTGGCTGCAGGTTTACTCCGGCGCGAAGTCCGAGGCTGAAGCCGAGAGGCAGGTCCTTGAGCGCTGCAATGCGAGCGGACAATCCGCATACCCGTGCTTCCTGTATGCGGTCGACGATCTCGTCGTGTTGCCGAAACGACGCACCGAGCCGCGTCTGTGATACGCTTATTGTTACTTGCGTTAGTGGTTCTGTTGCCTGCGAGCGCATTCGGGCAGGGCGCCATTCTCGACACGTTCGACGAACTCAAGAATGTGCCCGAACCGCCCTCATTTCGGGCCGCCTTGCCGGCGCGCGTCGACGTACCGAATATCCCGCCGCCGCGCGACCAGGCCGACACCTCGGCGTGCGTGTCGTGGGCCGCGGCATATGTGGCTGGATCGCAGGCAGCGCGGCGCAACGGGCTTGGCGATGCCGTAACGCTCTCGCCCTCGTACACCTACAATCAAATATCGGGTGACCGGACTTGCCTGTCTTCAACGAGCATCGCTAAGACGCTCGACTTTCTGCGTGATAACGGCGCATTGCCGATCGAGGAATTTGTCTTCGATCCTGGATGGTGCGGTCGTGTACCGACAGAGGCGGAGCGCAAGCGTGCATTACGGTATCGCATCAAGGGTTGGAGCAAGTTCGACGCAACTGACATCGATGCCGTGAAGGGGCAACTCGCGCGCGGCGTCCCGGTGATCTTTAACATGCGTCCCGGCACCAAGATGCGGGGGCACCGGGGCGACAGCGTAATCGACTCTGACAATGGCGACATCGGCGGGCACGCAATGGCCGCTGTCGGCTATGACGACACCAAAAAAGCTTTCCGCATTCAGAATTCCTGGGGTCGAAATTGGGCCGACAGCGGTTATGGCTGGTTCTCCTACGACTTCTGGAAGCGCAATGTGCGTATCGGCTACGTCATCGACTAGTCTCTTAAAGGCTTCAGCGCATTCGTATCGCGCGAGCTGCAGTCGCTTGGTCAATAAGGTTCGACTGATGCCGCCTGCCGCGTCTTGTACGCTGAACGTCTCAAGCGCAGCCGCACCAGCGGCGGC
>Ga0207691_10004975_pt1 | contig 12820 bp, 14 predicted proteins | sample KBSM13metaG_FD_184327 | JGI IMG/M metagenome (GOLD analysis project Ga0207691, IMG submission 184327) | Miscanthus rhizosphere microbial communities from Kellogg Biological Station, Michigan, USA - KBS M1-3 metaG (SPAdes) (version 2) | ecosystem: Host-associated > Plants > Roots > Rhizosphere >... | reverse complement strand
TGCCTGGGAAGGTGGGGGTGGCCGATCCGTGGCCGGTAATCGAGCGATCCGTGCTCTTACAGTGGTTATCGGCACTGGTCAGCGCCGCGTTAGGTGAAAATACAACAGTTCTTTCGAAGATTTGATCTGAGGAGATCTCAGCCGTTGACGTCGAGGTAGATGGCGGCGGAAGACTCCCCCACGCCGGGTACCGAAGACACCGCCTGGAGCTGACGGGCCACGTCCATACGGGCTTCATCGAGCCGGTGGGCAACGCGCTCCTGGGCGGCGGCCAAGGCCGCGGCGCGACGCCGTGCAGCCGCCGGCAGCGGTCCGGGCGGGGTGGGCGGTGTCCAGCGTTCCACGGGCAGCGGCGCCACGTGATTGGGTGAGGCGGAGGCCAGCGGGCCCAGCGGATCCTTCAAAGTACGTTCGGCGGCCTGCACCGCCATTTCGAACACATCCAGGACAGCCATCCAGGCCGCCAGGGCGGTGTCAACGGCCGCGGGCTCGGTCAGGGTTGATTCGGTGTGGTTGAAACCGGCTCCCCCTAAGCCGATATCCGAGTCAGCCTGCTCAGCCAAAACCGAGGCTCCCGCCACCTGTTCCGGCCGGGGTGTTCCAGGCCCCGGCCGCCGGGAAGGCGGCGGGCGCTGCGGCGGGGAAGGCTGTTGCGGTTCCGTGACTTGCACCGGCAGCCGCCGGGACGGCAGCCGCGGCCTCGTGCCAGGCCTGGCGCAGGGGTTCCAGGAGTTCGATGGCTTCGCGGGTCAAGGCCGGATCACGCTGGATGTTGGCGTTGACCAGGGCCGTGAAGGCGTAGTTGTAGAGGCCGATCAGCCCTTCGGCGCCATCCCAGGAGTCTGTCTTCAAGGACGAGACGAGCTCGGCAATGATGGCTTGGGCATGCAGAAGGTTTTCCGACGCGACGGGCCAGTTGGCTCCCTGCTGCGCTGTTTCCGCCCGGCCAAGGTCCAGCAGGAGGCGGTCGTAGAGCATGGTGAGCAGCCGCGCCGGCGGGGCCGAGAGGACTGAGTCTTCGAGGTACCGGTTGCGCTGGGCCGCGCTTCCGAACCCTGCTGCGCCGTATCCGTTGCTATAGGCATTGGCGGTCATGATGAACTACTTCCTGAGGAGAGGCCGGCGAGCTGCGAGGAGAGCCAAGTCTGCTGGGCCTTCATGTTGCTGAGCGCGACTTCGAGGCCGGAGTAGGTGCGCTGGAGCGTTGCTTTTCGGGAGGCGAGGCGGGTGTCCCAGTCGCTGATCCGGTCGGCAAGGTCGCGGACTTCGGACTGCTGGCCAGTGATGGTGGTGGTCAGCGTGCCGTTGTATTTGTCCGATGCCGCGGTGGCCGCGGTGGCGATGCGCCCGGCGATCTCCTGCACCTTGGCGGCAGTGCCGGCGGGGTCGGCGGCGAGCGCGGTGGCGAACTTAGTGGCGTCGAATTCCATCGTGCCGGTCTTGGTGATGCTGATGCCAATTTCCGACGGCGATCTCGGCGGGGTGCCGACCGGCAGCGATGCGGCGGAGAGGATATTTTGGTTCACCGACCGCACGGTGCTGTCGCCGGCAAAGACCCCCGCGGACGTGGTGGTGCCGCTGGTGTTCGTGGTGGTGCTAACTGCGGTCTTGCTCGCCACGAGGGAAAAGATGCCGTTGACGCCGTCGACCAAATCCGAGGCCAGCTTGGTGATCCCCGCGTCGTCCCGAGCAACTGTGAGGACGACCGGAGCCGTAGTTACTTCTTTGGCAGTGACGGACACGCCCGGCAAAAGGTCCGTGAAGGTGTTGGTCGAAGACTTGATGGGCGTCTGGAGAGCGAGGGAACTAGTTGGCCAGAGCACAATCTCAGCGTCTTGCGGCGCCTTAACGTCCGTAAAGGTAGTTCCGGCATCGCTTATCGTGAAGGCGCCGGCGTCGCCGGACTTCGTGGCAGTGAACTGGAGCCTGAACTCTCCGCCGCCAACGGCCACCTTGGAGGCCGTCACGCCAGCACCTGCCGCGTTGACGGAATTTACGACGTCGTCCAGCGAGCTGGTCAGCGGGGTGACGGTATAAGTCTGGCCGCCGCTGTTAATGGTCATGGTGGTGTAGGGCCAGCCCACTACCTTGTTGGTAACGGTGACCTGGGTCTGCGCCAGTTGGTTCACCTGGAAATCGATGGAGCCGGCTTTGGCAGCGGAAGTGGTGGTGGCGACGACCTTATCGCTGCTGGTTGTTGCGGAGTACAGGTCGAGGGCGCCGGGCTTGGCCAAGGCCGTGGCCTGGGTAGCGAGAGCGGCGACTTTGCCGTTAAGTCCCTGGAGGGCCGAGACCATCGACTGAACGTCGTACGACTTGTTCTTGAGCAGCGTTTGCGGCAGAGCCTCCGACTGCATGATGGAGCTGATGAGCGCGGTCGTATCCAGCCCGCTGGCCAGTCCGTCGAGTGAGATCCCCATCGCTGCCTCTCCTTGCTGTCAATATCGTTCATTGTTGGTGCTGGTCTGGAGGCACCTGTGTTGCACGTAAGGGCCGGACGATGGTTTTGCCATCGTCCGGCCCTTCCGCAGCGTAGTGATCGGGGGTGTCTCTTCGTCCGATCAGGGTGGCAGACTCATTTCTGGACTGCCGGCTGCCGGAACCGGTTTAGCGCAGGAGGGAAAGAACACCCTGGCTGGACTGGTTGGCCTGAGCCAGCATGGCGGTGCCAGCCTGGGACAGGATGTTGGCCTTGGTGAACTTGACCATTTCAGCGGCCATGTCGACGTCAGCGATGCGGGACTGAGCGGCCTGCAGGTTCTCACCGGCAACGTTCAGCGACTTGATGGTGTGCTCGAGGCGGTTCTGGGTTGCACCAAGGTTGGCGCGTGCCGTGGAAACACCCTGAATGTGCGTGTCGATCGTGGCGAGAGCCGCGTTGGCCGTAGAAGCCTTGGTGAGGTCCAGGCCCGAAATCGCCGCGGCGATCGTTCCAACGTCCTCGCCTGCGACAGAGTTCAGATCCACCGTGATCTGGGAATCCGCTCCGGTTCCAGCGCCAACCTGAAGCTTCAGCTTGCCATCGCCCGCTTCGCCGGCCGAGTTGTCCAGCAGGTTGATGCCGTTGAAGTTGACGGTCTTGGCCATGCGGTCCAGCTCTGAGCCGAGGGCCTTGACTTCCGCGCCAATGGCGGTGCGGGCGTCATCGTTGTTCGAGTCGTTCGCTGCCTGAACCGTGAGGTCACGCACGCGCTGCAGGATGGAGTGAACCTCAGTCAGGGCGCCTTCAGTCGTCTGGATGACGCTGATGCCGTCCTGGGCGTTGCGGGCGGCCTGAGCCGAACCGGTGACCTGAGCCTTCAGGCCCTCGGAGATAGACAGGCCTGCTGCGTCGTCGCCGGCGCGGTTGATGCGCAGGCCGGTGGACAGCTTCTCCAGGGACTTGGAGAGATCGGACTGCGTGGCGTTGAGGCTGCGGTAAGTGTTGTTTGCCGCGAGGTTGTTATTGATAACGAAGCCCATGGTATTTCCTCCGTGAGTGGGACTGTAAGCGATGGCCCGTCCGTGGGCCTTCACGAGTAGCTATCGCCATTCGGGAAGCACAGGTAAGGAGAAACGCAAAATTGTTTTCGGATTTTCTTTGGCGCTAATTCCGCGTGTTATCAGTCTTATTCCAGCTAACGGATCCCCGGGACCAGCCGATAGTTTCTACGAACCCCGCTGTTGGCTGCATCGTCCGCACGATGATCAGAGGCCCCCGGCACCACCGCACCAGTCATCTGCACCATTCACACATGAGGGAGCCGTCCGGACAATGGCCATCCACGAACTTTCAGCCCTGCTGTGGCGGGAGCGTGAACTCCTGGACGTTCTGACTTTCAAGCTTGAGGAAGAACAGCTGTTGCTGACCTCGGGCAAGTCCCGTTGGCTGCCCCACGGCACCAAGGAAGTGGAGCAGGTGCTGGGCCACCTCTCCCAGGCGAGCCTGGCCCGCACTATCGAGGCCGCCGTCGTCGCCGAGGTCTGGGGACTTCCCACCGATGCCTCCCTGGCCGAACTCGCCGCCGCGGCTCCGGAAGGTGCCTGGGCCGAGGTCCTCACCGCGCACCTGACGGCCCTGACCCGCCAGACCGCCCTTATCAAGGAACTGCGCGATTCCAACGAGCAGTATCTGCGCACTGCGGTCCGCTCCACGCAGGAGTCGCTTGCCGACCTCAATCCCGCGGGAACGGCCGGCACCTACGACGCCCACGGCAAGACCGGGCAATCCGCCGGCTCCCGCATCTTCGACCAGCAATTCTAAGGAAGCGACCATGAGCACCTTCGGCGCCCTGAACACCGCGTACCGTGGACTGACCGCCGCCCAGCAGGGCATGAACGTGGCGGGACAGAACATCGCCAACGCCGCCACGGAGGGGTACACCCGTCAGCGTGTGGAGCAGTCCTCGCTGGCCGCACCCGCGCGCGGGCTCTTCAGCGGCGGCGCACTGCAGGTCGGGCAGGGTGTTTCGGTGGACGCCATCGCACGGCTGGGCAACAGCTTCCTCGACGGCGGTGTCCGCTCGGCCGGAGCGCAGGCCGGCTACGCGGGTGTTCGCTCCTCCGCCCTGCAAGGCATTGAAGGCGTGCTTCAGGAACCCGGCGACAACGGCATCTCGACCGCTTTGCAGGATTTCTGGTCCGCTTGGCAAGCCGCCGCCAACCAGCCTTCGGAGGACGGCCCGAAAGGGCTCCTCCTGAACGCCGCCAACTCCCTGACGGACAAGATCTCCTCCGCGTACCAGGGGCTCGACGCGCAGTGGAGCAGGACCCGCGCCCAGGCCTCTGACAATGTCGACGCCGTCAACGCTGCCGCCGCCCAGGTTGCCGCGTACAACACGACGATCCGGTCCACCCTCGCCGCCGGCGGGTCGGCCAATGAACTGATCGACGCCCGGGCGAAGCTCACGGACAAGATCGCCAGCCTCGCCGGCGGCACCGTCCGCGAGCAGCCCGACGGCACCGTGGACGTGCTGGTCGGCGGCAATGCCCTCGTCACGGGTGGCTCAGTCCGGACGCTGGCCCTCTCGGGCTCCTCGTCGGACCGGATGGGAGCGCCGGTTCAACTTGAATGGACAGACCGGAGCGGTCTCGCCATACCTGTCGACGGCGGCGAAATCGCCGGCGCTTTGTCCGTGCTGGCACCAGGCGCCACACCGCCGTCCACTCCCGGCTCCGGCGGCGCCATCGCCGAAGCCGCCGAGAAATTCAACAACTTTGCCGTGGACCTCGCAACGGCCGTCAACAGGGTCCACCAAAAAGGCCAGCTTCCGGACGATGCGCTGGGCAATCCGGGCGCCGTCGGCCAGGACTTCTACACCATGAACGGCAGCGGACCCGCGGCGCTCAGGATCAAGGCTCCCGCCGACGCCGCAGGCATCGCCCTTAAGCTGCCCGGCAAGGGGGCGCTCGACACAAGCGTCTCGGACGAGATTTCCCAGCTCGGCACCGGGCCGGGCTCACCGGACAAAGCCTGGTCCGGGATAGTCACGAGTATCGGCGTGCAGTCACGCGGCGCGCAACAGCGCGAAGACCTCACTTCCGCGGCGCAGGCATCGGCGCTGACCGGCCGCGCCTCGCAGGCGTCCGTGAGCCTGGATGAGGAAAACGTCAGCCTGCTCGCCAACCAGCACGCCTACCAGGCGGCGGCACGCGTGATGACCGCCGTCGACGAGGCCCTGGATGTCCTGATCAACCGCACCGGACTGGTAGGAAGGTAGCCATGCTAAACCGGGTAACAAACCTGACCATGAGCGCAGCGGCCCAGCGGACCCTGCAGGCCCAGCAGTCCAAGCTGGCCCAGCTGCAGGAAAAGGCCACCACGCTGGACAAGATTTCCCGCCCGTCCGACGATCCTGCCGCCACGGCGCAGGCTCTCGACACCCGCGCCCGCCTCGCGGCCACGGCCCAGTACGGCCGGAACATCGACGACGGAAACTCATGGCTAACGGCGGCGGATTCCGCCCTCGAGCAGGCCACCAACGTGATGCAGAAGATCAAGGACCTCACAGTGCAGGCCGGCAATGGCTCGCTGCCGCAATCCGGTAAGGACGCGATCGCTAACGAGCTGACTGCCCTGAATCAGGACCTCGTCTCGATCGGTAACTCCCAGCACTTGGGCCGGAACATCTTCGCGGGCAGCTCGGATGCTGCTGGCGCGTTTACGCCCGGGACACCCCGTGACCCCAGCATCCCCGCCGACACCGGGACCCCACCCAGCTTCGCCGGGGTCGCCAACACTTCCGTGGAGCGTCGCATCAGCGCCACCGAATCCGTCCGCGTGGACGCCGACGGCGCTGCGATCTTCGGTAGCGGAGCGGGCTCGGTCTTCGATATCGTCAGTCAGATGGCCGCCGACTTGCGGACGGGCAAGGATATTTCCCCGCGATTGGCGGCCGTCGACACTGCTTTCAAGAACATCGTCAACGGCCGTTCGGAAATTGGAACGCGCCAGTCCCAGCTGGAGCGGGCCGGCAGCGTCAACACAGAACTGGAGGCCTCCTTGGACGCACAGAAGACAGGCATTGAGAAAGCAGACCTTGGCAGCGTCATTATGGACCTGAAACTTCAGGAGACAAACTACCAGGTGGCCCTCGCGGCGACGGCCCGGGTGCTTCAGCCCACCCTGATGGACTTCCTGCGGTGAGCACCCCGGTCATGGACACCCCGGTCGCCAGCCTGCCCCTCACATTCACCGCACCCATGCCTGGCTTCGAGGAGCTGCGCGATTTCGCGCTGCGGAGCGTCGAGGGCGCGGCCGGACTGTACGCCCTGGAGGCAGGTTCGAGCCCGGTGCGGCTATTCCTGGCCGATGCGGCCGTGTTTGCACCGAGCTACGCTCCGCCGATCCCGGCAGCCTCGCTGGAGGCCCTGGAACTCGACGAGCGGGACGCCGCCCAGGTACTGATCGTGGTCAACCACTCCCCCGGCTCAACCACGGTCAACCTCATGGCCCCGATCGTTCTGAACCGCGCCACGGGACGCTGCACGCAGCTGGTGCTCGACGGCCGGGACTTCCCGCTCCGGGCCGAGCTCGGCTCGCTCTAGCCGACGCGCCCGGCAAGGCGCGCAGCCCTGCCTTGCGACCGGCTTCACCAGCCTCACCAGAAATGGGCCACGTCCACCACGAACCGGGACCCGGTGCCCGGCCCGGGCAGGGCCAGGACCCGGAACGGCAGCCGGGCGCGGACCCCCAGGCCAATGGTCGAATAGCCCTCGAAGCTGCCCGCCCACGCCACCTGCCGGAAGGTCTGGTAGCCGGTCACGTCAGCCAATTCACTCTTGTTCGCCGGGTTGTAGGTGGGATTGCCGGCGTCGTCATATGCGGGAGCATTGACCGTGAGCTGAATGAAGGCCTGGCCCCGCAACGGGACCGGCAGGCCGGACCCGTCCTGCACCACCGCGGGTACGTAGCGGACGCTGTAGCCGGCCACGGGGCCGTTGAGGTCAATGACCAGCCGGTCAAAGCAGTAGTGCTGACCGGTGCGGACGTTCACCACCTTGGCTTGGCTCATGGCCGGATCCATTTTGCTCAGCGACCCCCAGGCCAGTCCGCAGTACGGGTCCGCGGCGGCGGGCGCCGGCGCAAGAATCCCGAGCGCGGCGGCCATCAGAACAGCCGCGAGCAACGCGTTGACCTTTTTCAACTGGATCTTCTTCAACTGGGTCTTCTTCAAGGCCGCCACCCCCTGGTGCTGCCTGACCCTTGGGCTGGCGGAACAGTCAGCGCAGGCCAGACGCTTTCAGCGTAGGCGGGCCCGGCCCGGCGGGCGAGGTCCCCCGCAGTTTCGGCGCCCAACCGTTAGCGTGGCCCGTTGCTGGTCACGGACGGATTGCACGGACCCAGCTCGTGAAGATCGTTCACGAACAGATAACACCGTCAGCCTCAGGCATGGCCGGGAACGGCGAAGCGCCGGCACCCTCGCGGGTCCGGCGCTTCGTACGGCCTGGCTGTTGCCGGAAGGTTTTAGCCTTCGCAGTCGCGGCAGTACTTCATGCCGTTCTTCTCAAGGGCCACCTGGGACCTGTGACGGACCAGGAAGCACGAGGAGCAGGTGAATTCATCGGACTGCTCCGGAACAACAATGACCGTCAGCTCTTCGCCGGACAGATCCGCACCGGGAAGATCGATGCCTTCAGCGGTGTCGTTCTCATCGACGTCGATCACAGCGGTCTGCGCGCCGCCGCCGCGGGACGCCTGAAGGGCCTCCAGCGACTCAGCGGGAGATTCTTCTTCTGTCTTGCGTGGGGCGTCGTAATCGGTAGCCATATCGGGGTTCACTTTCGTTGCTGCGCAGCGCCATTTCAGGCACCTCAGTGAAGCAGTTTAGGACATTATGCATGGAGTAGAGCAATAGTGTGGCCTATCAGACAGAATGAGTCGGACGGGCCCTGGAAACCTGGGCAGCGGCCCCCGGCCGGGGCCCCTCCGCGCGGCGGTCGGGCCATTCGAGTGCGGCATTTCAGTCGACCGGCCAGACCACGAGCGTCTGCCACTTCGCTGGATCGGGTTCGACGCCGGGATCGGTGAGGTAGTACTCCCACATTGCTGCTCCCGGGCTCGCGCCGTCCTGCCGCATCCGCGCCATGATCGCGCCGTAAGTACGCTGCAGTGATTCGTAGGGACCGATGTGCATCGCCTCGTAGGCCTGGCCTGCGGGGAGGGTGCCGGCGACAACCGCCGTTTCCGCGCCACTGGGGTTCGTGAAAGGCGCGGCGAGGGGGAACCCCGCTTCCACGTCGACGACGTCGGTCGGCATGCCGCGGTACAGCGCGAACGGGGGTCCGGCCAACTGGACATGCTGCTCCTGCACCGCACCCATGACGGCGGCGAAGGCACGGCCGAAAAAATCCCGCAACGCATTCATCGGGACTGTCTCATGCACCACCGCCGTGGGCTGTTCCTTGAGTTGGGCGGCCCTGATGTCCGGGGCCGGCCCCGGGTTCGTTTGAGTCATACCCCAGACTCTGCCGGGACTAATCCACGGTCTAGGGCCTTACGGCCCGCGCCCCTGGGGAGGCACGCGCCGCGGGCCAGAAGCGGTCCGGCTGCCTGCCCGGGGACGGCTCAGGGTTTCACCCCGAATAAATAAATGAACTTTATTCATATTAGGTCTTGCCCCGTGCGGCCATCACCCTCAAACTAAATGAACAACGTTCATTAATGTGACGCCCGTCTCACTGGAGTAGCCATGATCGAAATCACGTCCCTCGACACCCCGCCCTCCCTCGCCCGCACGCTGCCCTCCGGCCGGCCGGCACTGCGGATCGGCGTCGTGCAGCACCGTTGGCATCCTGACGCCGCGGGCCTGCACGCCGAACTGGACGAAGGCATCGGGCGCGCCGCCCGGCTGGGAGCCACCGTCGTCTTCCTCCCCGAGCTCACGCTGTCCCGCTACCCCGCGGACACGCTTCCCGAAAATGACGCCGCCCGCGGCGGGACCATGCGCCGGCGGCCCTCGGACATCGCCGAGGACCTGTTCACCGGCCCCACGTTCCGGTTCGCGGCGGACGCGGCCCGGAGGCACGGCACCTGCGTCCACGCTTCGCTGTACCAGAAGGCGGAGAACCCGGACGGCACAGACGACGGCCTGGGCCTGAACACCGCCATCCTGGTGTCCCCCGGGGGCGAACTCCTGGCCCGCACCCACAAGCTCCATATTCCCGTCACGGCAGGCTACTACGAGGACAAATTCTTCCGCCAGGGCCCGGACGGCGACGATGCCTACGAGGTCCACTCCCCCGCCGAACTCGGCGGCGCACGGTTGGGCATGCCCACCTGCTGGGACGAGTGGTTCCCGGAGCTGGCGCGGATCTACTCCCTCGGCGGCGCGGAACTCCTGGTCTACCCCACAGCCATCGGCTCCGAGCCCGACCACCCCGGCTTCGACACCCAGCCGTTGTGGCAGCAGGTCATCGTGGGCAACGGCATCGCCAACGGGCTGTTCATGGTGGTCCCCAACCGCTGGGGCAGCGAAGGCACGCTGAACTTCTACGGTTCCTCCTTCATCTCCGATCCCTACGGCCGGATCCTCGCCCAGGCACCGCGGGACGAATCCGCGGTGCTCGTCGCGGACCTCGACCTCGACCAGCGCCGGGACTGGCTCACGCTTTTCCCCTTCCTGGCCACCCGACGCCCGGACACGTACGTGCGGCTGACCGAACCGGTAAACCCCGACGCTCCGCTCGGCGCCGACACCAGCAAGGCCACCGCATGAGCGCGTGGCGGATGCCGTCCGAAACGGCGCCCCAGGACCGTGTCTGGATGGCGTTCCCCACCGGCGGCTACACCCTGGGCGAAACAGCGGCAGAAGCCCACGCCGCCCGCTCCGTCTGGGCCGCCGTCGCGAACGCCGTCGTGGAATTCGAACCGGTCACCATGCTGGTGGCGCCGGCGGATGTGCAGACCGCGGCGGACTACCTCCACCCGGATATCGAGGTGGTCCCCGCCGCGCTGAACGACGCCTGGATGCGGGACATCGGCCCCACGTTCGTCCTCGACGACGGCGGCCGGCTCGGCGCCGTCGACTGGGTCTTCAACGGCTGGGGCGGCCAGGACTGGGCCGCCTGGGACAAGGACGCGCTCGTGGCGTCGGCCGTCGCGGCCCGCTCGGGGGCCAGCCACCTTGTCTCGCCGCTGGTGAACGAGGGCGGCGGCATCCACGTCGACGGCGAAGGCACCGTCCTCGTCACCGAGACGGTCCAGCTCGATCCGGGCCGCAACCCGGGGCTCAGCAAGGCCGACGTCGAAGCCGAGCTGGGCCGGACCCTGGGCGTGAGCCACGTCGTCTGGCTTCCCCGCGGCCTGACCCGGGATTCGGAACGGTTCGGCACGCGCGGCCACGTCGACATCGTTGCGGCCATCCCGTCCCCGGGCACCGTGCTGGTCCATTCCCAGCAGAACCCGGCACACCCCGACTTCGAGGTCTGCCGGGACATCATCAGCCACCTCGCCACCACCCGGGACGCGGCCGGCCGCGAATGGAACATCATCGAGGTCCCGGCCCCGGAAACCCTGACGGATGAGGAGGGGTTCGTCGACTACAGCTACATCAACCACCTGGTGGTCAACGGCGGCGTCATCGCCTGCACCTTCGGCGACCCGATGGACGAAAAAGCCTTGCGCATCCTTGGCGACGCCTACCCCGGCCGCCGGGTAGTCGGCATCGACGCCCGCGAGCTCTTCGCCCGCGGCGGCGGCATCCACTGCATCACCCAACAGCAACCATCCGTCCCCCAGAATCTCCCAGAATAAAGGTCAGCCATGAGTCAAACTATCGGCCGTGAAGACGGCACCATCACGCACGACGTCGTCGATCCGGCCGGTTCCAAGCACGGCATCTCGGGCAAGGGGCTCAAGGGCGGCCAGCTGGGCCTGCTCGCCGTCGTCGTCCTCGGCATCTCCTCCGTGGCACCCGCCTACAGCCTGACCAGTTCGCTGGGACCCGCCGTCGGCGCCGTGGGCCTGCAGCTGCCGGCGATCTTCATTGTCGCGTTCATCCCAATGATCCTGGTGGCGTTCGCCTACCGTGAGCTCAACGCCGATTCACCGGACAGCGGCACCACCTTCACGTGGGCCACGAAGGCGTTCGGCCCGTTCGTCGGCTGGCTGGGCGGCTGGGGTCTGCTGGCCGCCAACATCATCGTCCTGTCCAACCTGGCCGGCGTCGCGGTGGACTTCTTCTACCTCTTCCTGGCCCAGGTGTTCAACAACCCGGACCTCGCGGACCTGACCTCCAACACAGCCGTAAACATCGTGACGTGCCTGGTGTTCGTGGCACTGGCCGTCTGGGTCAGCTACCGCGGCCTGCACGCCACCAAGCTGGTGCAGTACACCATGGTCGGATTCCAGGTCCTCGTCCTGGGCATCTTCGTCGTCATGGCACTCACCCACGCCGCCTCGGGCGACTCGGGCACCGCGATCGCCTTCAGCTGGGACTGGTTCAACCCGATGAAGATCGGCAGCTTCGAGCAGTTCGCCGCCGGCATGTCACTGGCCGTCTTCGTCTACTGGGGCTGGGACGTCTGCCTCACCGTCAACGAGGAAACCAAGGGCGGCAAGGGTACCGCCGGCCGGGCAGGAACCACGACGGCGGTCGCCGTCCTGGCCCTATACCTCGTCGCGATCGTGGCCACCATGATGGTTGCCGGCACCGGAACCGACGGCATCGGCCTGAACAACCCGGACAACCAGTCGAATATCTTTGCGGCACTGGCTTCCCCCGTCATGGGCCCGCTGGCCATCCTGATGTCCCTGGCCGTGCTCTCCGGCACCGCGTCGTCCCTGCAGTCCACCATGGCCTCACCCGCCCGCAGCCTGCTGGCGATGGGCCACTACGGGGCGCTGCCGCCGCGCTTCGCATCCGTCAGCAAGCGGTTCGGGTCCCCCGGTTTCGCAACGGTGATTGCCGGTGTGATCTCCGGCGGCTTCTACGCCGTCATGAAGGTGGTCAGCGAGAACGTCCTCAATGACACCATCATGGCCCTGGGCCTGATGATCTGCTTCTACTACGGCCTCACTGCCTTCGCCTGCACCTGGTACTTCCGGCACAGCCTGTTCTCCAGCGTCCGCAACTTCTTCATGCGGCTGCTGTTCCCGGTCCTGGGCGGCCTGGTCCTCACCGTGGTCTTCTTCCAGACCGCCGTGGACAGCTGGGCACCGGAATTCGGCAGCGGCTCGGAGGTCTTCGGCGTGGGCCTGGTGTTCATTCTGGGGATCGGCATCCTCGCCCTCGGCGTCGTGATCATGCTGGTCGCCGCGAAACTGCATCCGGGCTTCTTCCGGGGCGAGACCATCCGGAAGGACACCCCCGCCCTGGTGGTTCCGGAGTAGCCTCCCAGC
>Ga0207691_10004972_pt1 | contig 12823 bp, 9 predicted proteins | sample KBSM13metaG_FD_184327 | JGI IMG/M metagenome (GOLD analysis project Ga0207691, IMG submission 184327) | Miscanthus rhizosphere microbial communities from Kellogg Biological Station, Michigan, USA - KBS M1-3 metaG (SPAdes) (version 2) | ecosystem: Host-associated > Plants > Roots > Rhizosphere >... | reverse complement strand
GCTCGGTCTGGGTGCGGAGCATAGCTTCTCTCAGCTGCTCGCCGGGCGCTCGGGCATCAGCTGCTTGGACAGGTTCGACGTCAGCGATTTGCCGACGAAGATCGCAGGCCAAGTCCCGCGCGGCTCGGAACCCTGGCAGTACGACGCGCTGCGCTTCGCCAACGCCAAGGAGCTCCGTCGCTACGACGAGTTCATTCTGTTCGCGCTCGCGGCAGCCGACGAAGCCATGGCCGACTCCGGCTGGACCCCCACCTCGGACGAAGCGCGCGAGCGCGCGGGGGTGCTAATCGGTTCCGGCATCGGAGGATTGCCGAGCATCGCGGAGAACGCGGTCAAGCTCGAGCAGGAAGGCCCCCGTCGTATCTCGCCCTATTTCATTCCGGGTAGTTTGATCAACGAAGCCTCCGGCGTGGTGTCGATCCGCCATGGCTTGAAAGGACCAAACCACGCGGTCGTCACGGCCTGCGCAACCGGCGCGCATGCGCTCGGCGACGCGGGTCGGCTGATCGCTCTCGGAGACGCGGACATGATGCTCGCGGGCGGTTCGGAGGCCGCCACCTGTCGGCTCACGCTGGCGGGTTTCGCGATCATGCGCGCCATCTCCACTGGCTTCAACGACCGCCCCTTGGAGGCCTCGCGCCCCTGGGATCGCGGCCGCGACGGCTTCGTGATCGGTGAAGGCGCGGGCGCCGTGGTGCTCGAAGAGCTCGAGCACGCCAAGCGCCGTGGTGCGCGCATCTACGCCGAGCTCGTCGGCTATGGCTTGTCGGGCGACGCGCATCATTTGAGCTCGCCCGATCCGCGAGGCGACGGCGCACGCCGAGCCATGAGCGCTGCACTTCAGCGCGCGCAGCTGAACCCGGATCAAATCGACTACATCAACGCCCACGCCACCTCGACGCCCGTCGGCGATCCAGTCGAAATTTCTGCGATAAAGGCGCTATTTGGCGGGCATGCGCGCACGCTTGCCATCTCCTCCACCAAATCGGCGACCGGGCATTTGCTCGGCGCGGCCGGCGCGGTCGAAGCCATCTTCAGCTTGCTTGCCCTACGCGATGGCGTGCTCCCGCCTACCCTCAACTTGCACGAACCGGACCCCGAGTGCGACCTCGACCTGGTACCGCTCGAGGCGCGACGCAAGAAACTCCGTTACGTGCTCTCGAACTCATTCGGCTTCGGCGGCACGAACGCCGCCCTGATCTTCGGTCCGCCGCCCTGACCCCGCTCCCTGATTTTTTACCGCCGAGCCGCAGAGAGCGCAGAGATCAGAGAAGAGGGATTGGGGTTTGCGCGGTTAGGCTGGTCGCGTCGTAGAAAATGCCAGGGCGAGCATGCGGATTGTTCGCGTTGCGAGCCGCCATTTCGGGCGCGATGAGGTGACGGACGCACGAAGTTGAACCCCCAAAGTCTCCTTCAGATCTCTGCGCTCTCCGCGGCTCGGCGGTTAGTCCCTCTCCTTTCTCGAGCGTCCGCGACGCCGAAGGCTGGCCGTTCTGCGCCTGGGCCTTGACAGATACCGGTAGGGGGTATACCTATCCAAAGTGGCCGCAACGCGAAGCAAACTGGCCGAGGGCACGGCGAAGAAGGCGCACGGCGTCGATCCGGAGATCAAGAGCTCGAACTTGAAGCGGTTGCGGCGCATCGAGGGCCAAGTGCGGGGCCTGCACAAGATGGTGGAGGAGGACCGCTACTGTCCGGATATCTTGATGCAGGTGGCGTCGGTTCAAGAGGCGTTGAAGAGCGTGTCGCGTGAGCTGGTGCGCAATCATTTGTCGCATTGCGCGCGGCAGGCCTTGCAGGGCTCGAGCGAGCAAGCACAGGCCGCAGTCGATGAGTTGGTCGCGGTTTGGTCGAAGCACACCGGCTGATGAGGTGCACGAGCCAGCTTGGGCGACTCTCGACCTTCGAGGATGAGCAATCATGAGCACCGTTAAAGATCCGGTCTGCGGTATGAACGTCGATCCCGAGCACGCGCGTGGCGGTTCGTTCGAGCACGCCGGCCATCGATATTTCTTCTGCAATCCCAAGTGCCGTGAGCGCTTCGCCGGGGACCCGCTCCACTATTTGCCCCGCCCCGAAGCGCCCGTGCCCGAGCCCCCACTCACGGCTCACCGCGAAAACTCAGCGGAAATTTGGGTGTGCCCGATGGATCCGGAGGTGCGCCAGAGTCACCCGGGCGCATGTCCCAAGTGCGGCATGGCGCTCGAGCCGGAACAGCCCAGCGCGGACCAAAGCAATCCCGAGCTGCGCGACATGTCGCGCAGGTTTTGGATCGCAGCATCGTTTTGCGCACCGCTGTTTCTGATCGCGATGGGCCCGATGCTTGCGAGCCACGAAACGATGCACCTGCTGCCCAGTCGTGTGCGTGGTTTGCTCGAGCTCGGGCTCTCGACGCCCGTCTGCTTGTGGGCTGGGCTGCCCTTCCTGGAGCGTGGAGTGCGCTCGGTCAAGAACCGAAGTCTGAACATGTTCAGCTTGATCGCCCTCGGCGTCAGCGTCGCCTACTCCTACAGCGTGCTGGCCTTGCTCGCCCCGGGCGCGTTCCCCGATTCACTGCGAACTGAGCACGGCGAGCTCGGCTTGTACTTCGAAGCCGCAGCCGTGATCGTGACTTTGGCGCTGCTCGGTCAGGTGCTGGAGCTGCGGGCGCGCAGCCAGACCGGCAGCGCCATTCGTCAGTTGCTGGAGCTAGCGCCGCAAACCGCACGCCGGGTCTCGGACGACGGCAGTGAACGAGAGATCTCGGTCGCCGAAGTACGCTTGGGCGATCGCTTGCGGGTTTTTCCTGGGGAAAAGCTGCCCATCGACGGGCTGGTGCTGGAAGGCGCGAGCCACGTGGACGAATCGATGATCACGGGTGAGCCCGGCCACGTATCCAAACGGGCCGGTGAGCCCGTGATCGGCGGCACGCTCAACGGCACGGGCTCGCTGTTGATCCGCGCAGACAAGCTTTCGACGGACACGCTGCTCAGTCGCATCGTGGGCTTGGTCGCCGAAGCGCAGCGCAGTCGCGCGCCGATTCAAAAATTGGTCGACCGAGTGTCGAGCTACTTCGTACCCGCGGTGATCGCGATCTCGCTCGCGAGCTTCACGGTCTGGCTGCTGCTTGGGCCCGAACCGCGCCTGGCCCACGCCATCGTCAGTGCGGTCGCCGTTTTGATCGTCGCCTGCCCGTGCGCGCTCGGCTTGGCGACTCCGATGTCGATCATGGTCAGCACCGGCCTGGGCGCTTCGGCGGGGGTGCTGTTCAAAAACGCCGAAGCGCTCGAGTTGCTGTGCCGAGTGGATACGCTGGTCGTGGACAAGACCGGCACGCTGACCGAGGGCAAGCCGCGCCTGACGCGCATGGCCACGAGCCCTGGAATCGACGAAGAATCCTTGCTCCGTTGGGCCGCCAGCGTGGAAGCCCACAGCGAACATCCGCTCGCTCGGGCGTTGCTCGACGCGGCAACCGCACGCGGTGTTCCGCTTGCAAAGCTGAGCGCGTTCGAATCCCTGACCGGGCGCGGGGTTCGAGGAGTCGTCGAGGGTGAAACGGTCGCACTCGGCAACCGCTCCTGGCTCGAAGCGCAGTCGGGCGAGCTCGCTGCACTCGCAGCGCTGGCTGCCGAGCTCGAGGCCAAGGGGCAAACCGTCGTGTTCGTGACGCGCGCCGCCAAGACCGTGGGCTTGCTCGCGATCTCGGATCCCATCAAAGCCAGCACACCGGAAGCGCTTCGCGCGTTGCGCGCAGACGGCTTGCGCATCGTGATGCTTACCGGCGATGCACTCGCGACCGCGCAGGCCGTTGCGCACGAGCTCGGCATCAGCGAGGTGATCGCGGGCGTATTGCCCGCTCAAAAAGCGCACGAGATCGACCGGCTCCAACGTGAAGGGCGAGTCGTCGCCATGGCGGGCGACGGCATCAACGACGCTCCTGCGCTGGCGCGAGCAACCGTCGGCATCGCCATGGGCACGGGCACCGACATCGCGATCGAGAGCGCTGGCATCACGCTGGTCAAAGGTGACCTCTCGTGCATCGCGCGAGCACGCAAGATCAGTCGGCTCACGCTGCGCAACATTCACCAGAACCTGTACTTTGCGTTCGGCTACAACGCGCTCGGCATTCCGCTCGCCGCGGGCGTGCTCTACCCCGCCTTTGGCCTGCTCTTGAGTCCGATGCTGGCGGCTGCCGCGATGAGCCTGAGCTCGGTGTCAGTCATCAGCAACGCGCTGCGTCTGAAGCGGGCTAAGACGTGACACTGGAAAACTGCTCAATTGAGCGATTTATTGGCTGATTTTCGCGGGTGCGACAACCGCGCAGCTCGACCCCGCAGGTAGGTTACGCGCGCAGACCGGCCGAGAAGCGCCGACAACCTGACACTCAAAATTTGCGACCTGAGAGCGCAAAGTAGCGGACACGGAGCCGCAATCTGGGTTCAATGATGATGCACATGCTCGGCGGTACCCACCATGGATGACGATCGCAGCTGGCTCAAGAACCCGACTCTCCCTCGCCCTCCAGCCGTGCCTCGCTTCTCGGCGGCTGAGCTCAGTTTGGTCGAAGACGAACGGCCCGGGGCGGTCGTGCGCGTCGCCTCTCGTAAAGAGCGCGCTTCGATGCTCCAAAGCCGGCGCCGAGTCAGCGGCGTAACCCGTGCCCGCGCGCGGGTGAGCGAAGCCGCGCAAACTCGACGCATCGCCTAGTAGCGCGCAAGCACGCGTTCGGGCTCGAGCTCTAGAATAGGTAGCGCGCGCCGGCGCTGCCCACGCCGACGACTGGGGTCCAGGGGCTGACTTTGGGGTGTTCGGTCGTGGCTTTGGGGGTCGTGAGCAGCAGGCCGAGCCAGGTACCGATACCGGCACCGCCGACGATGTAACCAGCCGTGGAGACCGCGCGCAGCGTGCGAAATGCGGAACCGTCTTCCGGGTATGGCGGGCCCTCGGTGCAGCGATTGGCGGGACAGTGCGCTTCAGCGCGGTTGTAGCGGGTCATGGCCGCGATGCCCGTCACTGTACCGATGCCGAGACCAGTAGCGCCAACGGTGAGCGCAACCACACCCCACGCGCGGCGAGCCGATGAATCGCCCATGACTTGTTCGGGCTTCTTGTTGGCGCGACCGGTGACCGAGAGCCAGGTCACCCCGAGCGTCTTGGCTTCGCCCTCGGTGATCTCGAAACCGAGTCGCAGCTGCTCGCCCTCGGCGTCGCTGGCAACCAGCTCGTGGTGACCCGGATCGACGGCAATCGGCGCAGTGCAGGAAATCAAACGCTCATCCATCAGCACGCGCAGATTGCGCGAGCGCTGCTCGGCTTCGCCCAACGCGAATTCCACCGAGGGGATGCGAGGCCGGAGCTGCGCGAGCTCGTCGCGTGCGTCGGCGATCGCTCGCCGCTCACTCGCGCTCGTCTGCTCGTCCACCTGCGCAGCGCTCGCGACCACGCTGTGGTAGTCAGCCGCCGCGTCCACCAGCTGTCCCAGAGCCGCGTGCGAACGAGCCAGGTACAAGCGAACGGTCAAGCTCGGTGCACTGACCGAGGCGCGCTTGAACAGCGTCAGGGCGGCGGGATAGTCGCGGCGCTCGAACGCGCGCAGCGCGCTCTGAACCAGGCCTTGATCCCTCGATCGCACGACGCTCTCGTCGGGGGCTTGCGCTTGCGCGGCGAGGGACCAATGAAAGACGACGAGTGCGAACGCGGCCGGACGAATCACTGTCCACCACGTAACGGGACATCGCGCTTGCTGTGAAGTCTTTTTCGCAACGCGGATCGAATCAACTCTGACCGCGGACTACGCAGACTTACATTCCGGCGCGTGAGGCGATCGCGACAGCAGCAGCAATGCCTCAACTTGCGACGTCGAACGCTTGTGCACACAGTCGAAAATTCCGGTGAACCGTGCGTGAGTCGTGCGAGACGGCTGCCGCGCACGAGCGCACGGCACGTCGCTGCAGGTCGCGCTCATGCGCATCGAGGCTTCGGCTCCGCTCACTTGCAGCGTCGACCTGCCGATCGAGATCGAGTCGCGAGAAGCGTCAACAGCAGATTGTTGAAGTCATGCGCGATTCTGCTCGCGAGCACACGCGAGCTTTCCAGCAACTATGTGTGCTTCAGCGTTTCTCGCTTCCGAGGGCTCGGGCGCGCTGATGTCGATGAACGTGTGACAATCGCTCCATGGACGCTCGAGCCGCCGGAGCTCGCGTGGCTGCGGCGCGATGCGCCAGCCTCGACGCTGGTTGGAGCTTTCAACCGGTCCCGAGCCAAGCTCCCGTCTCCCGACCTGGAAACGGTTCCAATCAGACGGCGAAATGGCAGCAACCCAACCACGCGGCCTCGCCATGCTATTTTTCGCCGAGATGCAGCACCTTCGCCTGGTTCGCGCGACCCAGCGCCTGGAACGCCGAATGTTCCTCAGGGCGCTCGCGCTCGGGCTCACGCTGCCCGCCGCGCTCCGGCTGGCGCGCACGGCGAGCGCCGGCAGCGTCGCCGCCCCCAAGCGCTTCTTTTTGTTCTACATGCCGCACGGGGTGCCCGTCGAACACTACAACCCTCGGGTTTCAGAGGGCGACCGCAGCCAGTTCGCGTTGGATGAGACCAACCTCAGCATCTTGGGGCCGCTGCAAAAGTACCAGCCTTACGTGAACGTGTATCAGGGCTTCAAGTACCCCGGTGGTGACACGCACGACGGCCTCGTGAACTGCTTGTCCGGACTTCCGGGCAAGCCCGAAGACACGACGCCTCGTACCACGCTCGAGCACGCGATCGCTCGAGGCTTGGGCGTCAAGCCGTTGATCCTCGGAGCCTGCTCGCACATCGCGACCAACTTCGACAAGAACGGGAAGCTGTTTTGGGACGGCACCGCCGTCGAGCCGCAGAAGAGCCCGGTGGCCGCAGCGGACGCGCTATTCGGCGGCGCTGCGGCGGTCCCGGGCTCGAACGTCGACGCCGAGCTGCGCAGAGATCTACTGACTCTGACTGCCAGCGAGGTCCAAGCTCTGCAGGCGACCCTGGGTGATTTGACGCGCGAGAAAACCAAACTCGCACGTCATTTGGAGGCCATTCAAGGCATTCAAAACAGCAACGCGAGCGGCGGACAGACCAGCTGCACTGGCGCCCCCTCGCTACCCAACGTCGACCAAGTACGCGCGGCGAGCGCAGGCAGCGTCGCGGATTTCAGCGGCGGGGACGACTACTTCTACCAAGAGTCCAACTTCCCGCTGCTGCTCGCGGCCCAGTTGGAATTGGTGGCACAAGCGCTGGTCTGCAACGTGACGTCGGTCGCCGCACTGATGCCCATGTTCACCAGTTGCGACTTCAACTTCAAGTTCACGAACCCCGAGGGCGATCCGCCCGCGGGCGGCTTTGCGCACCACTCCGGGCTCTCGCATACCGGCTACCTTGCGGCTGCCGGCGCGCAGCACGATTCGCCGCTCTCTGTGAACAATTTCGACTCGAAGACGCGCGCAGCTTTCGCCTATGCGCAACGCTGGTTCGCCGAGCAGCTCGACACGCACCTGTTGCAGGTGTTGGCCAACACCGACGACCCAGCCGCACCTGGCAGCAAGGTGCTCGACAATACGATCGTGTACTGGATGAGTGAGATCGGCGACGGCGCCGGGCACACCACGCAGAGTGTGGTCGAGGACCCGCAGGTCCCCGCGTATTTACCGCTCGTTTCCATTGGCAAGGGCGGCGGCGCGCTGCGCACCGGGCAGGTCGTGCGCTTCGACGAAGATCGCCCCGCGGGAGACTTGTACCTGACCTTCGCCAAGGCCATGGGCGCCAGCGGCGCGAGCTTTCCAGATGCCACGGGGCCGGTGACGGAGCTCCTCACGTGAGCCGTTGGTCGTGGCTGGGCGCACCAGTTTTGTTGCTCGCTTGTAGCTCGGGCGGCGGTGAGGCGCGGCAAGCCGACGGCGGCGCAAGCGGTGCTGCAGGCGGCGCGAGTGGCGCATCCTCCAACCCGGCTTCGCTCCAGCTCAGCTGCTCCGCGCCGGAGCTCGGCAAGCCCGTGCTGCGGCTCCTGAATCGCGATCAGTTCACACGTACGATCCGCGATATTTTTCCGCAAGTGAACGGCATGTGGGGCAGTACGCTGCCGACCGCGACGCTGTCCGCCTACGGTTTCGACAATGACGCGGCGACCGTGGTGGGGCCGCAGCTGGCGCAGGCGCTGCTCGATACCTCGAGCGCAATCGCCGCCGCCGTCACCGGCCCTGCCCTGGCGACGATCCTGCCCTGCTCGACTAGTAGCCCGGATCGCACCTGCGCCGAGCAGTTCATCACTCGCTATGGACGGCGGCTATTTCGACGCGCGCTCACGCCGCTCGAACGCGACCGCTATATGACGTACTTCGACGGCGCGCTGAACAAGGCGGATTTCAAGACCGCGCTGAAGTGGCTGACCGTGGGCCTGATTCAATCGCCGAACGCCGTGTATCGCAGCGAGATCGGCACGCCCGACGGCGCTGCGCGGCAGCTCGACGGGCGCGAGCTGGCAACCGAGCTGGCCTATACGTACACCGGCACGACTCCGAGCGAAGCGCTCTTGAGCCAGGCCGAACAGGAGCCCGTACTCGACGTCCCCCTGCTCGCCAAGAGCCTGCTCGCGAGCGAGAACGGGAAAACCGCCCTGCAGCGTTTCTTCGAGAGCTATTTGGACTACCCACGCGTGGCCTCGATCGAGCGCGAGGGGATCGCGCAGTGGGGCGCGGTGCGCGGTCCGATGATCCAAGAGACGCGCAGCTTCATCGATCAGGTCGTGTTCCAAAATGGTGGTGGCTTGCAGGAGCTACTGACCTCGGCCACCAGCAATCCGTCGCGTGACCTCGCCGCGTACTACGGCTTCCCGGTGCCCGCCGCGGACAACGCTTCGACCCCCCGCCCAAGCGCTCAGGGCATCGGCATTTTGGCGCAAGGTTCCATCCTGGCCAGTCGCGCTCAGCCGACCGGCTCCTCGCCCACCCAGCGCGGTCTTTTGGTCTTTTCGCGGCTCTTGTGCCAGACCAAGCCGAGCCCGCCGCCCAATGTGCCCGCGATCCCGAGCCCACTCCTGGGCCGAGTGACGACCCGGCAGCGCTATGAAGCGCAACACTCGGCCGTTGCGCCGTGTAGCACGTGCCATCGGCTGTTCGATCCGATTGGCTTCGGCTTCGAGCACTTCGACGAGGGCGGGCGTTATCGCCAGAGCGAAGCGGGGCTGACCATCGACACGCAGGGTGAAGTGCCAAGCAGCGCCGGGCCGCCACTATTTGAATTCCAGGACCAAGAATCGTTGGCTCGCGGCCTCGCCGAACAGGACCTGGTCTACCAATGCTTCGCCGCCTACTTGGCGACGTACGCCTTTGGTAGCGGCGACCCGTGCCTCGGGGCCAGCCGCGTCGCGGATCTGCAATCGGGCAAGCTGGGCATTGCCGACTACTACGGCTCACTCGCCGCAGAGCCGCACTTCACACGCCGCTCGAGTCAGTAACTTCGAAATCGAGCACGCGCCGCTCGATGCGTGCGGCGGCAATCACGCGTGCCGCCTCGAGATGCGCGGGATGGACTTGGTAGCCCTTGAGCGCGGCCCAGTCATCGTGAGTGGAGATCAGAACCACGTCGCCGAACTGCTCGTCGCCCCCGCTGCCGATGCCGACCTCGAGGCTCGACATGCCAGGAATATTGCCACGCAAGGATTCCAATGCCGCGCGGACCTTGTCCGCCTGGTCGCGCCGCTCTTCCGGAGAGCTGCCGCGAACTCGCCACATGACAACGTGCTTGATCATGGCCTGGATACTTACACCGACCTCGCGTACGAAATCACCTAGGCGTCACGCTTCGGACACAGCAACGCGCCAACACGACTTTTATTCCGCCGGCCGCGTTCGCCAAATTTCTTGGCCGAGGGCGGCCAAATCGACTCTGCTGGCGTTGACAGGCCAGGGATCGAAGCCCATGCCTGAGTGGTCACTGTGTCTGAAGAACATCCACAAGTTCGTTTCGAGCAAGAGGGCACGCGCCTGACGGCGATCGAGATCACGCGCGGGCAACGCTCACCCGTGATTGCGGTGTTGCAGCGTACCTTGTTCGCGCTCGGCATCGTGGTGTCTTCCTATCAAGCCCGCGCTCGCGCCACTCGCCTCGTCGAGCGCATGGTGATCGAACGCACTGACGGCGGCTCGATCGACGGTACGCTGAGCGTCGCCACCAAGGCGGCGATTTTGCCCATCGCGTTGGAGCAAAACTCGGAGCCGCCAGCTCGAGGTTGAATCGCGACTCGTGACCACTGCCCGCGCGAGCTCGCGCGAGCTGTCAATATTGTCTCAGTGGGGCCGTATCAGGCGGGCGACGAGCGCGCTCGCACGCATTTTCCGCTGCGCAGTGTCGCCACACTTTCGCGGACCCGCGTTGACCGATAACCCGGATTGACTCGTCCCGCACGCGGGCCCACGGTCAGCGTGGCGGTCAAAATCATGCGCTACGATCAAGATCACGAGAGTCCCGACCTGATCGACGAGCGCGGGCGAAACAACGGCCCGCGTTTGGCAGGCGGCTCGGGTTTGCTCGGCCTATTGCCGCTCTTGCTGCGCTTCCGCTTTGGCTGGGTGATCATCGTACTCGTGCTCGGCTACGGCTTCGTCCGAAACTTCCTCGGCGGTGACACTCGCCAAGTGGCGAGCACGGCGGTCTCGGCCAAGGGCGCCGACGAGCCACGGCACTTCGTCGCGTTCGTGCTCGACGACGCGCAGAGCACCTGGCAAAAGCTGTTCGCCCAAAACGGCCAAAGCTACCGCAACGCGAAGCTCGTGTTGTTCACGGATGCCACCAGTACCGGCTGCGGCACGGGTGACGCGCAGGCGGGCCCATTTTATTGCCCGGTCGACGAGCGCGTGTACATCGATCTCGGCTTTTACAATGAGCTCGCCCAGCGCTTCGGAGCCAAGGGTGACTTTGCCGAGGCGTACGTGATCGCCCACGAGATCGGGCATCACGTGCAGAAGCAACTGGGGCTGTCCGAGCGGGTGGACCGCGCCAGCAAGGCTCAGCGCCTGGGACCGACTGGCCTGAGCGTGCGGCTCGAACTGCAAGCCGATTGCTTCGCTGGGATCTGGGCGCGCTCCACCAACCAACGCAGCCTGCTCGACGCGGGTGACATCCAAGAAGCATTGGGCGCGGCGTCGGCCGTCGGCGACGACCACATCCAGAAGCAGACCAGCGGCAAGATCCACCCGGAAACCTGGACGCACGGCTCGGCCGAGGCGCGTGCGCGCTGGTTCCAAAATGGCTTCGACGGCGGCACGCTGCAAGCGTGCGACACCTTCGCAGCGAGCGCGCTCTAGCGGTTCGGCTCGGCTCGGGGACGTGCTCGCGCGCTCGCCACTCACGTGGCAGCGCCAGCGCGAGGAAGCTGGGCGCAGCGCATAGCAAGCGGCGAGAGCTCGCTGGACGCTGTCCCAGCATCGTGCCTGAATGAGCACGCCGTGCTGCCTGCGCCCCTCTACCCGACCCCGGTGCGCGCCTGCCCGGAGCTGAGCCATGCGCGCGCCGAGCTCTGGCTCAAGAACGACGGTCTGTCGCACGCGACTTACGGCGGGAACAAAGTGCGCAAGGCCGAGCGCTTGGTCGAAGAAGCGCTGCGGCGCGGCGCGAAGCGTGTCCTCAGCTTCGGTGCCGCGGGCAGCCACCACCTACTCACCTTGACGCTGTTCGCGCGTGCCGCGGGCTTGGAAAGTGCGGCGTTCGTCTTTCCGCAACCGCGTACGGAGCACGCCTTGGATACCCTGCGCGCTGGGCTCGGGCTCGGGTTAGAGGTGCACCCCGCCCAGCACCCGGCGTTGATCCCAGGGCTCGTACCGCGCGTCCTGCGCCGCGGCGACTACCTGATTGCCCCCGGCGGCTCGAACGCGATCGGGGCCTGCGCCTGCGCCGACGCGGTGGACGAGCTCGCCCGGCAGATCGAGGCTCGGGAGTTGCCCAGCCCCGATCTGATCGTCGTGCCCCTCGGCTCCGGGGGCACGTGCGCAGGCATCGCCGCAGGGCTCGTGCGTCGAGGCCTGCCCGGACGAGTGCTGGGTGTTCAAGTCGTGGGCGGCGTTGGCCCACGACTGGCTACCCGCTATCTGGCGCGGGCGGTGCTGAGAAACTCGCGCGCAGCCGCGCGCAGCGCCGAGCTCGACGCGCGCTTGAGCTTCGACGCCACGCAAGTTGGCCCGGGCTATGGCGCAGCCAGCGTAGGCGGTGCGCGGGCGATGGCCATCGCCCACGAGCTCGGCCTGAGTCTCGACCAAACTTACACCGCCAAAGCCTTCGCGCGAGTCCTCGAGCTGCTCCGCAGCCCAGAAAACGCGCAGGCAGCGCGACTGGGCCGGCCACAGCGGATCTTGTATTGGCACACGCTATCGGCAACCTCGCTGGATCCCTTGCTGCTTGCGGCCCCGGGCGAATCGGAGTTGCCCGCTGCCGTGCGAGGGCTGCTTCGCTAGCTTTCGCTAAGGCAGGTCGTTCACGATGCGCGTCGTGCACTCGGTGAGCGCGTCGTAATAGGCCTCGTCGAGCGACTGATAGCCACTTTCCTCCTGATTCACCAGTGACCTGAAGCCCGTGAAATCGGAGGTCTCGCACGAGCGAGAGTAAACCCACTGACTCGGCAGCTCTTCGCGCGGAAAGGCCTGCAGCGTCAAGGTGCAAATTTCGCTGGCACGACTACAGCTCAGGCGGCGGAAGCCAAAATCGTAGTCGCCACTGCACCAGGTATCCGCGCAGATCTGGTCAATCAAGCCGAGCGCGGTTTTTTCCTGCGCAGGGCTGAGCGCGTTGCCCAGAGCAGCCTCTGCCTGCGTTTCGACCGGGTTGCCCTGCCCCT
>Ga0207691_10004971_pt1 | contig 12826 bp, 14 predicted proteins | sample KBSM13metaG_FD_184327 | JGI IMG/M metagenome (GOLD analysis project Ga0207691, IMG submission 184327) | Miscanthus rhizosphere microbial communities from Kellogg Biological Station, Michigan, USA - KBS M1-3 metaG (SPAdes) (version 2) | ecosystem: Host-associated > Plants > Roots > Rhizosphere >... | reverse complement strand
CGCGCGCCGCGGCGGTCGCCTCGGCGGAACCCGCCTCCACGAAAATCACGTGGCGGCCCGACAGCAGCTCCGTGTCCGGGCCGAACATCGGGTGCAGCGATGTCACCCGGCAGCCGTGGGATTTGAGCGCATTGAGACCCGCGCGCAGCGGCGACTTGAGCGAGCCGACGTCGAAGATCACGCCCTTGGGCCGGCGCATGGCGAGCTCGCGCAGGATCTTGTCGGTGACGCCGAGCGGTGTCGCGATCACGATGAAGTCGTGTTTGAGCGCACTTTCGCGCCAGTCCGCCAGGTGCGTGAAGCCGGCCGGCGCGCCGGCCGGGTCGGCGATCTCGACGGCAAATCCCTGCGAAGCCATGAACTCCGCGAACCAGCGGCCCATCTTGCCGTGGCCGCCGATGACCAATGCGCTGCGGCCCGAGCCGGCGCCCTGGGCCTGTACGCTGGCCTGCTCCTGCGTAGTTAGGGAGGAGCGGATCAGGAGGCGCAGGATGTTCTCGGCGAGCTGCGGCGCCACCCCATGCAGCTTGGCCGCCTCGCGCGCCGCGAGCAGCACGTCGCGCTCGCGGTTGTAGTCGCGCGTGGCCTGTCCGGTCGCACGCTTGGCGCGCGCAACCTCGCGGCTGGTTTCCTGCCGTTTGCCGACCAGTTCCAGAATCTGACGGTCGAGTTCGTTGATCCTGCGGCGCAGGTCGTCGAGCGAGCTCATGAATCACCGGGTTATGTGCGAATACCGAGCTTGCTTTTATCGGCTGCAGCGTACGACTGCAAGGCAGATCGTCCGCGGATAACATATCCGCCATGGAGCTCTACAACGACCTGCTGCCCGACCCACTGCCCACCGAGCCCATGGCGCTCGCCGCCGCCTGGCTTGCCACCGCGCTGGCGGCGCGCCAGCAGCCAAACCCTGACTCCATGGTGCTCGCCACCGCGACATCGTCTGGCCAGCCGTCGGCGCGCGTGGTGCTCTGCAAGGAGCTCGACGTCGAGCTGGGGCGGGTCTCCTTCGTGACCAACTACGACTCCCGCAAGGGCCGCGAGCTCGAGCAGAACGCGCGGGCGGCGCTGGTCTTCCACTGGGACCACGTGCACCGGCAGATCCGCGTCGAGGGCATCGTGGTCAAGGCGCCGGCCGCCGAAAGCGACGCCTATTTCGAGTCGCGCAACTGGCAGCGCCGCCTCGGCGCCTGGGCCAGCGCCCAGAGCCAGCCGCTGCGATCACGCGAGCAGCTGAATGCCGCAGTACGAGCCGCGGCCGACCGCTTCGGTGCGCCGCACCCGACAGTCGAGAACATCAATGAACCGCAGAGCGCGCGCATTCCGCGTCCGCCATTCTGGGGCGGTTACTACGTCTGGGCCGACACCGTGGAACTGTGGATCGAGGGCGCCTCGCGCATCCACGAGCGTGCCCGCTGGACGCGATCGCTAACTACCGCCGGCGCAGGCTTCCGGGCCGGCCCGTGGGCAGCCACGCGGCTGCAGCCTTAATTTCGGGCGCACTGCCAGTGTGGCGTACTCTCAGGATCGCGGTCCTGCTGTTCATTCTCGGCATCGCGGCCTATTCGACCCTGTACGACCGCCTGAGCACCACCGACTGGGACGAGACCCTGCGGATCGGCGTATTTCCGATCAATGCCGCCGGCGACGACGTCAGCGCGCGCTACATCGAGCGCCTCTCGAATGACAGCGTGGCCGACATCGAGGGCTTCCTGAACGAGGAAGCGGGCCGTTATGGCATTGGGATCAAGCGTCCGGTGCGCGTCGATCTGTTTCCCGAGGTCACCGAGAAGCCGCCACCGCGTGATTCCGATGCCAGCGTGCTGGCGACCATGTGGTGGAGCCTGAAGATGCGCATGTACGCCAATCGCAATTCGGAGCCGCCCGGTCGCGCGCCACCACAGATCCGCGTTTTCGTGCTGTATCACGACCCCTCATTCAGCCAGTCCGTTCCGCACTCCGTCGGCCTGCAGAAGGGCCTGGTCGGTGTCGTGCATGCCTTTGCCGACCCGGCGATGGCCGGATCCAACAACGTCGTCATCGCGCATGAAATCCTCCATACGCTCGGCGCCACCGACAAATACGATCTCACCACGCTGGCACCATTGTTTCCCAGCGGTTATGCCGAGCCCGAGCGCCACCCGCTATACCCGCAGGCCTTCACCGAGATCATGGCCGGACGCTACGCCACCGATGAGCACACCTTCGAGATGCCGGAATCGCTGGATTCGGTGCTGGTAGGCGATGCCACCGCGGCCGAAATCCGCTGGTTGCGCGACCCATGAACGCCGCGCTCCTCGAGACCTCAAAGCTGCGCGTGGGAGTGCCCGGTCGCCTGCTCGTCGATGGGTTTGACTGCACCATCAGGGCCGGAGAATTCGTCGCTCTGCTTGGGGGCAACGGGACCGGCAAGACGCTGCTGCTTCGCACCCTGGCGGGACTGCGCGCCACGGATGGCGGCTGTGTGCGGCTGCAGGGCATGGACATCGCCATGCTGCCGCGCCGCTCGATCGCCGTGAAACTCGGCTTCCTGCCGCAGGATCCGGACGCCGCGCCGCAGGGAACCCTGTTCGATTCGGTGATCCTCGGGCGTTTCGCGCATCTGGGCTTCTGGGAAGTCAATGGAGCGTCAGACGAACAGCGGACCACGCAGGCCCTGGCCGACGTGGGGCTCAGCGCGTTCGGCGCACGTGAGCTCACGACGCTCTCGGGCGGCGAACAACGCCGGGCGGCGATTGCACGCCTGCTGGTGCAGGCGCCGTCAATCTACCTGCTCGACGAGCCCACCAATCATCTCGATCCGGCCCAACAGCTGGGGATTCTCGAACGCCTGCATGGGCTCACGCGCAAGGGCGCTGCCGTGATCGCCAGCCTGCACGAGCCCAATCTCGCACTGAGATTTGCCGATCGGCTGTGGCTGTTGTCGGGGACCGGCAATGTCACGGCGGTGAGCGCCGCCGAGCTTGAAGCCGGACACCTGGCGCGTCTCTATGGAATCGACTACGTCGAAACCCGCATCGGCGACCTTCGTTTCATGGTGCCGGGTTTTACGGCGCCGGGTTTCACCGCGCCGGGGTAGCCTGCACGCAGTCGTTGATCACGGCGATCCGCAACGCTTCCGGACGAAAGTTGCCTTCGTATCCATACCAGCGAGTGGCCACCTGCTCGAGTCGCTGGCGACGCTCCGGCGATGATTCCCAGGCAATTTCCTGGATGCGCAACGCCCGGTCGAGCGGCGCACCTTCCTTGCGCAGATCGATGGCGCGCTGCGCGACCACGAGTTCCGCCTCGCATTCCGCGCTCGCAGCGGGCGGCGACGGCGGTGGCGAATGTGCTTCGGGGGCGCCCTCTGGCGCCGCGGCGACGTCGGTGTCTTCTTCCGTGGCTTCGGGCTCAGTCGCCGACACCGCGACCGGCGCGGGCTTCGCGGCGTGCGCTTCGGCAAGTCGTTTGCTCGCGTTGTAGGCGTACATCAGCGCCGCCACACCGAGAATTCCGAACACTCCCCAGCGCAGGAACACCGACATGGGTCAATTGCCGAATCGCAGCTGGTTCAAGACGGACTGGTGCAGGAGTCCGTTGCTGGCCAGCACGGTGGTGGTCTCGAGGCCCACCGGCCCGCCGGTGAGATCGGTGAAGCGCCCGCCAGCCTCTTCCACGATCACGGTGAGCGCCGCGATGTCGAGAATGTTCACGTCGGATTCGATGACCACGTCCAGCGCACCTCGCGCCAGCAGGTGATAGTGCACGAAGTCGCCATAGCCTCGAATGCGGTTGACGCTGCCAATCAATGCGCCGAAACGCGGCCAGGCCGGCGAAGCCGCCAGCGTCTTGAGATTGCCCGAAGAAACAATAGCGCTCGCGAGCCCGTCGACATTACTGACACGCATTGGCTTGCCGTCGAGAAATGCGCCGCTGCCGCGTTCGGCCCAGGCGAACTCGTTGTAGGCCGGCGCGCAGGACACGCCCAGCACGAAACGGCCACCGCGCATGAGCGCAATTTGCGTGGAGAAGAACGGGCATTCGCGCACGAATGACTTGGTGCCGTCGATGGGATCGACCAGCCAAACGCTCTCCGCATCCATGTGCGCCTTGCCGGTTTCCTCGCCATAGAACCCATACGACGGAAAGCGGCGCGTAAGCAGGTCGCGGATGGCTTCTTCGGAGCGCACATCCGCCTCGGTCACCGGGGTCTTGTCGGCCTTGACCTCGATTTTGACATTACGCTGATAGAAGCCGCGGATGACGTCGGCGGCGGCGTGCGCCGCTTCGATGGCGGCAGTGAGTTCTGCGGATGGCATGGCGGGCGAAGCCTGCGTGAGCCGCGTCAACGCTGTCAATTCGCGATCAATCCCGCTAGAGTTCGCGGGCCGCAAGGTTACGGGAAGCTGGTGAGTCGCCCTCAGGACTACCGAGAACGGCAATTCCAGCACTGCCCCCGCAACGGTAATCGAACCCAAGCGCATCAAGTGCCACTGAGTCCTCGCGGCTCGGGAAGGCGATGCGTCGGAACGGAGACGTTCCAGTTCGAGAGTCCGGAGACCGGCCTTGCGGCTACGTTCCCTGGTGCGGTGGGCACAGGAAGAAGGCAACTCGCCTTTCCTCCCGCACGCACTCCAGGGTGTTGTCGCTTCATGCCATGCGGGAGTGCATGGAAAGGTCTCAGCTTATGCTCAAACATTACTCGTCGCGTCTCGCGCTGGCCGTCGCCGCCGCGTGCGCCAGCCTTCCTGCCTTCGCGCAGGACGAGCTCGAGGAAACCGTCATCACCGCGACGCGTACCCCGGTGGCTCTCGATGCCGTCGACGCCCCCGTAATCGTCATCACCCGCCAGGACATCGAGCGTTCGATGGCCACTGACGTCAGCGATCTGCTGCAGTCTCATGCCGGGCTCGAAATCGCCCGCAACGGCGGCCCCGGTCAGACCACGTCACTGTTCACGCGCGGCACCGACAGCAACCACACCGTGGTGCTCATCGACGGCGTGCGCATCAATCCCGGCACCATCGGCGGCGCGGCGTTGCAGAACATTGCGCCCGAATCGCTGGAACGGATCGAAATCGTCAAGGGCCCACGCTCTTCGCTGTACGGCACGGATGCCATCGGCGGCGTCGTGCAGTTGTTCACGCGCTCTGCGGCCAAGAGCGGTATCAGCGGTGGCGCCACCTTCGGCAGCCTGAACACGCAGCAGGTGTTTGGCGATGCAACGCTGTCGACGACCGACAATTTCCGCATCGGCGTCGGCGGCGGTTACTCCGAGAGCGATGGCATGCCGGTGTTCGTCGATGACGACAGCGACCGCGGCTGGCGCAATGTCACCGGTCGACTGAATGCGGAATTCGACGCCACGGAGTCGCTGACTTTCCGCGCGCGCGGCTTCCTCACCTCCGGCCGCACGGAGTACTCGTCGCAGACATTTTCGGATCCGCCGTACGAAGACGTCTCCCAGGATTTCGAGAACAGCGTGTATTCGCTGGAAACCGATTACCACGAGACCGGCGGTGTGGCTGTGCGGGCCACGCTGAGCCAGATGCGCGATCAGATCGACCAGCAGCAGTCCAATTTTGCCAACACCCCCGCAGACCCGTTCGACTTCGCGCACACGCGCCGTGACAACCTCGACGTGCAGGTCGACCTGCCGGAATTCCACGAGCACGCCTTCAGCATCGGCGCGCAATACAGCGACGAAAACACCGAGGCCCTGTCCTTCGGCACCGGCTTCGACGAAAACACCACGGCCTTCCAGGGCTTCGTGCAGGACCAGTTCGAGATCGGCCGACTTACTTCGCGACTCGCGCTGGGCTTCGTGGACCACGAATCCTTTGGCAACGAAGTGACATGGAATGCGGAGTTCGGCCTGTCATTCGGCAGCGGCACGCGCGTCGCGCTGTCCGGCGGCAAGGCATTCCGCGCCCCGGACGCCACCGACCGGTTCGGCTTCGGCGGGAATCCCGATCTGCAGCCGGAGATCTCCGAGCAATACGAATTGTCGGTGCGACAGCAATTGGGACAACACCACCAGCTCTCGCTGGCTGCGTTCGACAACAAGATCGACGACCTCATTGAATACGTCGTCACGGACTTCAATACCTTCGAAGGCAGCAACCAGAATATCGACCGTGCGCGCATCAAGGGCGTGGAACTCGCCTACCAGTTCACCGCAGAAGGCTGGCGTGCCCGCGCAGAGCTGACGTTCCAGGATCCTCGCGACGAGACCACCGACGAGCGGCTGCTGCGCCGTTCACGGGAGTCGTTGATGCTCGCGGTGGACCGCGACGTCGGCAACCTGGACCTGGGACTGGACATCGCCGCCTACGGCAATCGCAAGGATTTCGGCTTCCCAGAGAATGTCACTCTCGATTCGTACGCGCTGGTGAATGCCACGGTGCGCTATCGCGTGACCAACTCCTTCATCGTGCAGGGTCGGCTCGAGAACGCGTTCGATGAGGACTACACGCAGGCCCAGGGCTATCGCACCGAGGGCCGCGCGTACACCATAGGAGTACGCTACAGCTTCGAGTGAACCACCCGGTCGGGTGGGGGAGACCGGCATGGGTAATCGCTTGAGCAGGATCTACACACGCACGGGCGATGACGGCAGCACCGGTCTTGGCGACGGCCAGCGGGTTCGCAAGGACGACGCGCGGGTCGAGGCCTACGGCACCGTAGATGAGGCCAACAGCACCATCGGCATGATCCTCGAGGTCCCCGGCCTGCCGGCGGACGTGTCGCGCTGCCTCATCGGGATCCAGCACGACCTCTTCGATCTGGGTGGCGAGTTGTGCATCCCGGGCATGCAGGTGATCAAGGCCGAGCGCATCGTGGAGCTCGAGCAGGTGCTGGATGGATTCAACGATCCGCTACCCGCGCTCAAGGACTTCATTCTGCCCGGCGGGGGCCCGGCGGCTGCCGCCTGCCACCTCGCACGCACCGTCGTGCGGCGCGCCGAAAGACGCGTATGGACGCTCGCCGACGTGGAAAAGGTGAACGTGGAAGTGCCGCGCTATCTCAATCGACTGTCGGACCTGTTGTTCGTGATCGCGCGCGTGCTGGCGCGCCACGAGCACGGCAGCGAGGTCCTCTGGCGACACGACCGCGGCCGCTGATCAACGGATCTGCGCCCAGTCGAAGCTCGCCCCCGGATCCGTCTTGCGCCCCGGCGCAATATCGGAATGCCCGACGATGCGCTCGCGCGTGATCGCGGGATAGGCCTCTAACAACATCGGCAGGAGCTTGCGCAGGGTGGCGTACTGCGCGGGTTCATACGGCACTTCGTCGGCCCCCTCGCACTCGATGCCGATCGAGTAGTCGTTGCAGGCCTCGCGGCCCTGCCACACGGACCTGCCCGCATGCCAGGCGCGATCCTTCAGCGACACGAACTGCACCACTTCGCCATCGCGGCGTATCAACAGGTGCGCCGAGACTCGCAGCCCCGCGCGCTCGTGAAACGATTCGTGCGCGTCGGCCGGCAGATTCCCGGTGAACAGCCGCGCGATCCACGGACCTCCGAATTCACCCGGTGGCAGGCTGATGCCATGCATGACCAGCAGATCGGGCACGATGCCGGCCGGCCGTTCATCGAAAAACGGCGACAGCACCTGTTTGACGCCGACCAACAAGCCGGTATTCACATCGACGCGCATGCCTGAACCTCGCGTCCATCTTGCCACACCCCATGCCACAATCGGGCCCCATGACCGACGGCAATTCGAGCTGGGTGACGCGCGATCTCGCGCACGTGTGGCATCCCTGCACCCAGATGAAGGACCACGAGACGGTGCCGATGATTCCGCTGCGCGGAGGATCGGGCGTGTGGCTCGAGGACTTCGCGGGCAAGCGATATCTCGATGGCATCAGCTCCTGGTGGGTGAACCTGTTCGGCCACGCGAACCCGCGCATCAACGCGGCACTGCGCGAGCAGCTCGAGAAGCTCGAGCACGCGATCTTCGCCGGCTTCACGCATGAGCCTGCGGTGAAGCTGGCCGAGGAACTCACACGCATCGCGCCCGCGGGGCTCAATCGATGTTTCTTCGCCGACAATGGCTCCGCCGCCATCGAAGTCGCCGTGAAAATGAGCTTCCACTTCTGGCGCAACAGCGGCAACACGCGCAAGACCCGCTTCATCACGCTCGCCAACAGCTACCACGGTGAGACGCTGGGAGCGCTGGCAGTGGGGAATGTGGATCTCTACAAGTCCATCTACCGGCCGCTGCTCATGGACGTGATCACGGTGCCCTCGCCCGACGCCTTCGTGCGCGAAGCGGGTGTCACAGCGGCCGATCACGCGAGAATCATGTTCAGGCACATGGAGGCTGCGCTGGCGCAGCACCACGCCGAGGTGGCCGCCGTCATCGTCGAGCCATTGGTGCAATGCGCGGGCGGCATGCGCATGTACGACCCGGTTTACCTCGAGCTGCTGCGAAGCGCCTGCGACCAGCACGGCGTGCACCTCATCGCCGATGAAATCGCGGTGGGCTTCGGACGCACTGGCACCATGTTCGCCTGTGAACAGGCCGGCATCCGGCCTGACTACCTGTGTCTCTCGAAGGGACTCACGGGAGGATACCTGCCGCTGTCGGTGGTGCTCACGACCGATACCATCTACGACGCGTTCTACGACGAGTACGTCAAGCTGAACGCCTTCCTGCATTCGCACAGCTACACCGGCAATCCGCTGGCCTGCGCCGCGGCCAACGCGACGCTCGCGATCTTCCGTGATGAACCCGTACTCGAACGGAACCACCACACGGCGGCGCACATGGCCGCGAGTGTCGAGCACCTGCGCGACCACCCCAACGTGGCCGAGATCCGGCGGCGCGGCATGATCCTCGCCATCGAGCTGGTGAAGGACCGCGCCACGCGAGCAGCCTTTCCGTGGGAGGAACGCCGCGGCCTCAGGATTTACCGCCACGCGCTCGAGCGCGGGGTGTTGCTGCGGCCGCTCGGCACCACCATCTACTTCATGCCGCCCTACGTGATCGAACCGGACGAGATCGAATTGCTGGCGCGCGTAGCCACCGAAGGCGTCGGCATCGCATGCGCCTGACCCGGATATTCGTCCCCGTTGAGCTCGCGGCGGACAGCGAGATCGTGCTGCCCGCCCAGGCGGGCGAACATCTCACCCGCGTACTGCGCCTCGAGGCTGGCGCTCCCTTCACCATCTTCAACGGCCAGGGCGGCGAATACTCCGCAGTGCTCGGCGCGCGCAGCGGCAAGAACGTGATGGCGCGACTCGGGCGCCACGACACCGTCGAGCGCGAGTCGGCGTTGGCCATCACCCTGCTGCAGGGCGTGGCGCGTGGCGAGCGCATGGATCTCATCGTGCAGAAGGCCACCGAGCTCGGCGTCAGCCGCATCGTGCCGGTGCTGGCCGAACGCTCCGTCGTCAAGGTTGACGAGAAGCAGCGTGAACGGAAACTCGAACACTGGCGGTCGATCGCAGTCTCCGCCTGCGAACAAAGCGGCCGCAACCGCGTGCCCGAGGTCAACGTGCCCACTGCGCTCGGCGATGCCATTGCAGCGCTGCCGGCGGGCGGTCTGCGCTGCCTGCTGGCCGCCGACGGTGACGAGTCGCTGGCCACCGCCGCACGCGGCGCCGGCCCTGGCCTCGTGCTGCTGATCGGCCCCGAGGGCGGGCTGGCCGACAACGAGCGCCGTTTTGCGGGCGCCCACGGCTTCACCGCGTACCGGCTGGGACCGCGCATCCTGCGCACCGAGACCGCGGGTCTGGCCGCGCTTGCGGCGCTGCAGGCCGTGGCCGGAGATTTCGCCTGACGGCGTGCGCGCATCCATTGCACTCGAGGTGACCCATGTACGAGACGAAAAAGGAAACGCCCCTCACGCGGCCGAGTTTTTGGCTGCGCCTGTTCAGGCACGCGGCAGTGGCCATTGGGCTGATTCTCTTCTCTCTCGGCATGGGAATGGCGGGCTATTGCGGCTTCGAGCACCTGAGCCCGCTCGACGGCTTCTTGAATTCCGCCATGCTGCTCGGCGGCATGGGCCCCGTGAATGCCCCGGTCACGCCCGCCGGAAAACTCTTTGCGGGTTGCTTCGCGCTCTACGCCGGCCTGGTGTTCATCGTGACCGCGGCACTGCTGTTCACGCCGCTGCTGCACCGCCTGATGCACCGCTTCCACTGGCCCGAGAAATGAGCGCGCCTGCATGAAGTTGCGCACCGTCCAGGCCACGCGCTATGTGACGCCGCTGCGCGAGGGCGGCTCGCTGCCGGGCATCGTCGAGGCCGACGATGCCGGCATGTACGTGCTGAAGTTTCGCGGCGCCGGCCAGGGACCCAAGGCGCTGACCGCCGAGCTCATCGCCGGCGAGCTGGCGCGCGCCGCCGGCTTGCGGCTGCCCGAGCTGGCGTTCATCGAGCTGGATCCGGAGCTGGCGCGCACCGAGCCCGATCCCGAGATCCAGCAGCTGATCCGCGCCAGCGGCGGCCTCAATCTCGCGCTCGACTATCTACCCGGCTCGATGACTTTCGATCCCGTGGTCGACCAGCCGGACGCGCTGCTCGCTTCGTCCATCGTGTGGTTCGACGCGTATTGCAGCAACGTCGACCGCACCGCGCGCAACGCCAACATGCTGATGTGGCATCGCCAGCTGTGGCTCATCGATCACGGCGCGGCGCTGTACTTCCATCACGGCTGGGGCGCGCAAGACCGCAGCCAGGATCCCTTCCCGCTGGTCCGCGACCACATCCTGCTGAGGTTCGCCTCGGTGCTGCCGGAAGCGGACGTCGCGCTGGCGCCCCGTCTCACGCCCGCCGTGATTCGCGACATCGTCGAACTGGTACCCGACGACTGGCTCGCCGCTGACCGCAGCTTCGATTCGCCGCGCGCCACGCGCGCCGCCTATGTCCACCATCTCACGCGCCGGCTGGAAGCGCCGCGCCCATTCCTGACGGAGGCCCTGCGTGCCCGCTCACAGCTCCTATGACTACGCATTGATCCGCGTGGTGCCGCGCGTGGAGCGGCAGGAATTCGTGAACGCCGGCGTCATCGTCTGGTGCCGCGAACACGAACTGCTCGAAGCGCGGATCGCGCTCGTGGAGTCGCGGGTGCTCGCCGTGGATCCCGGCGTCGACCTGGAGGCCGTGCGGCGCCATCTGCGGAGCATCGAGTTGATTTGTGCGGGCGGCGCCGACGCCGGGCCGATCGGCCGGCTGACCAGGCGCGAGCGCTTCGACTGGCTGGTGGCGCCGCGCAGCACCATGATCCAGACCTCCGCCGTGCACTCGGGCCGCAGCGACGACATGGCGGCGACGCTCGAGCACCTGCTGGCGACGATGGTCCGGTGAGCGAACTACTCCACCAGGACTGAGGTTTCCTCGGAGATCATTTCCTCGATGCGCTCGAGGTCGGGGATCCACGGCGCCTCGTTGATCATGCGCACCTGCGAAATGATGGGCGTGCGCTCGGGGAAGGTGCGGGTGGGATCGGGACGCAGGATGTCGGCGCTGACGCGCACCAGCTGCGGGAAGCCCTGCGAGACCATGCCGTAATAGCCGCCCTCGATCTGCGACCCGAGCGCGAACAGCACCACCACGCGCGTGCGGCCGGTGAGCGGCGGGATGGTCTGGCCGCAGGTTCCCTCGAAGGAAATCAGCGGGATCTGCCGGCTGCCCCAGGCGAACATGCCCAGATACCACGGTGGCGCGCCGGGCATCTCCGACGGATTCTGGAAGCCCACCACCTCCGCGACGCAGGAGCGCGGGATGATCAGGCGGCCGTCGAGCAGCGGCACCAGCAGGCTGTAAATTTCGGATATACGTTCGACCATTAGTTAGCCTCGCGCAGGTGCGCCTCGCGGCGGCGCGCAATCAGCGGCTCGATCGCCTCGAGCAGCTGCGCCTCCTGGTACGGCTTGCCGAGATAGTCATCCACGCCGATCTCGATGGCGCGTGCGCGGTGTTTCTCGCCCACGCGCGAAGTGATCATGATGATGGGTATCCCGGCGAGTCGCGCATCGGCGCGCACCTGGGTGGCCACTTCATAGCCGTCCATGCGCGGCATTTCGATGTCGAGCAGGATGATGTCGGGGGTGTGTTCCTGGAGCATTTCCATGGCGTCGACGCCGTCGCGCGCCGTGAGCACACGCATGCCGTTGCGCTCCAGCAATCGTTGCGTCACGCGGCGCACGGTGATCGAGTCGTCGACCACCAGCGCCACGCTGCGCGTGTCGGTCTTTTCGCGCGGCATGACCGGCTCGGTGCGCGCGCGCCAGTCGGCACGCACCAGCGCCCCGATATCGAGAATGATGACGATGCGGCCGTCGCCGAGAATCGTCGCGCCGGAAATTCCACGAATTGCCGCGATCTGCGGCCCGACGTTCTTCACCACGATTTCGCGGCTGCCGACGAGTTCGTCGGTGACCAGGCCCGTGGAGTGTTCGCCGGCGCGCACCAGGATCACCGGCACGGTCACGTCGCCATCGGGCAGCGGACCGGGCTCGCGCCCGACGTAGAACGCCAGGTGCTGGAACTTGTACTTCTGGCCGCCGTATTCGAACGCCGGCGCCTCGGGCCCCAGGTGCGCCTCAACTTCGGTGCGCGACAGTCGCACCACGCCTTCGACGGTGGGCAGCGGCAGCGCGTACAGCTCGTCGTTGGCGCGCAGGATGAGCGCGTGGCTGATGGCGAGCGTGAGCGGCAGCCGAATGGTGAAACGCGAGCCTTGTCCGGGCTTGGTCTCCATGTGCAGCGCGCCGCCGAGTTTCTTGATCTCGTTGGCCACCACGTCCATGCCCACACCGCGGCCCGACAGGGTGCTCACGGCCCCCGCGGTCGAGAACCCGGGCTCGAGGATGAGCTGGATGATGTCTTCGT
>Ga0207691_10004970_pt1 | contig 12828 bp, 10 predicted proteins | sample KBSM13metaG_FD_184327 | JGI IMG/M metagenome (GOLD analysis project Ga0207691, IMG submission 184327) | Miscanthus rhizosphere microbial communities from Kellogg Biological Station, Michigan, USA - KBS M1-3 metaG (SPAdes) (version 2) | ecosystem: Host-associated > Plants > Roots > Rhizosphere >... | reverse complement strand
CATACGTGAACCTGATGCGGTCCGTGCCGCTCGTGCTGGTGATCTTCTGGTTCTACTTCCTCGTTCCGTACATCGGGGCGTGGATCGTCGGCTCGCCGCAGCCCATTCAGGTGGGGGCCTTCTATTCGTCGGTGATCACCTTCACGCTGTTCGAGGCGGCGTACTACTGCGAGATCATGCGTGCCGGCATTCAGTCCGTGTCGCGCGGCCAGGTGTGGGCCGGCTACGCGTTGGGGCTCAACTACTGGCAGACGATGGGCAAGATCGTGCTGCCCCAGGCGTTCCGGAACATGCTGCCGATCCTGCTCACGCAGTCGATCATCCTCTTCCAGGACACGTCGCTCGTCTACGTTCTGTCGATTACCGACTTCCTCGGCGCCGCCTCCAAGGTTGCGCAGCGCGACGGGCGTCTCGTCGAGATGTACCTGTTCGCGGCGCTCGTGTATTTCGTCATTTGCTTCGTGGGCTCGCAACTCGTGAAGCGGTTGCAGACGCGCATCGCCATCATTCGCTAAAGCGGCGGCGCCTCGCGCATCAATCCTTGAGAATCGTCGACCACGCAAACGCAGGAACCGCACGATGCCGATGATCGAAATCCGTGACATCTCCAAGTGGTATGGCACGTTCCAGGTGCTGACCGACTGCACGACCAGCGTGGAGAAGGGCGAGGTGATCGTCGTCTGCGGTCCTTCGGGCTCCGGGAAGTCGACGCTCATCAAGACCGTCAATGCGCTCGAGCCCGTGCAGAAGGGCGAGATCTTCGTCGACGGCATCAAGGTCAACGATCGGAAGACGAACCTGCCGAAGCTCCGTGCGCGCGTTGGCATGGTGTTCCAGCACTTCGAGCTGTTTCCTCACCTGACCGTGCGCGAGAACCTGTCCCTCGCGCAGGTCAAAGTGCTGGGGCGCAAACAGGACGAAGCCGATGCGCGCGGTCTCAGGTATCTCGAACGCGTCGGCCTTTCGGCGCACAAGGACAAGTTTCCGGGACAGCTGTCCGGTGGTCAGCAACAGCGTGTGGCCATCGCACGCGCGCTGTCGATGGACCCGATCTGCATGCTGTTCGACGAACCGACGTCGGCGCTCGACCCGGAGATGATCAACGAAGTGCTCGACGTCATGGTCCAGCTCGCGAAGGATGGCATGACCATGATGGTCGTCACGCATGAAATGGGCTTCGCCAACAAGGTGGCGAACCGCGTGATATTCATGGATTCCGGAAAGATCGTCGAGGACGCGCCGAAGGCCGACTTCTTCGGCAAGCCGCGCTCCGAACGCGCGCAGCAGTTTCTAGCGAAGATCCTGCACCACTGATCGAGCAGGTTGCGGCGAGGGGCGTCTCGTGGCGGTAGCGGGGCTAACCGCGCCGTCGTTGTCAGGGCGACGACATGCGGAACGACGCGCTCATTTCCGGAGACTGCCGCAGTGTTTGATAGACGACACAATACCGCTCGGTCAGCCGGAGGAGGGTGTCGAGTTGATCGGGCGTGGCGTCCGTGCGCAGGTCGAAAACGACGCGGATCCGCTGAAAACCTACGGGCGCGTCCTTGGCGACACCGAGCGTGCCGCGAAAATCGAGGTCGCCTTCAGCGCGAACTTCGCCGCTCCGTACGACAACGCCTATCGCAGTTGCAACGGCGCTGAGCGTCACGCCGGCGCACGCGACGAGGGCCTCGAGCAACATGTCGCCCGAGCACGCGTGGAGTCCGATTCCTCCTGTCGCGGGGTGGAGGCCGGCGGCGGTCAGCGCGCGGGCAGTCTCAACGTTGCAGGTGACCCCTTCCCCGAGACGGCCGTGGGCCGCGAGCGTGATTACCGCTGCTTGCGGATCGGTCTTGTAACGCTCCTTCAGGGGCGCCTGGATCGCCCGAAGCTCTTCCGTCTTCATCAGGGTCGACAATCACCTTTCGCCAGAATCATCGCGCATTTCGCCCCAAAAGGCAGTGCGCCGATGGAAAGGTACACGGCGCGCCGACGCGCGGCAAATCGGCGCGATGAGCGTTTGGCAACGACACAAGTCTCTCATTGCCACGCGCATTGTTCGCGCGATCAAAGCACGATCAATGCGTGCCGAGCGCGCGGTGACGCGGCGCCAGTCCGACCGTTTGCCTGAGTGTGGGAATCTCGGGCGAGGTGACCGCTTCCGTCAACACGTCCGGTACCGCGTAGTGGAGCATGTGTCCGACACCCGGCACGATCCGGAGCTCGCTGTTTCGCAACGCGCCATGCAGCCTGCGTGAATGTGCGTCCGGGTCGATGGCCTTGTCGGCGTCGCCCGCGAGGATCACCGCCGGGATGCGAAGCTCCGAGTAGCGCTTGCGCAGGCTCGCGACCGACGGAATCATGAACGCCGCATCCTCGGCGTTCGCCCGCATCTGCGACGGCCGCAGCAGCATCTCTCGTCCGAGCGTCTCCATGAAGTCGTGCGGAACAGGCATCGGCGCGAACATCGCCTTCACCGTCTGCCCGAGCAGCATCCGTGCGAGGACCGCGTCGACCGTGTAGCGCAGCACATCGCCGATGACCGGGATGGCCGGCGGGGAGGCGAGCAGGACGTCTAGCCGGGCCGTGGGAAAGTAATAGCCCGACACGAGCACGAGCTTGCGAACCGCGGCCGGATCCTGCAACGCGAGTGCAAGCGCGACAAGCGTGCCCCACGAGTGACCGAGCACGATGGGCTGCTCCACGCCGAGCCGGACCAGAGCGCGCGCGATCACCGATGCCTGCGCATTCGCCGTCCACAGGCGATCCCGTGGGCGCTCGCTATAGCCGAAGCCCGGACGATCGAAGGCGATCACGCGATGATGCGCGGCGAGCCGTTCGACGAGACCGCTCGCCATGAAGTCCTCGAGGCGAACGACGTTGCCATGCAGCAGAACGACGACGGGGCCTTCTCCGCGCTCGACGTAATGCAGGCGAAGGTCGTCCACGCTGATGAAGGCTCCCTTGGGCGGGTCGCGGTATTCGGCTCGACGCGCCCGTCGCGCCACCCAGGCGGCCAACGTGGCAAGCGTGGCTGCCGTGACCGCCGTACCCGTAACCAGACCGCCGCGCGATGCCGCGCGCCTGGTCATTCGTGAAATCCGTGCTCGAGCGTCCGTCATTTGCTCACCTCGACTCCTCATCACGTCAAGTTGGAAAGCATGACTGCGACGGGGCGAGCGTTACGTCGGGCAAATGCGCAAACCTCCGTAGGACTGCTTGACGTCGAGCGTTGCTCGTCCAGTCGATGCGAGGGCCGACGTTATAATCGCGTGTGCCCGACGTCCTGGCGCTGCGCGGAGGCGCGGCACTTTCCTCATTCCGGGTTGCGAAGCTTCTGGACGCACTCGTCGCGCGTGCGAAGGCTTCGATCACCGGACTTTCCGCGCACCACTGGCATTTCGTCGAGGTCTCTCGCGCGCTCGATGCGCTCGAGCAAGCCACGCTCGAACGCCTCCTTGCGTACGGCCCGCGCAACGGTGCGGACACGGCGAGCGATGCGTCGATGCTCGTCGTGCCACGGCTCGGCACGATTTCCCCCTGGTCATCGAAAGCAACCGACATCGCTCGCAACTGCGGGCTCGAGGCGGTGCGCCGCATCGAGCGCGGCGTCGCGTACGAGCTCACGCTTGCCGATCATCGTTCACTGTCGCCGCAGGACCGGTCAGCGGTCTTGCCGCTCATCCATGACCGGATGACCGAAACCGTCCTGGATGATGTCCGTCTGGCACGCGAGCTGTTCGCACACGTGCCGCCGCGACCGCTTGCGACGATCCCGCTTCGCGCGCTCGGTCGTTCCGCGATCGAGTCCGCCAACGCCGCGCTCGGCCTCGCGTTGTCGCCCGACGAGGTCGATTACCTCGTCGATGCGTTTCGTCGCCTGGATCGGGATCCTACGGATGTCGAGCTGACGATGTTCGCGCAGGCGAACTCCGAGCATTGCCGTCACAAGATCTTCAACGCCGCCTTCCGCATCGACGGCGAGCCTCGGTCGCAAAGCCTCTTCGCGATGATCCGTGCAACGCATTCGGCGCATCCGCAGGGAACGCTGGTCGCGTATTCGGACAATGCATCGGTTCTCGAAGGAAGCGTCGTCGAGCGCTTCTTTCCCGACGCCGATGGACGCTATCGCGCGCATCGCGGCGCAGCCCACCTCGTGATGAAGGTCGAAACGCACAATCACCCCACGGCGATCGCCCCGTTTCCCGGCGCCGCCACCGGAGCGGGCGGCGAGATCCGCGATGAAGGTGCGACCGGGACCGGCGCCAAGCCGAAGGCAGGGCTCGTCGGCTATACGACATCGCACCTGCGAATCCCCGCGCTGCGGCAGCCGTGGGAGCGCGATTACGGCAAGCCGGATCGCATCGCCTCCGCGCTCGCCATCATGCAGGAAGGGCCGATCGGCGCGGCGTCGTTCAACAATGAATTCGGCCGGCCCAATCTCGCCGGCTACTTTCGGACGTTCGAGATCGAGTCGGCGGGGCTCGTGCGCGGCTATCACAAACCGATCATGATCGCCGGAGGCATCGGCAACATCGGTGATGCGCATATCGCGAAGCGCCCGCTCGCCGGCGGCACGCTGCTCATCCAGCTCGGTGGCCCGGGGATGCTTATCGGGATGGGCGGAGGGGCGGCATCCTCGATGGCGACCGGCGTCAACGCTGCCGATCTCGACTTCGATTCCGTGCAACGCGGCAATGCGGAGATGCAACGGCGCGCGCAGGAGGTGATCGATCGCTGCTGGCAGCTCGGCGCGGACAACCCGATCCTTTCGATCCACGACGTCGGCGCGGGCGGCTTGTCGAACGCACTGCCCGAGCTGGTCCATGGCGGGAGCGTCGGCGGGAAGTTCGATCTTCGCGCGATCCCGTCCGAGGAAAGCGGCATGACGCCGCGCGAGATCTGGTGCAACGAAGCGCAGGAGCGCTACGTGCTCGCGATCGCGCCCGACGACTTCGACCGCTTTCGCTTGATCTGCCAGCGCGAGCGTTGCCCGTTCGCGGTCGTGGGTCACGCAACGTCGGACGGCCGACTCCGCGTGGAGGATCGGCTCCTCGGCGCGCCGCCCGTCGATGTTCCACTCGACGTCATTCTCGGCAAGCCGCCGAAAATGTTGCGCGATGCCAAGCACGTCTCGAACCGGTTGCCCGCGCTCGAGCTGTCGTCCGTGTCGGTGCGCGACGCCGCGTATCGCGTGCTGCAATTTCCCGCCGTCGCGGACAAGACGTTCCTGGTGACGATCGGCGACCGAACGGTCGGCGGGCTGTGCTCGCGCGACCAGATGATCGGTCCGTGGCAGGTGCCCGTGGCGGACGTTGCCGTCACGCTCTGCGACTTCGACGGCTTCGCGGGCGAGGCGATGGCGATGGGCGAACGCTCGCCTGTCGCCGTGATCGACGCGCCTGCCTCCGGTCGGCTGGCGGTGGGCGAAGCGTTGACGAATATCGCAGCAGCAGGCATCCGCGATCTTTCCGACGTCAAGCTGTCGGCGAACTGGATGGCCGCCGCCGGACAGCCGGGCGAGGACGCCGCGCTGTACGACACCGTCCGCGCCGTCGCGCTCGACCTCTGCCGCTCGATCGGCGTATCGATTCCGGTGGGCAAGGATTCGCTGTCGATGCACACGACTTGGAACGACGATGGCATCGAGAAGCGCGTCACCGCGCCGGTCTCGCTGATCGTGTCCGCGTTCGCGCCCTTGAGGGACGCACGCGCTTGCCTGACTCCGCTCGTTCGCCTCGACCAGGGCGCAACGTTGCTCGTGCATCTCGACATCGCCGACGGACGGCGGCGACTCGGGGGGTCCGCCCTCGCGCAGGCCTGCGCACAACTCGGCAATGAACCACCCGATGTCGACGATGCGCTCCGGCTCCGTTCGTTCTTTGCCCTCGTCCAGACATTGCACGCGAGCGGCAAATTGCTCGCCTACCACGATGTCAGCGATGGCGGCCTGTTCGCGACGCTCGTCGAAATGGCGTTCGCATCGCGATGCGGCCTCGACGTCTTCCTCGACACCACGCAGGACGTGCTCGCAGCCCTCTTCGCGGAAGAACTCGGTGCCGTCTTGCAGGTGCGCGAACGGGATGTCGACGCAGTGATGGCTGCCGCGCGCGATGCGGGCATTGCGGCCACCGCAATCGGCGCTCCTGAACGCGGCAAGCGTGTACGGGTGCGCTGCGGCGACCGTGTCGTTCTGGACGAGAGTCGCGCCGATCTTCATCGCGCCTGGTCGGCAACGACGCACGCCATGCAACGATTGCGCGACAACCCGGACGCTGCCGATCACGAACATTCACGACTGGCCGATGAGACGGAACCGGGCATCACGCCGCATCTGACGTTCGACCCGGCGGACGATTTGGCTGCGCCATTTGTTGCACGCGGCGCCCGGCCGCGCGTGGCGATCCTTCGTGAGCAGGGCGTCAACGGGCATGTCGAGATGGCCGCCGCATTCACGCGCGCGGGCTTCGACGCCTTCGACGTGCACATGACGGACGTTGCGGCCGGCCGGCACGCGCTCGGCGATCTTCAGGGGATCGTCGCCTGCGGCGGATTTTCATACGGCGATGTGCTCGGCGCCGGTGAAGGATGGGCGAAGTCCATCCTGTTCAATCGCCGGTTGCGCGACGCGTTCGCACGTTTCTTCTCGCGCGGCGATACGTTCGCGCTGGGCGTCTGCAACGGCTGCCAGATGATGAGCAACCTGCACGAGATCATTCCTGGATCTGGCCACTGGCCGCATTTCGTGCGCAACGCGTCCGAGCAGTTCGAGGCGCGTTTCGTGATGCTCGAGGTGCTGCGCACCCCTTCGCTGTTCTTCGTCGGAATGGAAGGCAGTCGGATCCCGGTCGCCGTCGCGCACGGCGAAGGCTACGCGGAGTTCGGCGACGCCCGGCAACTCGAAGCGGCGCGGCCGCTCGTCGCGCTGCGCTTCGTCGACAACCGGGGCAGCAGCACGCAGACGTACCCGTTCAATCCGAACGGCTCACCGGAGGGCATCACGGGCCTCACGACCGCCGATGGTCGCTTCACGATCCTGATGCCGCATCCCGAGCGTGTATGGAGGACTGCGCAGATGTCCTGGCATCCTGAATCATGGGGAGAGCGCTCGCCGTGGTATCGGATGTTCGCGAATGCCCGTCGGTTCCTGGGCTGAAGCGAAAATCAACGCGGTTCACAGGTGACCACAACCTTCAAGCCTTCGCCATGAACGCTCCACTCACCGTCTATTCGATCAACGGCGTGACACCTGTCGTCGACCCGACGGCTTACGTGCATCCTTCCGCGGTGCTGATCGGCGACGTGATCGTTGGGCCGGGCTGCTACATCGGACCCTGCGCATCAATGCGCGGCGACTTCGGTCGCATCGAGATACGCGCAGGTGCGAATCTGCAGGACGGTTGCGTCGCGCACGGATTTCCCGGCACCGACACCATCGTGGCGGAAGACGGCCATATCGGCCACTGCGCAGTCCTGCACGGATGCATCGTCGAGCGCAATGCGCTCGTCGGGATGAATTGCGTGATCAATGACAACGCGGTGATCGGCGAGTCCGCAATCGTCGCCGCGATGGCGTTCGTCAAGGCGAAAATGGTCGTGCCGCCCCGTACGCTCGCCGCGGGCATGCCGGCACGCGTCGTGCGCGACCTCACGCAAACCGAGCTTGCGTGGAAGATCGAGGGTACGCAGAGCTACCAGGAGCTTGCGCGTCGAAGCCTGTCGACGATGCGCGCCACCGAGCCGCTGGTGGAAGTCGAACCGGGCCGGCGCCGGATCGACCTGCCCGAGTTGTTGCCGTTGTCGGCGCTCAAGGCCAAGGGTATGTAGCGCGTTCGCTTGCGCTCGCTCAGAACCCTGCCGCCTGGCCGTCCCGGCGAGGATCGGACGCGGCGACGTAACCGGTGTCCGTTCGCACGATCACCTGGCCCGCACCGAAGTCCATGTATGAATCGGGGACGGATTCCAGTCGATGGCCGAGTGCGATCAGGCCCTCGCGCAATTCGGATGATGCGGTTGACTCGAGATCGATCGACCGGCCGACGTTCACCTTCCAGCGTGGCGCATCGAGCGCCGCCTGCGGATTCATCCCGTAGTCGATCATGCGCACGACGGTCTGCACGTGACCCGGTGGCTGAATGGGTCCGCCCATCACGCCGAACGTCGCAAGCGGCGCTCCATTGCGTGTCATGAACCCCGGGATGATCGTGTGGAACGGCCGCTTGCCGCCGGCCAGCTCGTTCGGATGCCCGGGCTCGAGTGAAAAACCTGCGCCACGGTTCTGCAGGCTGATTCCGGTGCCCGGCACGACGACGCCCGAGCCGAAGCCCATATAGTTGGACTGGATCAGCGAGACCATGATGCCCGATGCATCGGCGGCGCATGCGTACACGGTGCCGCCCCGGGGCGGGTTACCGGGCTCGAACGTCTGCGCCCGCTTGGGATCGATCGCACGCGCACGCTCGGCTAGATATGCGTCGTCGAGCAGCGCATCCGGCGTGACCTTCATCTTCGAAAGATCGCCGACATGGCGATGCGCGTCGGCGAAAGCGAGTTTCATCGCCTCGATCTGCAGATGCGCACTGGCGATCGAGTCGGGCGGCAGTTCGCGCAGGTCGAAGCTGCGCAACATGCCGAGCGCCATCAAGGCTGCGATCCCCTGACCGTTCGGCGGAATTTCGTGCACGGCAACGCCGCGGTATTCGAGGGCGAGCGGCGTGACCCAGTCGATCGCATGGCGCTCGAAGTCCTCGTGCGTGTGCGCGCTGCCGTGGGCATGCGCGTGGCGCACCATCGCATCGGCGAGTGCGCCACGATAGAAGGCTTCTCCGAGCGTGGCTGCAATCTGCTCGAGCGTCGCAGCCATCGCGCGCGAGGCGAAGCGTTCGCCGGCCTTCGGCGTATGTCCATCGATCAGGAAGTGCTCCTGCCAGCCGAAGCCCTTCGGCATGATCGCCTCGGCAAGCCGCCATTTCTCCGCGACGACAGGCGATACGGCGTAGCCGTCGCGTGCATAGCGGATCGCCGGCTCGAACAAGTCCGCGAACGGCAGCTTGCCGTAGCGCGTCGACAACGCCACCCATGCGGCAACCGCGCCTGGGATCGTCACGCTGTCCCAGCCGCGCTGCGGCATCTGCTTCTGTCCCGCGAAGCGCTCCCGCGACCATCCGGCCGGCGCGCGGCCGGATGCATTGAGGCCGACGAGCTCGCGTCCATCCCACAGGATCGCGAACAGGTCCGAGCCGATGCCGTTGCTGCAGGGTTCAACGACCGTCAGCGTGATGGCCGTCGCCAACACCGCATCGACGGCGTTCCCGCCGCGCGCGAGCATCTTCATTCCTGCCTGCGTCGCAAGAGGCTGCGAGGTCGCGACGACGTTTCTCGCGCAGATCGGCTGGCGACGAGACGGGTAAGGCAGTGTCCAGTCCATCATGCTTCCTGAAATGCTTCTTCCCGCTGGCGGCGAATGTTCGGCAGCGCGATGACGAGGACGAGCAGGATCGCCGCGGCCAGCAGGCCCGCCGAAATCGGCCGTGTTGCGAACACCGTTGGATCACCGCGCGAGAGCAGAAGTGCCCGACGCAGGTTTTCTTCCATCATCGGTCCGAGCACGAATCCCAGCAACAGCGGCGCGGGCTCGCACTCGAGCTTCGCGAACAGCACGCCGATCAGCCCGAAGAACGCGGTCTGCATGACGTCGAAGCTGGTGTTGTTGACCGTGTAGACCCCGATGGCGCAGAACAGCAGGATCGCCGGATAGAGCAGCCGATACGGGACCGCGAGGAGCTTGATCCAGATCCCGATCAGCGGCAGGTTCAGCACGACGAGCATCAGGTTGCCGATCCACATCGACGCGATCAACCCCCAGAAGAGTCCCGGGTTGGACGTCATCACCTGGGGACCGGGCTGGATGTTGTGGATGGTCATTGCCCCGACCATCATCGCCATCACGGCGTTCTCCGGGATGCCGAGCGTGAGCAGGGGAATGAACGACGTCTGCGCGCCGGCGTTGTTTGCCGACTCCGGCCCGGCCACGCCCTGAATTGCGCCCTTGCCGAATTGCGATGGATCCTTCGCGATCTTTTTTTCGACGCTGTATGACGCGAACGATGCGAGCATCGCGCCTCCGCCCGGCAACACGCCGAGCACCGATCCAAGCGCGGTGCCGCGCAATACGGCGGGGGCAGCGAGCTTGAACTGCTCGCGGGTGATCCACAGGCCCTTGAAGCGCGTCGTGATGAGCTCGCGCTGTTCCGTGGATTCGAGATTGAGAATGATCTCGGCGAATCCGAACAGCCCCATGGCGACGACGACAACGCCGATGCCGTCGGAGAGTTCCGGGATGCCGAAGTCGAAGCGCGCGACACCGGAATTGACGTCGGTGCCCACGATGCCGAGCAAAAGCCCGACGACGATCATCGCGATCGCCTTCAGCAGCGACCCGTGCGCGAGCACGACGGCACCGATCAGCCCTAGGACCATCAGCGAAAAGTATTCGGCGGGACCGAACTTCAGCGCGAGAGCAGACAAGGGCAGCGACACGGCCGCGACCAGCACCGTCGCGCACGTGCCGGCGAAGAACGAGCCGAGCGCCGCCGTGGCCAATGCCGTTCCCGCCTGTCCTTTGCGCGCCATCTGGTAACCGTCGAGGCAGGTCACGACGGACGACGACTCGCCGGGCATGTTGACGAGGATCGCGGTGGTGGAGCCGCCGTATTGCGCGCCGTAGTAGATGCCGGCAAGCATGATGAGCGCCGATACCGGCTGCAGCGCGTACGTCGTCGGCAACAGCATCGCGATGGTTGCGACGGGACCGATCCCGGGCAGCACGCCGATGAGCGTACCAAGCAGCACGCCGATCAACGCATACAACAGGTTGATCGGCGTCAGTGCGACGCCGAAGCCGGTGGCGAGGTGACTGAAGAGCTCCACCCGGCTAGCGCTGACCGGGCCAGATGGGAAGCTGGAGCTGGAGGCCGATCACGAACACGCCGACGGCGAGCGTTGCGAGCAGCACGCCGGCGATCAGCGCCTCGCGCGGGCGAAATTCGCGGCTCGCCGCGCTGGCCGCGACGATCAGGATGACCGTCGATAGCGCAACACCCATCCAGTTCACGATGGCGCCGAACAGCACGACGCTCCCGAGCACGACGACGAGCGGTCGCCAGTGGAAGCGCGGCAGCGGAGGCCCGGACGTGCGCGTTCCCCGCAACGCCAGCACCGCGCCCAGCACGATCAGCAGAATCCCGAGAATGCGCGGAAAGTAGCCCGGGCCCATCCGTGCGGCGGAGCCCAGCGTGTACCGGCTGCCGAGGATGATCGTACCGACACCGATCGCCACGAACAACGCGCCGGCCCAGAAGTCCTTGGGATTGGTGATCCGAATCATCGAGCGTCGACGGTCGTGAAGCGGGTGCTTCGAATCGTACAGCAAGGAGGAGGGTCGCTCGCCTTGGCAAGGCAAGCCCCGGCTAGCATAGCATCGGCAAAAAAAGAAGGCGGGCCGCCGGGGCCCGCCTTCTGTTGCAACACTACGTTGCAGGATCAGACGCCGTTTTTCGCGCGCAGATCCTTGAAGTACTTGTCGAGCCATTGCGCCTGCAGCCGCTGCTGCAGCTGCGGCTTCACTTCCTCGAACGCGGGGACCTTCGCATCGCGGACGTCATCCACCTCGATCACGTGCCAGCCGAATTGCGTTTGCACCGGCTGCGCCGTGAACTTGCCCTTCGGCGTCGCCTTCATTGCGTCGCCGAACGGCTTCACGAAGTTCGCCGGGGCATTCCAGTCGAGGTCGCCACCCTTCTCCTTGGAGCCCGGATCCTTCGAGCGCGCCTTCGCAAGCTCGTCGAATTTCGCGCCTTTCTGGAGCTCGGCGATGATGTCCTTCGCCTCGTCCTCCTTCTCGACGAGGATGTGGCGCACCTTGTATTCCTTGTCGCCGATCTGGCCCTTGATCGCGTCGTATTCCTTCTTGAGATCGGCTTCGGGCACCGGATTCTTCTTGATCCAGTCGCTCACGTAGGCACGCACGAGAACGGTCTGCGACGCGAGGTCCATCTGCGTCTTGACGTCCGCGTTCTTGTCCACGCCTTGCTTCTTCGCCTCACGCGCGAGCAGCTCGCGCGTGTTGAGCTCTTCCTTCACGGCATTGCGGATGTCGGGCGAATCCTGCCCGCCCTGGGCGAGCCGTTCCTTCAGCAGGACATCGTACTGGCCCTGGGTATAGAGCTGCTTGTCGCCCCCCGCCGCGGGCGTGGCGGTCGCCGGAGTGGCGGCCGCCTTGGGAGCCGCCGCCTTCGGGGCGGGCGCGGCGGTCTGTGCAAGGGCACCGCCCGAGAACAATGCGGCCATCACCGCCATAGCAACCAGCGTACGTTTCATTGCGTCATCCTTTCGTTGGAACGGGTTCGTTCGGTGCATAGGCCTCGATGGCCAGTGCATGCACCGGATAGGGGATCAAGTCGCCGACGCACTCGAGCACGGCCCGATGGCGGGCGAGGCGCGGCATCCCGAGGAAGTGCTCGGACACGATGGTAACGGAAAAGTGCCCCGCGCCGCCGGCCGCCCCGGCGTGGCCGACATGCTGTGCGCTGTCGTCGCGGATCTCGACAATGGAAGGCGCGAGGGCGGTGAGCCGTTCGCGCAACGTGTCTGCGAGGCGAGCATGACCGTCGTGGGCGCTTTGCCCCGGCTCCGGCCGCGTCGACGCGGTTCGCCCTCCGGCATTCATCGCGACGGCTCCGTCACGTGCCGCGCGAGGAACACGCCCTGCGCAAGCGCGAACAGCAGGAACAGGCCGATGCCGCCCCAGACCTTGAAGTCGACCCACGTTTCGGTCGAGTAATGGAA
>Ga0207691_10004969_pt1 | contig 12833 bp, 12 predicted proteins | sample KBSM13metaG_FD_184327 | JGI IMG/M metagenome (GOLD analysis project Ga0207691, IMG submission 184327) | Miscanthus rhizosphere microbial communities from Kellogg Biological Station, Michigan, USA - KBS M1-3 metaG (SPAdes) (version 2) | ecosystem: Host-associated > Plants > Roots > Rhizosphere >... | reverse complement strand
ATCCTGTGCGCGCTCGACCTCGGTGCGGTTGTCCACGACGGGCGCTGCTGCCGGATTCGCCGCCTGCGACCGTGACGGCTCTGTGAACGCGGGCGCCGGAGCGGGATACGTCTTCTTCAGATCCGACAGCGGCGGCATGAACGTATCCGGATACATCGGCAGCGACGGCGTCACGCCCGGCGAATTGTTCGGCAGAATCTCCGGCGTAATCATCACGACGAGTTCCGTCTGATCGCGCTTCGACGCCTTGCTCTTGAACATGTAGCCGAGGATCGGAATGTCGCCGATGCCAGGAATCTTCTGCATCGTCGTCTGCATCTGGTTGCTCATCAGACCGGCGATGGCAAACGTCTGGCCGCTCTGCAGCTCGAGCTCGGTCTCGGCGCGGCGAGTCGACAGCGAGGGGATGCGGAATCCGCTCAGGAGAACCGCGTTGCCGTAGTCGAGCGTGCTGACTTCGGGACGAACCTTGAGGTGGACACGATCCCCCACGACGGTCGGCGTGAAGTTGAGGCGGATGCCGAACTCCTTGAACTGCACCGATACGCCGATGTTCGCGCCTGAACCCTGCGCAATCGGAACCGGGAACTCACCGCCGGCCAGGAAGCTCGCTTCCTTGCCACTTTCGGCCACGAGGTTCGGTTCGGCCAGGCTCTGAAACAGCCCCTTGTTCTGCAACGCCTTGATGAGCACGCCGAGGTCGTATTTCTGGTTCAGCAGAAACACGTTCAGGAAATCACTGAAGGCGAGCTTGCCTTCTGCCTTCGTCACCTCGGAGCCGAAATCGGAGCCCGCCTTCTGCCACGCCAGGTCGGTGTAAGCGGGCGCGGGGTACTGCTGCGTCGTCGCACGGCCGATTGTGTTGTTGATACCAGTCGGGCCGGTAAACAGCGACATGCCGTACTCGGACATCGCCGAGCGGCTGACCTCAGCGAACCGGACACGCAGCAGCACCTGGTTGCTTCGCGGTCCTGGCTGCACTTGCAGTAGCGTCGTCACGTCTGTCGGCTTGTCGACGTAGCCGGCAGCAACCGCGACCGCCTTGTCCGCGACTTCCTTGCTCGTGACCTTCCCGGACAGCACCACTGCCTTACCATTGCTCCGCGCCTGGATGCTTTCACCGGGGAAGAGCTCCCTCATCTGATCGTTCAGGCGTGCAAGGTCGCGCTGCACAGCGATCTCGTATCGCTTCACTGCGCCGGCCCGATCCCAGACGAACATGGAGATGGAGCCGGGCGTCTTGCCGTGCACGAGCAACTGACTTTGGCCCGTGACGAGCGCGTCGGCGATGTCGGCACTGGTCAACGACACGCGCGCGATCGGCGCGCCGATGTCGACGAGCGCCGAACGCCCGACCAGCAACTCGACCGCCTTCGCGTCGGTGCTCTCGATAATTGGCGCCGACGCCGACGGCAGCGCAGCAGGTGTCTGGGCGCTCGAGCCCAACCGAGGGCTCGGCTGCACCTGTGCGAAGGTCGCGTGGGTGCCAAACACCCCGATGATGAACATGTGGACGCCGCACGCGGCGATCCGTGCTGTGTGCCGTGTCATTCGCATCTCACTACTCCTGGGTCACAACTTCCTGTGCCCGTTTGTCACCACGGATGATCTCGACGGTCGGAACGGGCGCGGGCTTGACGTCCACCCGCGGGGCGCTGCCATTGCTCGCCACTCTTCGCACAGGCGCCGAGCCTGCCGAGCCCATCAACGCGGCGGGACGAATGCCCGGCGTCGGCGGCGTCGTTTGATCCAGGGGATTGCGCAGCGCCAGCTGAATCTTTCCTTCTGTGCTGGCGAGCGTCAGCCGCTCGGCTTCTTCCGGGTTCACGAGCATCGTGACCACATTGACCGAAATCGGTTTGTTGTCTTTGGCGTCGCGTTCGATCTTGGTGCCGGAGGCCAACACGAGCACGTTCGTGAGGACCACCTTCGACGTCACGTCAGTGGGCTGCTGCGTCGGGTTCACTGTCGCCACCACGTCGACGCGGTTACCAGGCAGCACGTATCCGGCCACACCGATGACATCGTTCACGCGAACCGAGAGGGCGCGGTATCCCGGCGCGATCACCGGCGGAAGACCGGCGCCGGCTTCCTTCGGTGCGAGCTTGCTGGGCAGGAACAGTTCGTTGGTGGCAATGGGCTGAATGAGGCCACGGCCAACCAGTTCCTCTGGCTTGGTGAACGCACCCTCGGGAACCGCTGTGGCTGGCCACTGGATGACGTGCAGGTCTTCTTGCCGCAGCTCAGTGCCAAGCTGGAGGTCCGCAGCAGCCACCACGACACCGCTCGTCGGCACACTCACGGTTTGACTAGGTACGTTCTGCATGTAGCGATACGTGCCGAACGCGAAGGTGCCACCGGCCGCGATTGCCAGTGCCAGAACGATGAAAACACGCATGCGAGCCATATGTGGCGAGCTCCCTTACGATTCGTTACGCATGGTGGCTGTCGCCACCATGTTCAAAGAAGAAGGCGTACCGCTTCCCTGACCGGTTGCAAGACGGGCAATCGGGTCGAGTACGACGAAGTCAAACGGGTAGTTCACGATGACCTGAGACGCCGAGGCGGTGTCCGTTCCCCCAACTGAGACCGTCTGATTGCGGTCGATCGCAATCGTTGCGCTGGCGGCTTGAGGCAGCTGACCGATGGTCATGTACTGCTGCACCCGGCTTCGCACCGCCGTATCGTCCATACCCGGGAGGACGGCGATTCTGGCGCCCTCACGCGCGGCATTCGTGATGACCTGCCAGGTCTGATACGCGCGGCCGAACTCCAGAATCCCGACGCACACCAGGAGCAGCAGCGGGAGCGTCAGCGCCATCTCGAGGAGGGCGGCGCCTCGCTGACTCCTGACGCGTTGGGAAAGTCTCGGCATTGGTCTGTCCTTCCTGGTCACAGCAAGGCCGCGATGACAACGCCGACGGCGATCGCCGGTGCGTACGCAAAACGGTTGTCGGCCTCGGGCGACTCAATCGCGGCTACACCGGCATTCCGGTCCGTGACCAGGCACGCGGTTGCACCCAGCGTGCGACCAAGGCGGCGGCGACGGATCGCAATGGCTACCGCGAGGACGCCTCCTACGATGGCGGTGTACAGGAATGCCTGAACCGTCGTCGCGGGGCCGAGCAGGGCGCCCGCTGCGGCAAAGAGCTTGACGTCGCCGGCACCAGTCGCTCCGAAGATATGGCCAGGCAACATGAACGCGAGTCCAAGAGCGCATCCGAGCAAGGCGCCGCCGAGGCCGATCGGTCCGAGCTTGGCGGCGGCGATACTCAGGCCGGCCATCGCAAGCGCACCTGTCAGCGCGTTCGGGATTCTCCGCGTGCGGAGATCGATCACCGCCGCCAGGCCCGTGCCAGCAGTGACAATCGTGAGGGCGATAGCTTCAGATGGCACTCATGACTCCAGAAATGTAGGTCCAGAACACGGTGTTGATGGTCGTGCCGACCGTCGTGACAGCACCGACCGCGACGAGCGCGATGAGCGCGACGAGTAGTGCGTACTCGAGCAGATCCTGTCCGGATTCCTCGATCAGAACGGACGACTTCAACAGGAGGTCAACAGCATTTCGCATCATGTTCATCGCCCTCTCTTCGTCCGTCCTTTCCAGTGAAACGAGAGGGCGGGCTTACGTTCTGCCCGCCCTTCGTCTGATCAGCCATCGATGCCTGCGCCCTGTTTAGGGGGTCGGCGTCGCAGCAGTCGAGAGTGCAGCCGAAATCTTCGTGAAGATGCTCTGCACATTCGTTCCCGTCGACGTGATCACCGCAACGCAAACGAGCGCGATGAGCGCCACGAGGAGCGCGTATTCCAGCAGGTCCTGACCAGAGGTGTCGCGAAGCAACGCGCGCAAACGAGCAATGAAGTTCATACGATCCCTTTCCTTGATGCGACCGGTTGCCCGATCCGCATGCGCCAATGTTCCGAAAGCGGCCACTGTGATACGGCGTGACCGCGACCACAGCCTCACTAAGCGCAACGGCGATGCCAGCAGCACAAACGAGGCATGCGAAGTGAGGTTGAAGTGCAGGTGTCGCAACGACTTGACCGCGTTCACACCGCATGGGTCGTTGCACGGGTCGGCACTCCTCCAGGTTGCTGTCGAGCTCCAGCTTCGTAAGCGAACAATCGATTCCCGTACCTGACGGGTGTCTGGTGGATTGAGACGAAGCGTTGTCAACGCTTGCCCATGCGCGGCACCGTTGCAGCGGATCTGTAAACGCGCAGACGAAATCCGTGTGTGGGCCTGGCCTCGTCTTCCGCAAGCCTTCTACATCAAGTGACGAAGAGACAGCGTGTTGGCGCTATTCAGCAGGTGCGGAACGGCACTTGCGTGAGGAGGGAAGGTCTGAGTGTCACCAAGGGTAAAAAGACGATGCGACGCGTAGTGAGCGACGCCCTGATTTCTCTCGGAGCAGTTCTGATACTGCTGGTGGCACTCGTGTCGATTGACGAGCGCGTACGAGAGCGTGTCGAACGCCTGGTGACCACGGTTCCGAGCTCTTCACAGATCGGCGGCGTCGGCGCGGACATCGAGAACATGTCGACCCTGATCTACAAGGCGGCACGCGATCAGAGTGTCGAACACGCTCCGATGGTGATCTTCGCCGTGGCGTCCGCCGTGCTCGTGCTGTTCATGGTACGGACCTAGAATGCAGCTCATTCTCGCGATCGACGCCGATAAACGCCAGGCCGCTCAACTCGCGGCACTGGTCCGCGGACGATTTGACGCGGAGTTCGTGCAAGCCGAATCCGCCGGCGAGGCGCTTCAAGTGCTCGCGGAGCGCGTGCCTGACCTCATCATGACCTCGCCGTTGCTGTCCCCGTTCGACGACGGCGTCCTGGCAGAGTATCTGCGTGAGATCGGGCCTGCAGGTGCGCACGTGCAAACGCTGCGCATCCCTGTCCTCGGCGTGGCCAAGCCAGCCGGCCGTGGCCTGTTCTCATTCGGTCGCAAACGCCGAAACGAGTCGGCGCCGGACGGCTGCGATCCCACGTTCTTCGCCGACGAAATCGCCGTCTATCTTGCACGGGCCGCCGAGGAGCGCCAGGCAACCAACGGATCTCCGGAGCCCCCTGCCGCTGTTCCTGCCGACGCCGAGCCACACGAGGTGACCGTCAGGTATGTGCCTGCGTATGAGCCGGAGTCGTATACGTCCGACGCTGCCACCGCGCACCCCGTCGAATACGAATTCAGGGACGAGACGCCGATTTACGTCGCACCAGCGCCTCCGGCGCGGGACGAGGAAAGCCTCGACGAATCGGCAGAGCGACGCGAAGATGAGCAGGTGCTCGCGTACGGTGAGCCTGACGTGGCTCCGCCAGATGCGGTTGCACACTGTGACCCGGCACCACGGCCCGACGAAGAGCAAGCGCCGATGTATGTCGAGGTACTGCCGTACGGTGAGCCTGACGTGGCGCAGCCCGACACGGTCGCACACTGTGACCCGGCACCACGGCCCGACGCAGAACAAGCGCCGATGTATGTCGAGGATGCGAGCCTGCAGATGCTCGCGTCGGTCGACGACCAATCGGACGACACTGTCGCCGCTTCTGCCTCTGTCCCGATCGACGAACCCGCAGCTCACATCGAACAGCAGGATGCCGTAGACGAGGACATGCCGGTCGCCATCGTCTACGAGATGACGGACGATGTTCAGGCTATCGTCGACGAGGCTTCCGACGTCGTGGCCACGCCGGTCATCGTCGAGTACGATCTCGCGCCAAGCGAACCTCGAGAGGAGCCGGCCCGAGATCACGTTGAACCCGTGTCTCCGGTTGCGCCTCCTCCCCCCGTTGCGCCTCCGGCACCACGGCGTACGGCATCGTTCGAGGCTGCGCTGGCCGCCATCCGCGGCGCGTGGGGTAAGAAAGTCCGGGCCTCTGAGCCGTCTCTGGCGGACTCGGAGCAGCCAGTGGCGGAGCAGGGCCAGGCGTCGACCGCACCTCAAATGGCGGAGCCAGTTGCGACGTCAGAAACCCCGGGAGAGACCCGAGGCCCTCTCGAAGTCGACTTGACGTGCGACATCGACGCACTCGAGGAGCCCGAGGCGGAGACTGCAGTCGACGCCGCTCCACCCGAAGAGGACGTCTACGAGCTGAACGCCTCGCCGGCGCTGCATGATCTCGAGTCTGCGCTCGAGGCCGCAGCGCCGCCGGCGGCTTTCGTGCCGAACCCGCTCCACGAGATTGCGCCCGCCGAGGCTGCCCCAGTCGAGGCGCACCCGGCTGTCAACGAGGAGAAGCCAGAAAAATCGCGGAAGCGCTCCGACAAGAAGGGACCGAAGAAGCCCTCCAAGTCGAGTACGCGGCCAGCTCAGGACGAGTGGGGATTGTTCGATCCCGACCGCTGCGGATTTGCGGCCGTTGTTCAGAAACTGAACGAAGTCACCGACGACGAAGATCCGAAGGCGACCCGGACGTCCGTCCGAGTCATCTCCTGCAGGTAAGGCACGAGATCACTTTTGCCGCGCCGGCGCCGGCCGGGGCGGTGGCCCAGGCCGATACTCGATCATCACGTTACTGATGACGGCGATCGGGCGGCCCAGCGTTGTGAACTCGTCCTTGCCGTCCACGCGGATCACCGTCAACTTCTCACCAAGCAGGCTGACACCCTGCTCCGTCTCTGGGATCGTCAAGACGATGTTCTCGGCGCCGGTGGGCGCAACAGCTTTCAGCCCACCTGCACCGCTTCCGCCGCGCACCCGGTCAACGAGATCGCCTGCCGTGCGGAATTCGTTTTGAACGACAGCGCGACTGAGAAGCGTGTTGTCCAGCGCCATCACTCCGATCGAAGCCGTGTAGCGGTGGTACGCACGCTTGTTCTTGACCTCCTCCTCGGAATACGTGTGCCGATTGTGGAGCGTGAAGCTGAGCGTCACGTCGCCCGTATGGGGCGGAAACTGAATGATGATGCCAGCGCTGGGCTCTCGCTCGATCAGGACATCGCAAAACATCCGCCCGGTGTTCGCTCCCTCCCCGAGCACGGTCGGGCAGTTCACCATCGCCTCTTCGATCTTCGGCGGCACCGTTGGCCGGCGCGCGGGCGGACGCTTGGCCTGCGTGGTCTGCGCTGATATCAAGACCTGACCGGCAAGCGCGGCAGCGATCAGGACGGCTGCTATTCGCACGCTGATTTCACTCTCAATCAGCCACGCACGCGAGCCCGGCAGGACTCGTCGCCCACGGGCCACTCGCTCTTCCTTTGATCAGCTCGAGAAACTCCATTCGCGTGCGGGCGTTGTCGCGGAACGATCCGAGCATGGCGCTGGTGACCGCAAACGAATTCTGTTTCTCCACGCCACGCATCGACATACACAGGTGAGTCCCCTCGCAGACGACCGCCACGCCAAGTGGGTCGATCTTCTGACGTATGGTCTCGGCGATCTGGTTGGTCATTCGCTCCTGCACCTGCAGGCGCCGCGCGAAGACATCCACCAGGCGAGGAATCTTGCTCAGACCGATCACGTGTCTTTGGGGAATGTAGGCAACGTGGCACTTGCCGAAGAACGGCAGCAAGTGATGCTCGCACAGGCTGTAGAAATCGATGTCTTTCACGATGACCATCTCGCTGTAGTCCACCGTGAAGAGCGCATCGTTGAGGACGGTGTCGATGTCGGCGCCGTAGCCGCTCGTGAGGAACTTGAGCGCCTTCTCGACCCGGTGCGGCGTCCGGACCAGCCCCTCGCGAGCCGGGTCCTCGCCCAGCTCGACCAGGAGCTGCCGAATAAGGTCCTGCATGGGTTTATTTTATCGTGCGTTCGCCTCCTGAACCCGCGCGGCCCGCAGGATGTTGGCAAGGCCGTAGTTCCCTTCGTGGCAGGCATACTCGTAAATCGGCCCTTCGATCCGGCGCATCGGGATCTCACCGGACCAGGGGCGGGTCCACGTGCCGGGGTCGTCCACGGTGAACTCGTAACGAATCGTGTCACGGTCTGCCAGCGTGAATCGCTCGGTCACCTTGAGCTGCGTGCTGGTGGCGATGTCCTGCCGCGTCGTTCGGGGCGGCCCTCTAAAGGGCGTCTCCTCGGTGAAGTTGGTGGTCTCAACGACGAACGTGTCGCCTTCCCACCGGCCGCGCGCATCACCAGCCAGCCACTGCACGTTGGACCCTGGACGAGGAGCCCCGTCGAGCCTGATCAGACGTACGTCGTGCATCAGTTCGTGCCGGATCGCAACGTGATCGGCCGCCTGCATGATTTGCATGTTTGCGTAGTAGGTGGGCGGAATCATCGGCGGACCGACGTTGCCCCACGAAATGCAGCGTTCGGCAAGAGTGCGGCTCTGTGCGCTGTCAGACGGTCCGCCAGCACCCCCTCGCCTCGCGCGCTCCGCTGAACGCGCCTGCCCCGCGGGCGTCAGCGGCGGAAGGCGGCCGTTGCTCGGGTCGGTAACGAGCGACGTGCGCAGCGTCGTCTGTTTACCGTAGTTCTCGCCCTGCCAGATCGCATCGTCGTAGTGGATGTCGTCCTTCGGCTGGGCGAGGAACTGATCCATCCGCTTCTTGGCATATGCGGCGGCCTCCTCGGCGGAAATGACGGCTTTCTCGCCGAACTCTGGAGGACGCTCGAGCGGCGTCACGGTGTCGTTGGTCCAGTAACCCTGCATGTCGGGATGACCGTCATGTGTGCGTGGGATCGCGGCACCAGCCGAGTTTGTGCTGCGGGCCTTCGGACTCTGGGCAACAACAGTTGATAAGGACAGGGCCGCCAGCATGACTGTGGCCGAAACGACGAGGGCGCGATGCTTCATGGAAACCCGCCTCCGCGGAGATCTTACAGCCAGCAAGCCGTTATACGTAAAGCTTTAGCGGCCCGGTCCGCGCCCCCGCGCCCGCCCGACTCATTCGCGCACAGCCAGGGTCGAAATCGTGTGCTGCAACGTTCTCGCAGCCGTCGCCGTGGACTCCAGCAAGGATTTGCACACAAGCTGCGGAGGATGGAATTCGCTGAGGTACGGTCCGAGCTCGTTCGAAAAGCGAAGCGGGCTACGCTTAGCGCAGCTCAGTCCAGATATTCGAGAAGTCGTCAGACCAGGCGGGTTTCGCGTCGGCTTCGAGCGGCTTCCATCGTGAATCCCGCCTGAACCTTTCAAGTGCAGCCGGATTCCGGGCCATCAGCACCCAGTCAGATGCCGTGTAGCCGCGCGTCATGTCGACAGTGGGATCGAGCTGCACCAGCGCCATCAGACGGCGGTCGCGCGCGAGTCTCGCGACCACGGGGCGCAGGTGGATGTGGCGATTCGAGATGTGGAACGCCAGGATGCCATCCGGTGCCAGTCGTGATTCGTACGTCTGCAACGCCTCGGTCGTCAGCAAGTGCATTGGAATCGCATCGGAACTGAACGCATCGAGCACGAGTACGTCGTGCGACCCCTCATGCTGCGCAAGCGTCAGCCGTGCATCCCCGAGGATGACGGAACACTGCGATCCGCACCGCTCGAGATAGTGAAAGTACCGAGCATCGCGCGCGATCCGTTCCACCGCCGCATCGATCTCGTAGAAACTCCATGACGCGCCAGGCTGCACGTACGCCGCAAGTGTTCCTGCGCCAAGCCCGATGACACCCACTGATCGTGCTGATGGTCCGAGCGTGGCGAACAGCTGTCCAATCGGACTTTGGCGATGGTAGTAGGTCAACGGCTCGGGATTCTTGTCGCCGGCCACTTGCGCTCCGTGCGTGGTTGTCCCATGCGCGAGTGAGACGAGATGGTTGGCGGCATCCGTTCGTACGCGATAGACACCAAAGAACGTTCTATCTGCGTACCACACGTGACCACCTTCCACGGGCGCAACCGCGTTCCCCAGCAGCAGCGCAGCGAGCAGGCCGGCGATCGTCAAAGCGAACCGCGCACTGTCCTTCGCGACGCTCATGCACATGATGACCGGGGCGCCGAGAAGCGCCAGTATCGGAACCGACGGAACGGTGGTGAGCCGTCCACCAACCAGCAGCGCCGCAGCCATCGCCACAGCCAGAGCCGGCCTCGCCAGCCGCCGCGGATTGGACACGGTCTCGACGAGCTGTTCGCGGGATACACACAGCAGACATGCCACGGCGATCGCAATCGGATATTCAGCCACCGACGTAAAGATCTGCGGGGCGATCAGGGTGTTGAAGACACCGCCTAAAACACCACCGGCGGCCAGCCACAAATAGAACTCAGTAAGGTGCCCGATCCCTGGACGATTTCGCGCGAGCTCGCCGTGACACAGCAGCGCGAGCACGATGAACGTGGCGATGTGAAGCGGAATCGTGATCCACATCTGCACAGGGAGACTGATGAGGACCACGAACATCAGCGGCAGCAGCACCCGCGGCAGCATGCGCCTCGTGAACGAGTAGGCGGCCTCGGAGAACCAACCGAACGCAACGATGAACGTGAGCAGATAACAAGACAGCGGCAACACCCACAGAAGCGGAACGGCCGCGACATCTGTCGAGATGTACGTGGTCACGCCGAGCATGAGAGTCGATGGTGCGAACGACAACGCCAGCCATTGGATCCGCGTACGAGCCGAAGGCTTCACGTCGGCCGATGTCTCCTCGTCTTGCGCGCGAATCAATGGCGCCGTGGCGGGGCCGCGCCGAATGACGATGAGCGCACACGTCGTCAACAGCGCTGCGACGACGCCGTAACTGATCTTCCAGATGGATGCCTGCGTCTGAGCGGGGAGCAATGGCTCGAACAACATCGGAAATGCAAGCAGCGCCACGAGACTGCCGGCATTGCTGGCGGCGTACAGCCAGTAGGGATCCGACGCGCCGCGGCTTGCGGCCGAGAACCAACGTTGTAACAGGGGTGCGGTTGAAGCCAGCACCACGAACGGCAGACCGACGGTCGTGGCGACGATGGTCAGGAGCCAGGTGATGGGCTCTTGCGTCGCAAGTGCGGCACCGACCTGCGTCACCTCAATGGGCAACAGGAGCAGCGGAATCCAGACGATCACGCTGTGGATCGCGGCCTGTCGCCTGATCCCGAACCATCGCAGCCCTGCGTGACCGTACGCATAGCCGACCAACAACGCAGCCTGGAAGAACAGCATGCATGTCGTCCAGACCGAGGGGGAACCACCCAGGACTGGCAACACCATCCTGGCGAAGAGCGGCTGGACCCAGAACAGCAGGAACGCGTTCAGGAATAGAACACCCGCAAACAGTACAGGCACTCCCTGCTTGTCGGCAGATCTTCAGGGGGGCACCAGCAGCGGACGCGGAACTCGCTCAGATACGAAGCCCCACTGTGCCGAATAGGCCCTGCTGCGCAGATTCGGGAACGTTCTCGAAGAAATCGACCACGCCGGTCTCGAGCGAATACTCGGCGCCAACCACCAGAAGGCCGGTCTCCTGAATCAGCTTCTCGAGCAACTCGGACCCGTGCCGTAAATGGTTGACCGACACGCGGACGTTCGCGCGCACCGCGTCACGGACGAGATCGTCGGCACTTTGCTGCCGCCTGCCCGAGAGTAACGTCTCGACCGATGGGCGAACGCGATCGACGATGGACCTGAGGTTGCCGGACTGATTCGTCGCCCCGCCTTGCAGTTCTTCGAGCGTGGCAAGGATGGCACCACACTGAGAGTGCCCCATGACGACGACCAGTCGCGTCCCGTAACGAGATGCGGCAAACTCGACGCTTCCGACCTGCGAGGGCGCGACGATGTTCCCCGCCACGCGGATGACGAAGAGATCACCGAAGCTCTGATCGAAGACGAGCTCTGCAGGCACACGCGAATCAGAGCAGCCGAGGATGATCGCAAACGGCTCCTGCCCCGCGACGAGCGCCTCACGGCGCGCGCTGTTCGAGAGCGCGGCATTCAAGGATTCACCGGCTACGAATCGGCGGTTGCCTTCACGAAGGCGCGTGAGAGATTCGACGGCTTTAAGCACGCTGATACTCGTAATTCAAATGCAAAAGGCAAAAGGCAAAAGCAATGCAAATTGCATCGTTTGCATTTTGAATTTTGCATCTCGCATTACAACGCAAAGACGAACAACGTAAACCCAGCAGCAATGGCGATGTACTGCTTGCCGTCAACAGCATATGACATCGGAATGCCGCGCACAGCGCCGCCGATTTGTGTATCCCAGAGCGGCTTTCCCGTCTCGGCATCGAGCGCGAAGAAGTTGCCCTCTTCCGATCCACCGAAGACGAGGCCGCCCGCCGTCGACAGCAGACTGGTATAACCGGGAGACAGCAGTGGGAACTCCCATCTCATCTTTCCGGTCGTCGCGTCGAGCGCCCGGATCGCGCCGGACGCGTCGTCACCCTGGACGTGACGGCCGCCACCGCCGGTGAACGCGGTACCTGGCTTGTACTCGGCCGCTCCCTTGAAGTAGACCGTGCCCATCTCGCGCGCCGCCTGATAGAACAGCTTCGTCTGAGGGCTATAGCTCGGGCTGAACCAGTTGGCCGCGCCCCCGATGTTGGGGAAGACCAGCGTCCCCTCGAGGCTCGGTGCAATTCCCTTCTTCCGAATCGGGCGCCCCTTCGCGTCGAGGCCATCTGCCCACGTCTGTTTTGCGTACGGTACGCCTGTCAGGAATTCTCCAGTGGCTCGGTCCAGCACGTAATAGAACCCGTTGCGATTCGCCTGCCCGATCAGCTTTCTTTCGCGTCCACCGATCTGCGCCTCGAAGAGGATCATCGTCTCGTTCGAGTCCCAGTCGTGCACGTCTTCAGGTGTGAACTGGAAGTGCCACTTGATCTTTCCGGTGGACGGATCGAGCGCGAGCACGGAGTCGGTGTAGAGGTTGTCGCCCGGGCGATTGTCCGCGTTCCAGTCAGGCGCGGGATTGCCGGTCGCCCAATAGAGAAGGTTCAGTTCGGGATCGAAC
>Ga0207691_10004966_pt1 | contig 12835 bp, 13 predicted proteins | sample KBSM13metaG_FD_184327 | JGI IMG/M metagenome (GOLD analysis project Ga0207691, IMG submission 184327) | Miscanthus rhizosphere microbial communities from Kellogg Biological Station, Michigan, USA - KBS M1-3 metaG (SPAdes) (version 2) | ecosystem: Host-associated > Plants > Roots > Rhizosphere >... | reverse complement strand
CGGCTGGAGCAGCGCGTCCGCGGACTTGTTGCTAAGGAGGATGCGGTTGCGTGTATCCAGAGCGACGACGCCGGCAGTCACGCTGGACAGGACTGCCTCGATGAAAGCCCTGCGCGTGTCGAGCTGGGTGTTGGCGGCTCGAAGCTCGTTCGTCTGCTCCTGCAGCCGGTCCGTCATCTGGTTGAAGGCATGCGCCAGCGTCTGGATTTCGTCCTCGGTGCGAGTGATCGGCACGCGCGCGGTAAAATCCCCCTGTTCGATCCTGCCCGCAGCCTCCGCAAGTTGCCCGACAGGGCGAACGAGGCGGTCGGCAAGGCGCAATGCGGCAAGGATCGCCAGCGCCACGATGAGGAGCGATCCCACGAGCAGCGCCGCATTGAAGCGCAGCTGGTTCACGCGTGAGCGAGCAAGCAGCGCCTGATAATCGTGAAGGACGGCGTTGGCCCTGTCGATTTGCGCCTGGAAGTCCGGATCGAAGACGCGTGCCGCGTAAAGATAGGTGTCCGGCCCGTAATCCAATCGCGTGAGTGCGCCGATCCGGTCCGACGAATTGACCGCGACAGCTTCCTGCTTCTGAAGCGCCGCAATCTTGGCCGGCGTGATTACACGGTCGAGCGGGCGATCGTACGGATTGACCAGGACAAGCGTCCGGATCTGCCTGTCCGAGCCGTAGGTGAAGATGATCGCACAGGCCAGGTTGACTGCCCAAACGCCCAATCCAAGCGATGATGCCAGGAGGTTCAACAGCTTGTAGGACGGATCAACCGTATCGATCACGCCGGAGAAGCCCAGATAGCTGAGCCGATCGAATATCGCCTGATAGGCGCGCCAATCCGCACCAACGTTCCGGCGAAGCCCGATCATCAGGATCAGCAGGATGCCGCCGATAAGCCAGCCGACGATACCGAGGCGCCTGTTGCGTTCGTTGGTCGTCGCCGCAGCGACCCCGAATATTCCAAAGAGCGCCCAGTAAGCGAACATCGAGCCGCTATTCGCTCTGGATGAGGGTGATCGGGCCGAATTTACGCACTACCGGAAGCTTCCATGCCCTGCTGGGAGGTACCGGACGTTGGAGATGCAATTGCAGCGGGTCAACCATCCGCGCCGCCGACCGCCGACCTCCCATAGGGAAAACCCGGCTCAACGCCGGGCCCATAACAATTCAATCTTTTCACTTGCGTGCCTGTGGCCCGAGCTAATCAGGAATTCCAACCGAAGCGACTTCAGTATCGAGGGCACTGTGTTCAGGCAGCACGACCCTGAATTTCCTGTTCGCGAAGTCGATCGACACCTTCTTGAATGCGCGGATCGCGTTCATCCCCAGGAGAAGCGCGGGTTTTTTGTCGAGCCCAAGCTGCTTGAACGTATGGGCGTCGGTGAAAACCACCGCGAGATTGGTGAGGCCGATGCCGCCGATGCTGAGATCCCGCACCATCATATAGTCGCCATAGATCTTTTCGCCGGTGACCGATTCCAGGACCACGCTCTTGTCCACGTCGACCAGGTTGCGACCGACCAACTTGCGGCGCAGCGCCCCGTTGCCGACGCTAATCTGGGATCCCGTATCCAAGACGACGGTCAAATGCTGACCGTTCGCGATCGCATCGGTGACGACCAGACGGCCGTTCTTGCGGCGAGCCTTAACGACGATCGTCCCCGGTTCATAACCGAAGTCCGGCGTTTCCGATGGGACGATCGACATCGTCTGCTTCTGGAAATCGAACTGAACCCGCTGAGAATGAAGCAGGTCGACACCGACAATTCCGTCGGCGCCCATGTTTGAACTTTCGAGGACTGCAGCGTCGACGGAGGCGGGGGTTTGCGTCAGTTTAAGGCCGTCGACTCTCGCTATTTTTACGCTCGACACACCCGAGACAGTGTGAAGTTCTGCCCCGCCTGCCCCGGGAAGCTTGAGCCTTGTGACGATTTCACTCGAAACCGCAGTCCGATCGGCGCCTGTGTCCACGAGGAATTGGTACGGTCCGGCACCAGACAGGGTAACCGGCACGGTCATCCTGTCGTCTTGCCCATTCCGGAATTGGACATCCTGGGTCTGGGTCGACTTGTCGATTTCCGGAACGCCGGCGACCGCGTCGAGCTTCGTCGTCGCAGTCTGAGCCAACGCAGCGTTGCTGCCTGCAAGGGCAGCCGCAAGCACGAGACACTGCCTGATCATAACGCCTTCTCCGCTGGCTTCGGCTTGTACGCTCCAAATGGATGGTTCGCAAAGAGCCAATTCGGGGGGGAACAAAGGGAAGTAGTAATTCTTTCGCAGCTAGCGATCTGCAGCGAGTGGGGCCGGTTCGACGAATGTCGGATCGGAAGGTGCGCGAAGTTTGCGCTTTCTCGAGTGAACGGAGTCCAGCTCGTGAACGAACGGCCCGGCAAGACTAGTCATGGTTCGGATTGCGCTGCGCCTAGCTCCGATCGTGGTTCGGGCGACCGTTACTTCAGTCTGCTGAGGGTCGGTGCGCTCGTGATCGACGGCAGGCGCGAGCTCTGTCTTGTCCGAAACGTCTCTTCGGGAGGAATGCTGATCCGCCCATATTCGCCGCTTGAACTAGGCACGCGCGTGTCGATCGAGTTGAAGCAGGGAGAATCGTTCAGCGGTACGGTGCAATCGAGCGATCGTTGCGTCGTCGCAGTCGCCTTCGACCAGCCGATTGACGCTCTTGCGCTACTCAGGGTGTCTGGCACCGGGCCGCAACCCCGAATGCCGCGGATCGACCTCAACCGCGCTGCCTGGGTTCGGAACGATGGCGACGTTTATCGAACGCGTTCGCTCAACATATCCCAGGGCGGAATCAGGCTCATGGCTACTGAAGAGCTTCCCATCGGGGCGAAGGTCACCGTCAGCCTGCCGGGCCTCGCCCCGTCAGAGGGGTTGGTGAAGTGGAGGGTCGACGACGAATATGGCGTCGGCTTCCACCGCATTCTGGCAATCGAAGAGTTGATGGTTTTTCTTCGCTCGCACCAGGAGGAAGAGCGTCGCCGGAAGCAGGCGGATCAGTCGCCGATCAAGTCGAATTGCGAACTGGCAAGCCAGGATTCGAGATTGTGCCGCTCCTGAGCGGTAAGCGGACGGCTGCTGAAACCCGGTCTGCGGAATTCCGGCCTGGCTTGCGGCTTTGGCCTCGGAATCTGTCGAAGGACTTCTTCGGGCTTCAAATGCTCGTCGAAGGCGATCCCGGCATATTTGCCCTGGACCCACACGATCTTGCCCCCGCACCGCATGCCCTTGCGTTCAAAGCAGGCGGGCGATCCTTCTGGTGGAAGGCCCTCGCCTTCGATCAGCGCGCCCTGCTCCGACAGATTGCGCAGCTTGACCGCAAGCGTCCTGCCGTCGACCTCGATCGTCGCCGTTAGGAGCACGGGCGACCGTCGCCCACGCCGCTGCCTGGTCATGCCGCTTTCGTCCATCTCAATGAACGTAGCGGAGGTGGGTAAAGCTTCGTTTAACGAAGCCTCAGAAGCAGCATCAAATTATTGGCCGGCATCGATCGAACCTCGTCGAGCGACAATCGCCGCTCCTTCGCAGCGGCCGCAAATTCTTCCACGTGCCGAAGTCCCCATGCGGGGTCACGCCGCCTGAGATCCGAGTCAAAGGCCAGATTGCTTTCGGCCGTCGCAATATCGCTCTTCATCCACGGGCCGTACAGGATGAGCGGCGCTCCCACTTTGAGCACGCGTGCCGCCCCATCGAGCAAACCCAGGGCTGAAGCCCAGGGGCTGATGTGAACCATGTTGATGCTGAGCACGGCATCTGCGCGTTCGATCGGCCAGTCGGCGGGGCAAGACGCATCGATCCACAAGGGCTCGCGCACGTTCGCCAGCCCCGATTCAAGGCGCCAGGCTGCGATCGATTCGAGCGCGTCCGGATGAACGTCGCTCGGCTGCCATTCCAAATTCGGAAAACGGTCGGCGAAGAAGGTCGCATGCTCGCCAGTACCGCTCGCGATTTCGAGCACGACGCCGGTTGGCGGAAGCCATTCTTCCAGCACGCTGGCAATCGGCTCGCGATTGCGAAGCGCGGCTGGCGCCGATCTTCGCGCTCCGGAGGCTGGTGCCTCGTAAAAGCGTCGGCCGTCGCCCATCACTCGCCGGCGAGGATCCTCCGCGCGCGCAAGAAGAGTTCCAGTCGCGTCGCTGAAAGCAGTCCGAGCGCAAATCCGAGGAACGCGTCGGTCAGGAGCATCGCTCCGCTTCCCGGATGACCGGCGGCGGAATCGCCGAAGATCTCGCGGGCGCCGAGTTTCAGGATGACCAAAACAACGAGCAGAAGCATCGCAAGCGGCGAAGCGCGCTGGCTGAATTCGCCGCTCTCCGGGTTCCGGCTGATGTGGATCAGCTTGCCGCGGTGCCAGCCGATGCCAATTCCGATGCCCACGCCCATGAACAGCAATCCCCAGCCCGCCGGTGTGGGAGTCACGGAATAGAGCATGGATCCGATAAGCAGCAGGTAGATCAAAGGCACCACCCAAAGCGTATTGGGCTTCAGCGGCCGCTCCTTGCTCATGGAGCGAAAGCGCAGCGCCAGCACCACCGCAATGATCACAAACGGCAGCAGCGCCGTCAGCCAATTCCCGTGAGCGTTCATTCCCCTCCCCTATGCTACTCCGCCGCTTGGGCCGCCTCCGGTTCGCGCCACGTGAGCACAGGCTTCCTTGCGGCGAGGGTCTCGTCAAGTCGCCGACGGGGAGCATGGACCGGCGCTGCCTTGAGGCTCTGGTCGCCTGCCTTCGCCCGTTCCGCGATCGACCGCACGGCCAGGATGAACTGATCGAGGCTCGCCTTGGACTCGGTTTCGGTAGGCTCGACCAGCATCGCGCCGTGGACCACCAGCGGGAAGTACATGGTCATGGGATGGAAGCCCTCGTCGATCAGCGCCTTGGCCAGATCGATCGTGCTGATGCCTCCTTCAAAGCCTTTGTCCGAGAAGATCGCCTCGTGCATGCATGGCCCGCTCTTCGCGAACGGCGCATCGAGAACGTCCGCGAGACTCCGAAGGACGTAGTTTGCGTTGAGGACCGAGTCCTCAGCCACCTGCTTCAGGCCGTCCGCACCGTGGCTCAGGATGTACGCGAGCGCCCTGGTGAACATGCCCATCTGCCCGTGGAACGCGACCATCCGGCCGAAGGCGCTGGGATGCTCATCGCCGGCGCTTTCCTCTTCGACGATCTTGAAACTGCCGTCCGGATATTTCGCAGCGAACGGCAAAGGACCGTAAGGCGAAAGCGCTTCAGACAGCACGACAGGGCCCGAGCCGGGTCCGCCGCCCCCGTGCGGGGTCGAGAAGGTCTTGTGCAGATTGATATGCATGGCATCGATGCCGAGATCACCGGGTCGAACCTTGCCGACGATCGCGTTGAAGTTCGCCCCGTCGCAATAGACGAAGGCGCCCGCGGCGTGGACGGCATCGCTGATCGCCTTCATGTCCGGCTCGAACAGGCCGCAGGTGTTCGGGTTGGTGATCATCACCGCCGCCACATCGGGTCCTAGCCGAGCCTTCAGGGCATCCAGGTCGACGCGGCCGGCAGAGTTCGCCGGAATGTTCTCAACACGATAGCCGGCGAAGGCGGCCGTTGCGGGATTCGTGCCGTGCGCGCTTTCCGGAACCAACACGACTTCGCGTTTGTCACCGCGCGCCTCGAGTGCCGCGCGGATGCACAGCAGCCCGCACAGCTCGCCATGCGCGCCCGCCTTGGGGCTCATCGCCACGCCATGCATTCCCGTGAGGTCGAGGAGCCAGAAAGCGAGCTCGTTGATCACCTGAAGCGCGCCCTGAACCGTCTCCTGCGGCTGGAGCGGATGGACATCGGCGAAGCCAGGCAGCCGCGCGACCTTCTCATTGAGGCGCGGGTTATGCTTCATCGTGCAGGACCCGAGCGGGAAAAGCCCAAGATCGATGGCGTAGTTCTGGCGTGACAGGCGCGTGTAGTGGCGAACCGCCTCCGGCTCGCTGAGCCCCGGCAATCCGATAGGACGCGATCGCTCCAGGCCGCCAAGACGCGTCGCGACTTGGGGCACCTCGGCAAAGTCCACACCCGTCTGTTCGGTCGAGCCAATCTCGAACAGCAAGGGCTCCTCGAGCATCAGCGCGCGATTGCCGGTGACGGTCTGCGCCTCACCCTGCTCGTTTGCCGGCGCAGAGGGCCGCCAGCCTGAAGGATTGACGGTCACGCGCATACCTCCTTCAGCGCAACTTCCAGCGCGCCGATGTCTTCATTGCTGACGGTCTCGGTCACCGCGATCACGAGGCCGTTTTGCAAGGATTCGATGCCCGGATAGAGACGCCCAAGCGACACCCCGCCGAGCACCCCCTTCTCCACCATCGCATGAACGGCGGGTCGCGCTTCCACTGGGAGCTTCACCGTGAATTCGTTGAAGAAGGTGTCGCTGACGAGGCTGACTCCCGGAATTGCCGCCAGCCGGTCAGCGACCTCACACGCGCGCGCGTGATTCAAGGAAGCGAGCTGCCTCAGGCCTTTCTCACCCAACAGAGTGAGGTGAGCCGTGAAGGCAAGCGCGCAGAGCACCGAGCTCGTGCAGATGTTCGACGTCGCCTTCTCGCGACGAATATGCTGCTCACGGGTGGACAGGGTCAGCACGAAGCCGCGCTTGCCCTCCGCATCGACCGTTTCGCCCGCAAGTCGGCCCGGCATTTGCCGGACGTGCTTCTCGCGGCAGGCAAACAGCCCGACATAGGGGCCGCCGAACTGCAGGCCGACGCCAATGCTTTGACCTTCGCCAACGACGATGTCCGCCCCCATCTCGCCGGGCGACCGGATCAGGCCAAGCGCCACCGGCTCCGTGACGACGGCGATCAACAGCGCGCCGGCCGCATGCGCGGCCTCCGCGATGGGCGTAAGATCCGTGATGCGCCCAAGGATGTCCGGATATTGGACCACCACCGCACTGGTTTCAGAATCGATCCTCGCGATGATTGCTTCGGCGTCCGTCCGGGCATCCAATTCGGGAAGCGAAGTGTCGAGCTGGTCCTCGGTGAACTTCGCCATGGTTTTCGCAACGCTCACGTAGTGCGGATGCACGCCCGAGGAGATGATGGTCTTGTTCCGCCGTGTGATGCGGTGGCCCATGACGATGGCTTCCCACATCGCGGTCGACCCGTCGTACATCGACGAGTTCGCAACTTCGCAGCCGAACAGGCGCGCGACCTGCGTCTGGAATTCGAACAGCATCTGAAGCGTGCCCTGGGCAATTTCCGGCTGATAGGGGGTGTAGCTCGTCAGGAACTCGCCGCGCTGGATGATATGGTCTGCGCTCGCCGGAACGTGATGCCTGTAGGCACCGCAGCCGAGGAAGAAGGGCACGTCGCCGGCAACCATGTTCTTGCGCGAGAGCGCGGTCATGTGCCGCTCAACGGCCATTTCGGACGCATGCATCGGCAGACCCTCGATGGGCCCCGTCAGGCGCGCTTCCTGAGGCACATCGCGGAACAATTCATCGATCGAGCCGGCGCCGATGACTCGCAGCATTTCGCTGCGGTCGGGATCGCTCAGCGGCAGGTAACGCATCAGTTTGGCTTCCTCATGATGAAGCGAAGTCGGACATAGTCAGCGACGTTTGATCCCACACGGTCGGCCACGGCAGCGCCGATCTCGGCGCGCTCGCCCTCGGGAACGCCGGCGCGATCTAGCCAGCCGCGGCGAAAGGTCGTCACCCATTCAGCGACGCCGTGCTCAATCGCCGTTGGACGCTCGATCAGCCGGGCATCCACCTCGCGGAATCCGGCAGCCTCGTAGACCGAGGCGAATTCTTCCGGAGAGGCGTACCAGTTGCTCGCCTCGACCGGCGGGACATAGCCGCGAATGATCAGTTCCTCGTCGAGCGCCTCGCGCAGCCGGTTGAGATTCCCCTCTCCGCCCATTTCGCCGGCAAAGCGGCCGCCGGGCTTAAGCGCGCGAAAAATTGCGCGCGCAGCCTGCTCCTTGTGAAGCACCCAATGCAGCGTGGCGTTGGAGAAGGCCGCATCGAATTCGGCAAAGAACTGCATGTCCTCCGCAGCGAGCAAGAGCGCGTCGACGCCGTTGCTGCGGGCTGCGGCAATCATCTCCGCCGAATTGTCGACCCCGAGAACGGTCGCCCCCCGCTCGATGATCTTGCGAGTCAGTGTTCCCTCGCCGCAGCCGACGTCGAGAATCCGCTCTCCGCGTTTCGGGTCGAGCAGGTCTAGCGCCGCTCCGCCGAGCTCGGCGACGAACGCACCGACGCGGGCATAGTCGCCCGCGTTCCATTTGCTGGTTGATTCCGCGGCCTGGTTCAAAGCGTCTTGATCCATTCGCGATAGGCGTCCTCATCCATCAGCCCGTCGAGCTCACCCGAATTGTCGAGCTTCAGCTTGAAGAACCAGCCCTGGCCTTCCGGATCGCTGTTGATCAGCGAGGGATCGTCGGCCACCGCTTGATTGCCCTCAATCACTTCGCCGCTGACAGGCGCATAGACGTCCGAGGCGGCCTTGACCGACTCGACCACAGCCGCTTCCTGGCCCTTGTTCACGCGGCGGCCCGCTTCGGGCACTTCCGCGAAGACGATGTCGCCCAGCTGCTCCTGCGCGTGGTTGGAGATGCCGATCGTCGCGGTGTCACCCTCGACTCGGATCCATTCGTGTTCCTTCGTGAAAAAGAGACTCATACGGAAGCTCCCTTGCGGTGATAGCGGTGCGGAACGAAAGGCATGGCAGTGACCCGGGCATCGAACAGCTTGCCGCGCTGCTCGAGCTTCAGGGCCGTGCCGTTTTCGGCGAGATGGCTGGCAACATAGCCCATGGCGATCGGGCGCTGGAGCGAGGGCGAGAAACCGCCGCTGGTAATCTTGCCCACCTCATTGCCTTCGGCGTCGAGAATAAGCGCACCTTCGCGAACCGGCTGGCGGCCTTCAACTTCGAGGCCGACTCGCTTCTGCGGTGGCCCGCCTTCCATCTCCGCAAGGATCCGAAGCGCGCCCGGAAAGCCACCTTCGGCCCGACGCCGCTTGTTGATGGCAAAGGTCAGCCCGGCCATGACCGGGGTCGTGCCTGTATCGAGATCGTGGCCGTATAGCGGAAGCCCCGCCTCCAGCCGCAGCGAATCCCGAGCGCCCAGTCCGATCGGTTTCGCCAGCTCATGGGCGGTAATGGCGTCCGCAAGCGCGGCCGCAGCCGTTGCTGGGACGGAAATCTCGAAACCGTCCTCGCCGGTGTAGCCCGAACGGCTGATCCACAGACTGTTGCCCAGCCAGCTGAACGGGCCGCCCTGCATGAAGCTCAGCTCGCTGACACCAGGGACGATCGTCTCGAGAACTTCCGCAGCCCGCGGGCCTTGCAGCGCCAGCAGCGCCTGGCTCGTCATATGATCGAGGACGACATTGCCTGGCAGGCGTTTTTCCATGACTTCGATATCGCCGAACTTGGTAGCGCCATTGACGACCACGTAGAAATCCTCGCCCCGGCGCGTCGCCATGAGGTCGTCGATAATCCCGCCATCGTCATCGAGCAGGAGCGAATATTTGGGCTTCATGTCGACGGCAGCCTGGAAATCGCCCGGCATCAGCTTTTCGAGCGCCGACGCGGCGTTCGTGCCGTGAACCAGCAGCTGGCCCATATGGCTGACATCGAACAGCCCGGCATTCTCGCGAGTCCAGAGATGCTCAGCCATGATGCCTTCATACTGGACGGGCATTTCGTAGCCGGCGAACGGCACCATCCGGCCGCCGCGCGCACGATGCCACGCATCGAGTGGAAGCTTGTTGAGCGGCTGAGGCCGCGTGCCCTCCCCGCCCGAAGGATCGCCGCTGTACGGCGTGCCCCGCGCCTGGGTTTCGTCGGTCGGGCCGTTGTGGACTTCCCTGCTCATTTCGCGCTCCGGCAAAGGGTGCGACGGACAAGGCTCGCCTCGAGCTTTGCCAGCCGCCCCCGTCTGTCTTTAGCGCCTGAGAGCTTTGCCCCTTCGGCGGCCCCACTCCGAGGCTCTTTCCAGACTGTCAGGCGCGCGCGGTCCTTGGTGCCTGAGAGATTCCGGGGGCGGTTGCTCCTTCGGCGTCCGCCATCACCCAGAGGTGACGACAAAACTCTCCCGCGCGGCCTTCCGGAAGCAAGCTTCCGGTGACGCGGCGTGCCTTGGCTGGCCCGCGCGCGCGAGTCAACGCGAGTTGCGGTGAGAATCTAGCGCGTCGCGTTATACTTCAGCTGGTCCTGGGTCAGCTGGAAGCCGACCAGATGTTCGAACGTCGCATTGGCGACCGCCGAACGAACTGCCGGATCGGACATCGGATCGATGGCGGCGTCCGCCTGGCCAGCCTTGCGGGGCCGCGTGAGAATCGCACGGACATTGGCCGGCAGCGCCGCGGCTCCCCGGTTCACGCGAATGGTTGCCTGGCCGCGCGTGGTCGCATGCTGGCTCCCGGCCGCAAAATTGAGCGCAACCGCGCCCACCTGCTTGGCGGCAATCGTCGCTCCGCCGCGGAGGGCGACATCGAAGTAAGGCAGAATCACCTGCCTCGCGGGGCCCGCGTCTCTCCGCAGGCCCACGACAGTAAACGTCACCGTTGAAACAACATCGTTGCCGGCGTCCTGGCAGGTCGCCCGGAGCTGGGTCATCGCAGCCGAAACGTCGATCGCGCGCGAATCCGTGCTCCCCTCGGGGTTGAACAAGGTGATGTCGCCGGTGCCGGCCGGAATGCCCGGGACCGGGCAGTCGCTGCGCACGGCATAGACCCCGCCGCCATTTTCGTCGGTGATGTCGCCAGCGTGGCGGCACGCGCCGAGCAGCGTCAGGGCAGTTAAAGCGGCGAGACGAAGCTTCACGTGGCGAAATTCCTTAAACGGCATACAGGCCCGCGTTCATAGGAAGGGCCTTCTATGGCTGCAAGCGATGCCTTACATGGCCTGCACCGTGAATGAATTTCCCCCTCTTCGAGTATTGATTGCCGCCCCTCGCGGCTTTTGCGCAGGCGTCGACCGGGCGATCCAGATCGTCGAGCTTGCACTCGAGCGCTTCGGAGCGCCCGTCTATGTCCGCCATGAGATCGTCCACAATCGCTTCGTGGTGGATCGGCTTCGGGCGCTGGGCGCGATCTTCGTCGACGAGCTGGACGAAGTGCCCGACGACCGGCCGGTAGTCTTTTCAGCGCACGGAGTGCCCAAGTCGGTTCCGGCCGCCGCGCAGACCCGTGGACTAACCTATGTCGACGCCACCTGCCCGCTCGTTTCCAAAGTGCATCGACAGGCTCAGCGGCTGATCGAGGAAGGGCGCCACATCCTGTTCATCGGTCATGCGGGCCACCCCGAGGTGATCGGCACCTTTGGCCAGGTGCCGCCGGGTTCCATCACCCTGATCGAAAGGGTCGAAGACGCGCGAAATGTCGCCGTTGCCGATGCCGGGAACCTCGCCTTCCTCACGCAGACGACGCTTTCAGTGGATGACACCGCGGCCATCGTGAAAGCGCTGATGGACCGATTCCCGAGCATGAAAGCGCCGCGCAGCGAAGACATTTGCTACGCGACCTCCAACCGTCAGGCGGCGGTGAAGGAGATCGCGGCGGAATGCGATCGGATGCTCGTGATCGGCGCTCCAAACAGTAGCAATTCGCTTCGCCTGGCCGAGGTTGCGGAGCGGCTGGGGGTTCCTTCACGGCTGATCGAGCGCGGCGCCGACATCGATTGGGATTGGCTCGGGCAGCCGCAAACCGTCGGCATCACCGCCGGCGCGTCGGCGCCGGAAGTCCTGGTCCGTGAGGTCGTCGATGCGCTCCGGGCGCGTTTTCACGTTTCGGAGGAAGTGGCCGACCACAGCCCCGAACGCATGATCTTCAAGCTTCCTCGCGAGCTGGTGGCATAGGGCGTCATTGCGAGCGAAGCGAAGCAATCCATAAAACAAATGCAATTGCTGGATTGCTTCGTCGCGGTGCTCCTCGCAATGACGGCGAGGAATGACTGAACTTCCCCTGGTCGAGATGTTCACCGACGGCGCATGCCGCGGAAACCCGGGCCCTGGTGGCTGGGGCGTCCTGCTGCGAATGGGAGACAAGGAGCGAGAGCTCTCCGGCGGCGAACCGCTTACCACGAACAACCGAATGGAGCTGCTTGCGGCCATCAAGGGCCTGGAGGCGCTGAAGCGGCCGTGCCGGGTGATGCTGCACACTGACAGTATCTATGTCCGCGACGGAATCACCCGCTGGATCCACAACTGGCAACGCAACGGCTGGCGAACGTCCGACAAAAAGCCGGTCAAGAATGCCGAGCTATGGCAGGAATTGCTCGAAGCCTCGACGCCGCACCAAGTCGAATGGCACTGGGTAAAGGGTCACAGCGGGCACCCGGAAAATGACCGAGTCGATGCCCTGGCGTGCGCGGAAGCCGACGATCAGCGCCGCCATCACCGGCTTTGAATGAACGCAAGTTCACTTTGGTTGGCCGATTCGCGGGTTTAATTAGGCGCCCGTCACCGACTCTCTCGTTCCCCTGTTGGAAAGTTGGTGAGGGGAGGCGTGACCCGCGCCTCCCCAGTTTATTGTCCCTCAGGATTTGAAACGCCGAGGCGAGAAGACCTCAGGATCGATCGTCGCGACCATCGGGTCGGGATCTTCATCGAGGAGCAGTGCCGCGGCCATTTTCGCTGCCGCAGGCGAAGTCTGGATCCCGAATCCGCCCTGTCCCGCGCACCAGAAGAAGCCCGGTACGTCCGCGTCGAAACCATAGACCGGAAGGCGGTCCGGGGCGAAGCTCCTGAGACCGGCCCAGCTTCGTTCGACCCGCTCGATTGGCCAGTCGACGACGCTTTCGAAGCGATCGATCGCGATCGCAATGTCGATTTCTTCGGGGGCTGCGTCGCATGGGTCC
>Ga0207691_10004963_pt1 | contig 12839 bp, 10 predicted proteins | sample KBSM13metaG_FD_184327 | JGI IMG/M metagenome (GOLD analysis project Ga0207691, IMG submission 184327) | Miscanthus rhizosphere microbial communities from Kellogg Biological Station, Michigan, USA - KBS M1-3 metaG (SPAdes) (version 2) | ecosystem: Host-associated > Plants > Roots > Rhizosphere >... | reverse complement strand
CGTCAGCGGCTCGATGACGCCGTATCCGTCGAGCTCGACCGGTTTGTCGCCGATGACGGCGAGCGGTCGCAGCTTCTTGCCGCGAATCATCTCGGCCTGCTCGACGGTCAGCTGCGACGTGACGTCGGTCTCTCCGGCAACCGTCGCGACGACGGCAGGATTGCCGCCGTCGTAGGTGACGTGCTTGTACTTGACGCCGGTCGCCTTGGCGACGGCTTCCATCGCGCTGTGACCGCTCGAGTTGACGCCCGCCGTGGCGACGCTGATCGCGCCAGGCTTCGCCTTCATCGCGTCGATGAGCTCGTTCGGCGTCTTGTAGGGTGTGTTCGGATTAACGCCCAGCGTCGACACGTTCGCCACGTTGAGGAACAGCACCCAGTCGCCGATCTTCGTGTCGAGCATCCCGAGCACCGCGTACGTGCCGAGGTCCTGAGCCGCGCCCGCGGTCCACGTGTAGCCGTCCTTCGCCGCCTCGAGCGCATTCTTCGTCCCGATCGAGCCGGAGGCGCCGGGCTGATTCACGATGATCACCTTCTGGCCGAGCGCCTTCTCGATCTCCGCGGCGGTGACGCGGGTCACCTGGTCCGTCGATCCGCCTGCCGCCCACGGCACGATGATGGTGATGGGCTTCGTCGGCTTCCATTGCTGTGCGGACGCGGGCAGCGCGACGGCGAATGCTGCGAGCGCGGCCGCCGCGGCGATCCATGGCGCGAGTCGAGTGCGTTCCATTGGTTGTCTCCCCGGTTGAATTGACGGTCGCGCGATTTTAACCCGCGGCCTGCGTGCCGTAGGTGAGGCCGGCGATCAATTGCCGCTGCAGCAGGAAGAACACGACCACGGGAGGCACGGCAGCGAGGATCGAACCGGCGGCGACCAGCGGCCACGACGTCTGCCACATGCCGCGCAGCGACTGCAGGCCCGCGGTCAGCGGCCGGGTCGTCCGATTGAACAAGGACCAGCGACCAGAAGTAGTCGTTCCAGACGAACGTGAAGATGAGGACCGACACGCCGGCGATTGCCGGGCGCACGAGCGGCGACACGATGCGCCAGAAAACCGTCAGCTCGCCGACGCCCTCGACCCGCGCGGCATCGAGCGCGTCGTCGGGAATGTCGCGGATGAAGTTGCGCATGAACAGCGTGCAGAACCCGGTCTGGAACGCCATGTGGAACAGGATGAGCGCCCAGCGCGAGTCGTAGAGTCCCAGTGCCAGCACGAGGTCCCGCACCGGGATCATCAGCGCCTGGAAGGGGAGGAGATTGCCGCCGATGAACGTCATCAGCAGGATCCTGTTGCCCCTGAACTCGTGTTTCGCAAGAGCGAACCCCGCCATCGACGCGAACACGACCGTGCCGATGACGGCCGGAATCGTCACCAGGAAACTGTTGAGGACGAACTGCGGCAGGCGCGAGTCGAGGAGCACGGTCGCATAGTTGTCGAGGAGCCCCGCGGACGTCGGCCCCCCCATTAGTTGCCGCGGTTCAAATCGTCCTGCGACCGGAACGACGTGAGCACGATCGCGGCGAGCGGCAACAGCCACACGATGAGCGTTGCGCCGACCGTCAGCCAGTAGGCAGCGCGCGCCGACGGCGGGCGTCGCTCGAGTGGAAACGGAAACAAGGGAAGGTGCCTTCGAAAATCGCCGGAGCTTAAGGCCTGCGGACGGGCGCTAGCTGCGCTCGCGGTAGAAGAGATGCCACAGCAGGATGAAGACGATGCAGCTCATGAGGCCGAGCAGCATCGTCGCGATCGTCGCGCCATAGCCATAGCGCAGGCTGAGGAACGTCTGCTCGTACATGTAGTAACCGAGGACGGTCGAGCTGTTGTGCGGGCCGCCCAGCGTCATGATCATCACGTATTCGAAACTGCGCAGTGCCGCCACCGCGCAGACCATCGAGACGACGAAGTGGACGGGCCGCAACTGGGGGATGACCACATATCGCAGCAGCGACGAGCCCTTTGCGCCGTCGACCCGCGCGGCGTCGGTCAGCTCGTTCGGAACCGTCGCCAGGCCCGTGAGGTAGAGGATCATGCAATACGCGGTCTGCGGCCAGAGGCCCGCGACGATCATCGTGTAGAGCGCCCACCGCTCGTTGTCGAGCGGCGCGACGTGCGGCCCGCCGATCGCTCCGAGGATCTCGTTCAGCAGGCCGAAGCGCGAGTGAAAGAACCAGCCGAACACGAGGCCGACGATGACCTGGCTCAGGACGAACGCCATGAAGAAGAGCGAGCGAACGACGCGCATGCCGCGCAATCGCTGACTGAGAAGCACGGCCAGCGCGAGACCGAGCGCCGGCGCCACGGCATAGCACGCGAGCCAGCGCAGGTTGTTCGCGAGCGCGGTCCGGAACACGGGATCGGCCGCGAGCTCGCGGTAGTTACCAAGGCCAACCCACACTTTCGCGTCGACGTCGTTCCAGTCGTAGAACGACAGCGCGATCCCTCTCGCCAATGGATAGATGACGAACAGCGCGAAGAGCAGGCAGGCAGGCGCCAGCAGGATGACGGTGGCTGAGCCGTGGCGCGTGCGCACGATGGTTGCCTTCGCGGCGCCACGAGGACGCGCCAGTATTCGAACACGCGCGCCACCCGCAGATCGGTGTACGGGATCGCGCCGCGCATCAACTCCATGTGGAACTGGAGTCCGTTGAGACGCAGGTCGAGGTAATCGAACCAGGCGGCGGCGGGCCACAGGTCGCGCGTGCCGATCGCGATCGGCTCGATTCCCTTCGCCTTGAGCTTCACGCACGCGGCCACGAGACCGCCCCAGTCTTGCGGCAACGCGCCCACGTCGGCGGACTCAAGGAGGTCGCGACGGTAGAAAAATCCGATCGGGTAGTACGTGTACGGCACGCCGTACTGCCTGCCTCCGACGCTCACGAGATCGAGTGCCGACGGATGGATCGATCCCTTAATTGCCGGCGTATAAAGATCGCTCACGTCCTCGAGCAGTCTCGGGGCGACGAATTGCCGCATCCGGTAGCCCGCGTTCCAGTAGACAACGTCTGGCGGCGCGCTCGTAAGCCAGTTCCGGATGGACTTCTTGTAGCTCTCCCCATCGTAGATGTTGAGGCGTAGCTCGACGTCGGGGTTCTCGGCCTGGAACCGGGCGGCGAGCTCCTCCCAGGCCGCGCGCGGCGCCGGGTCGGCGGTGTTCGCATTGACGACGAGCGTTCCCGCGAGCGCCGGCCACACGACAGAGGCCACGGCGATGAGGAGGGCGAGCGACGCTTGCATTATCATGAGAGAGCCGGCGACAGCGAGGCCCGGTGCGCCCATACGGCGCGCCGGACGGGCGCGGTCAGCAGCGGAATTCTCATGGTATTCGAATATCCATTAACGGCTCGGGGCTTGCGGCGTGAGAGACGCACAGGGGCCGCCGCCCCACGACTTCAACAACATCCTGCAGGTGATCATGGGCAACCTCGAGATCGCTCGTTTCAAGCTGCAGTTGGCGGAGCGCGGCGACAGCGCATCGGCGTTGCCCGAAGGAGTGGTGAAGACGATCGAGACGGCGCAGCGCGCGTCCCGCAGCGCGGGTCAGCTCGTCCAGCGGATGCTGGTCTTCTCGCGGATGCAGCGGCTCGAGCCCGCTTCGCTCGACGTCAACGCGCTCATCAGCGACATGCAGGACATGATCGCCCGGACGCTCGGCGAGACGATCGACGTCAAGGCAAGCCTCGCCCCGGCGCTGTGGCCCGTCTTTGCGGACCGCAACCAGCTCGAGAGCGCGCTTTTGAATCTCGTCGTCAACGCCCGCGACGCGATGCCGGACGGCGGATCGCTCACGATCGAGACGGCGAACGTCGAGCTTGCCGACCCATCCGCCGAGGATGTGGCGCCCGGCCAGTACGCGATGATGAACGTCAGCGACACCGGGCGCGGCATACCGCAAGAGCTGATGGACAAGCTGTTCGAGCCGTTCTTCACGACGAAGGAGGTCGGGACGGGGTCCGGCCTCGGGCTCTCGATGGTCTACGGATTCGTCAAGCAGTCGCGCGGGCACGTGCGACTGCACAGCGAGGTGGGCGCGGGCACGTCGGTCCGCATCCATCTTCCGCGCTTTGTTTCAACCGATGCAGGCGAGGGAGCCACGGCAACGGCGGAAGCCGAATCGCCCCCTACCGAGAGCTCGCGGGCTCGCGAGGGCGAGACCGTTCTTCTGGTCGAGGACAACGAGCACGTTCGGACGCTGGGTGTTTCGGCGCTCGAGAACCTGGGGTACCAGGTGCTCGAAGGCGCGCACGGGCCTTCGGCGCTTCGCTTACTCGAGGGAGGCGCCACGTGCGTCGACCTCCTGTTCACCGACGTCGTACTGCCGGGTGGAATGAGCGGGCCGGAGCTCGGCGCGGCGTCGAGTGCGCGGCGGCCGGGGCTTCCGGTGCTGTTCACGAGCGGCTACACGGGCAAGGCGGGGGGGAAGGACGATCCGCTACGTTCCGACGCGCGGATGCTGCGAAAGCCCTACGCGCTCGAAACGCTCGCCGGGGCGATTCGTCTCGCCATTGACCGAGCCGGTTCGCGCCGTTCCGCATGACGCGATTCCGGCGTCGCCGCGGACGCGCGGGAACGACAACGCGCCATGGGTGAGAAGAAGCGTCGTCTTGGCGCCCAGCTGGCCATTCGACCGGCCGCGCCGACGGCAGATCGAGCGGTGGCGCGTCCACCGGGAGAGCGGCTCGCAGACGCGAGGGTCGTCGCCCAAGGTCTCGCCGCTATGGCCGCAGGCGACCGGAAGCGTGCGATGGCGGCGTTCGATGCGCTGCTCGCCGATCCACCGGCCGATGCGGATCGGCTCAACGCGATCGGCGTGCTCGGGTTGCAGCTCGGCGAGCCGCAGCGTGCGCTCGGCTCGCTTACCCGCGCGCGCGAAGCACGCCCGCGCGATGCCGGCATCCGCTGCCACCTGGCCATCGCCTATCGAAGCCTGGGACAGCCGGATCTTGCGGTCGCAGAGCTCGAGACCGCGCTTTCGATCGACCCGAGCCTCGCCGAAGCGCACTCCAATCTTGGCAACCTGCTGCTCGAGCGAGGCGACTACCCGGCTGCGGAAGCATGCTTCGACCGCGCGCTCGCGTTGAACCGCGACTATCCGTTCGCGCTGTTCGGGCTCGCCGAGGCGAGGCTCGCGCAGGGACGTGACGAGGAAGCAAGCGCCGACTTCGAGCGCGCCCTCGCGCTCGATCCGTCGCTGCACGAAGCGCGCCACGGGCTGTCGCGGGCGCGCTCGGCGATGGTGGCGAGGCTCGAGCGGGCCGATCCCGCAGCCGTTGATTCACCGCTCGTCGTACAGAGCGCCGACCTGGCGCTCGAAAGCATAGTCGGCGCCTTGCAGCAGGAACGCGAGAACGCCGCGTACTGGACGCAGTTCGAGCACTGCGTCAAGGAATTCGATCTCTCCCACCCGGCGGAGTCGCGCATCCGCGACCTCTTGTTCCGGGCGGTCGGCCATACGGCGGTCGACCCCGCTCGCCTCGTGCGCCCGATCGCGAGCCTCGTCGCCACTCGCCCGGATGCGGTCGAGTTGCTGCATCGGATGCAGGCTTCCGGCGGGCGCGCCGGGAGCGATTGGCCGTCGATCGCGCCTCTCGCCGCGGGCCCGCTCGGCGACGCGTTGCTGCAGCGCCTCATGGAAGCGGTCGTCGTGCCGAGCCTGTTCGTCGAGCGGCTCGTCGGCGCGGCGCGTGCCGGCCTGCTCCGCGAGGCGACGAGCGGTGCCGCGGCCGACCCATCGTTGCCGCTGCCGTCGATCGTCGCGATGGCGCACCAGTGCTTCAACTGCGAGTACGTGCACGCCGAATCTCCCGAGGAAGCGGTCGCGGCGACGCGACTCGCGAGCGCGATCGCGGCGGCACGGGACGCCGGCGAATCGGTGCCGCTCCCGTGGTACGCGGTCTACGCCTCTTATCGTCCTCTCCACACGCTTGCCCACGCGGACGCCATCGCCGCGCAACTCCTGTCCACGCCGCTGTCGTCGCTCGCGATTCGGCAAATCCGCGAGCCGCAAGACGAAGCGCGCCTTCGCGCCACGATTCCGGCCCTCACACAAGTCGCGAGCGCCGTGTCCGCGGCGGTACGCGATCAGTACGAGTCCAATCCCTATCCCCGATGGCTGCGCATCGAGCGCGACGTCGCGCAGACGTCGGTCGCAGCCTTTCTCCACCGCCTGTTTCCGCATGCCGACCTGGCGGATTTCCCCGCCGCGCCTGCGCGGATCCTGGTCGCGGGATGCGGCACCGGCCGGCACCCGATCGGCACGGCGCGGCGGTTTCCCGATTCGAGCGTGCTGGCGATCGATCTGAGCCTCGCGAGCCTCGCGTACGCGAAGCGCAAGACGAACGAGCTCGGGATCCGCAATATCGAGTACCGGCAGGCCGACCTTCTTGCCATGGGCACGTTTCCCGAGCGCTTCGACGTCATCGATGCAACGGGCGTCTTGCATCATCTCGAGGATCCGGTCGCGGGATGGAAGGTCTTGTGCGGGCTGCTTCGTCCCGGCGGGGTCATGCGCGTCGGCCTCTACAGCGAGATGGCGCGGCGCCACGTCGTGCGTGCGCGTGAGCTCATCGCCGCCGAAGGGTTCGCGCCGACTGCGGAAGGCATCCGGGCGTGCCGTGCCGCGATCCTCGCGCGGCGAGACGATCCGCTGCTTGCCCGCGTTGCGCGCGGCGAGGACTTCTACAGCCTGAGCGGTTGCCGCGATCTCGTCTTCCACGTCCAGGAGCAGCGGTTCACGCTGCCGCGCATCGCCGGAATCCTCGACGAGCTTGGTCTCGAGTTCATCGGCTTCGAGTGGCCCGACGCGGATGCGCCCGCACGCTACCGCGCCCGCTTTCCGGACGACCACGCATTGACGGATCTCGACAATTGGCATGCGCTGGAAACGGATCGGCCCCATACGTTCGTGCTCATGTACCAATTCTGGGCTCGGAAGCCGGCGCCTCCATCCGCGCCGTCCTCCTGAGCACGACGCAGATCGCCGCGTGGGCCACGCCCAACAGCATTACAATCCGCTTCGCCGTTATCGAGGCCCGGGAGGACCCACGATGTACGCGTTCGATCGAGTGTTCCGTGCGCTAGCGGCCGGCCTTCTTGCCATGGCCGCCCTGGCCCTCCTCGTCGCCGGTCCCGCCTTTGCGCAGAGCAAATCCGCGAAGCCGAAGCACGAAGCGACGGCGCTGCCGGAGCCGCTCACGCACGAGTCGATCCGCGAGCTCGTGTCGCGCCTCGACGACGAAGACGTGCGCAAGCTGTTGATCGCGCAGCTCGACCGGTCGGCCGCGCCGGCGAAGGGCAATGGCAACCAGGCGATGTCGGGAATGGTCGATGCAAACGCGGGCATGGTGCGCGCGCGTCTCGCTGAGCTGCGGGACGCCTTTTACGCGCTGCCCGCGACGTTCGGCGAGGTGGTCGCCAAGCTCGACGAGCCGGACGGGCCATCGGTGCTGCCGCTGGTTGCCATGCTCATCGTGGCGATGTTCGTGGTCGCGTGGGCGGTCGAGCGGCTGTACCGCTATGCGTTGCGCAACTACCGGCGGCGCCTCGCGCCCGCGCCAAACGAAACGTTCAGCGCGCGCGCATTCCGGCGCGGAGCGAGCCTCGCGCTCGACCTCGTCGGCATCGTCGTGTTCGCGCTTGCCGCGCTCGGTTTCTTCCTCGCGCTATGGCAGGGACACGGCCTGCGGCGCATTGCAATCGTCGAGCTATTGCTCGGCGTCGTCGTCGTGCGCATCGTCTGGCTCCTCGCCCGCTTCCTGCTCGCCAAGCGGACGGGTGGGGAAGAGCGGCTGCTGCCGTTCGCCGATGCGCCGGCAGGACGACTGCGCAGGTTCGCGCTGGCCCTCGCAATCCTATGGGCCATGTTCAGCGGATTGAGATCGATCTTTGCGCACGCCGGTGTCAGCCAGCCGACGATTGACCTCGTCATGCTGCTCTTCTCCGTCGTCGGACTCGCGATCGTGCTGAGGACGGTATTCCAGGTGCGCGCACCCATCGCGTCGCTGATCCGTGGCGAGGGCAGGCACAATGCCGTCGTGGGCTGGCTTGCGGATCTCTGGCCGGTGATCGCCGTCGTCTTCTTCGTCGGCATCGTCGCCGCGCGCGTTTACGACATCCTAGCGGGAACGCCGGTGGAAGCAGGCGCCAGCATCCTGAGCGTGCTGCTCGTCGTGACCATGCCGATCATCGACATGCTGTTGTGCCGGGCCGTCGCGGCCGGCGCGGCGCGCCCCCGGCCGGAAAGTTCGACGGCGCCGGGATTCCTCGCCGCGTATGAAAACGTGTTCCGGCGCGCGATCCACATCGTGGTGATGGTCGCCGGCCTGTACCTGCTCGCGCTCCTGTGGGACGTCGACGTGTTTGCCGTCGCGCAGGCGAGCATGGGGGGCAAGATCTCGAGCTCGCTCTTCGGGATCTGCATCGTGCTGCTGCTTTCGTATCTCGTGTGGGAGATCGCGAGGACGGCGATCGACCGCCGCCTCGCCGCCGAAGGCACGCAGGGGCCCGACGTCCCCGCGTCGCGACTGCAGACGCTGCTGCCGCTGTTGCGGGGCCTCATCTTCGTGACGATCGTCGTGATGGCCACCATGTCGTTCCTCGCGGCGCTCGGCGTCGACATCCTGCCGCTGCTCGCCGGGGCGAGCGTGGTCGGCGTTGCCATCGGCTTCGGCTCGCAGACACTCGTGCGCGACATCGTTTCGGGCGCGTTCTTCCTGATGGACGACGCGTTCCGGCTGGGCGAGTACATCGAGGTCGGGACCGACAAAGGCGTGGTCGAGAAGATCAACGTGCGCTCGGTCTTCCTGCGCCACCATCGCGGAGCGCTCAATATCCTGCCGTACGGCGAGATCAAGCGGCTGCGCAACACGAGCCGCGACTGGATCATCCACGTGATGGAGTTCCGCCTGACCTACGACACGAACATCCAGCTGGTGAAGAAGATCATGAAGAAGATCGGCGAGGAGATGGCCGCGGATCCGGACTACGCGAACGACATGCTGCAGCCGCTCAAGTCGCAGGGCGTTCTCGCGACTGAGGACAGCGCTATCGTCGTACGCGCCAAGTTCACCGCGAGGCCAGGCGGCAATTCGTTCGTGATCCGGCGCGTCGCCTACGACAAGATCATCAAGGGCTTCCGGGCGGCGGGCATCAAGTTCGCGCACAAGGAAGTGACGGTCAACATTCCCAACACGAATCTTGGCGACGACGAAGTGAAGGCGATCGCGGGCGCGGCGGCGCGGGCGACGATTGGCGAGCCGGCGAAGGCGGGCGGCAGCGACGTCCGCGGGTGAGCGCCTGGTACGCGAAAACGACCACTGAGGCGGTTGGCGCTCTCTCGCTCGAACGAGCAGCGTTACTGGGGAATCACCCGCGTGCTCTCGCCGCTGCCCTGCAGGTAGACGCGCTGACCCACCTGCAGCGGCGGCCCGACCGGTTGCGTGATCGCGACCAGCACGCCGTTGCGCGTGCGGACGATGATCTGCTCGCCGGGTATCGGCTGCGTGTTGTTTCGTTGGACCTCGTTGCCGACGAGCGCGCCGCCGATCGCGCCCGCGATCATCGCGACGTCGCGGCCGGTGCCGGCGCCGATCAGGCTGCCGAGCCCGACGCCGGCGGCGCCGCCCAGAATGGCGCCCAATCCCTGGCCGTGATTGTTCGCTATGTTGACGGGCGTGATCTGCTCGATTGTGCCCTGGCGGATTTCCGGCTCCGAGTAATCGGGAGCGGGCGCGGCGCAGCCGGCCGCCACGAGCGCCGCCAAGAACGCGATCACGAGCGAAGGGATTCTATTCAGCATGCCTTCTCCTTGTTCTCAGGGTGCCGGCCCGATGTCGATAACGACGCCGGTCGGATAGTATCCCGGGCTCCAGTTCCAGCTCCCGTCGTACGCGCCATCGTAAGCACCGTACATCGGACTGAAGCCGATGTCGTTGGCGCCGCCGTAGTCGTCGCGGTGGCTCGCGCATGCAGCCGCCAGCGTGAGAGCGAGCAGCAACGTCCCGCATCGTGCAATCGTGTTCACTTGGGGTTCGCCTTTTTCAGAGCTTCCGTGCGATTGACGATGCCGATGACGCCGCCGAGCGGATCGGCGATGACGGCGATGTAGCCGCCGAAGTAATCGGGACGCGGTGCGAACAAAACCTTGCCGCCATTCGCGGCGGCACGGGCGACGGTGGCGGCGACGTCGTCCACATGCACGAAGGGCAGCCATCCCGGATCCTGAATTTCCTTCGGCAGCGTGATGATGCTCGCGCGGACCACGCCGCCGGTCGACAGCATGGCGCGCTTCGTCTGCGACGGCGTGTCCTTCATCGTCACGTCGTAGCCCGCAAGGCCGCGATAGAACTCGGCCGCCTGCATGGGGTCGCGCGTGAAAAGATCGAGCCAGGCGAATTCGCCGGGCGCGACCGCGCCGTCCGGAGGATCGCCGGTTTCCGACTTGAGCACGCCGAAGATCGCGCCGTCACTGTCGCGGAAAAGCGCGTGCGTGCCGCGGCCTTCGAACGGTGTCGGCGGAACGACGACCTTCCCGCCGTGCGTTTCGACATAGCGCGCCGCCTGCGCGGGATCGTCGACCGAGACCAGCGAAAGCCAGCGGCTGCCGGTCGCGCCCCCTTTCTCGCGCGGACGGAAGTGCATGCCGCCCACGTTGCGGCCCTTGTTCTCGATCAGCGTATAGCGCCCCGGGCCGGAGCCGATCGAGTGGAATTCCCAGTTGAACAAGGCGCCATAGAAAGCCTTCGACCCGTAGGTATCGGCAGTCACGCAATCGAACCAGATGAACTTGCCGGGAAGGCGCGCCTCGAGCTTCGCATTGACGGTCGCGGGGCGTAGGCCGTCGGGGCGCGCCGCGTCGGAGCGTACGGCGTCGGGACGCACGGCGTCGGCGCCGAACGCGAGACCGGTGGCAACGAGCGCCAGTGCAGCGCAGACGTTTGCCCAAAAGGCGTGCGCGAGCGCGTGGCGGGCGAATCTGGGTGACATGCAAGACTCCAACGAAAGCGTTGCGGCGGCGGTACGAAGCGCCGGGCCGCAATGGCCGCGGGCGATTATCCCATAGCGCACTGGCGCCGTTCGTGCACAATAGCCTCGCAGCCATTGCCAGCGCTCGTTCGGGGGAGGCCGACATGCATTGGACTACAGGAAAGCTGCTGCGACATTTCGCTGTTGCGTGTACGGCTCTTGCGTCGATGGTCGTGGGTTCGTCGGCCGCCGTTGCCGCCGGCTTCACGGCGCAAGGCATCATGCCGGGCGATCCGGATCCAAACTCGATCAAGCTGGGCGACGTCGAGGCCGCGATACGGCCGCGGATGTTCTACAAGAATACCGACACGCTCACGGGAGGCGAGCAGGAAGCTTGGGCGCTCGGCGGTTTCGCGGGCTTCCGCACGCCGTGGGTCGCGGATCTTTTTCAGTTCGGAGTCGTGGGGTACACATCGCAGAAGCTGTATGGCCCGGCAGGCAAGGGCGGGACGTTGATCCTCACGCAGAACCAGGATTCCATTACCGCCATCGGCGAGGCCTGGGCAGCGTTGCGCGTGGCGGGCCAGACGATTACCGCGTACCGGCAACTGATCGACAGGCCGTTCATCAATCCCCAAGATACGCGCGAGCTGCCCAATACGTTCGAGGCATACACGTTGAGCGGCGCCGCGGGCGCACTGTCGTACACCGGTGGCTACATGACGAAGATGAAGACGCGCGCGTCGGACTCGTTCATCTGGGCGTCGCGGGTTGCCGGCGGCAAGGGATCGCCGGAAGGGGTCGTCTATGCCGGTGCGACGTACGCGCTGGCGAACGCCGGTTACATCAAGGTCGACGAGCTGTACTCGTTCGATGTGTACAACACGTTCTACGTCGAGGGCCGGTATCCGATTCGGTTCGATGACAAGACTCGCCTCATCCTGGGCGCCCAATACTATCCGCAAAAGTCGGTCGGCGACGACCAGATCGGCAACTTCTCGACGTGGGGCTATGGGCTGAACGCGGCGCTCACCTATGGGTTTGTGACTGGCCAGCTTTACTACACCCAGACCGGTACGGGCTTTACGACCCAAAGTCCGTACGGCGACCACCCGTCTTACCTCAATCTGCAGCAGATCGTGTTCAACACCGCGGGCGAGAAGGCATGGGCGGTGCGCGGCACCGTCGACTTCGCGCCGCTGGGCGTTCCGGGCCTCCTCGCTACGGCGATCTACGCTTCCGGCAAGGATCGGGTCAATTCCTCGAACGGCGCACCGCTGCCGGATCACTGGGAAACTGACGTCCGCGCCGATTACGCGTTCGCGAAGGGGACGTGGGCGGAGGGATTTGTCGCGACGTTTCGGTACTCGTGGCTGCACCAGGATGGCTCGCCCCAGATCCAGACGGACCTGCGCGCGATCCTCAATTACAACGTCCGGTTCTGATGCGCGATTGAGCGGCGGGGCGCGCGCCTCATCCCCCGCTGATTGCTGTTCGGCCCGCGAACGCCGATCGTCGGATCGCCCCGAAACTTCGAGCGCCTAAAGAATATCGAGGAGCGCTTCCACCACGCCATCGGCAACCATGTCAATGCGGCGAGCCGCGGCTTCCGACAGGTCGGCAATGCGCCCATACGCGAACGGGCCGCGATCGTTAACCACGACTTCCACGCTGCGCTTGTTCTCGAGATTGGTCACGCGCACGCGCGTTCCGAACGGCAACGTTCGATGCGCCATGGTGAGCGCCGCGGGATCGAACGGCTCGCCGCTGGCGGTGCTCTTGCCCGCGAATCGAACGCCGTACATCGAAATGCGGCCGCGTTGTTGTTTGGCTGCGGCGGCGTCGACAGACGCTCGCGGGCCCGGGGACGGCGCAATGG
>Ga0207691_10004962_pt1 | contig 12840 bp, 6 predicted proteins | sample KBSM13metaG_FD_184327 | JGI IMG/M metagenome (GOLD analysis project Ga0207691, IMG submission 184327) | Miscanthus rhizosphere microbial communities from Kellogg Biological Station, Michigan, USA - KBS M1-3 metaG (SPAdes) (version 2) | ecosystem: Host-associated > Plants > Roots > Rhizosphere >... | reverse complement strand
CGTGTGGGCGCGAATCTTAAAGCCCACCTTTTCGTTCCGCAAGTCAATCTCTGTGCGAATCCCTTGATTTCTAAGAGTTTCCACAACTCGTTGAACGTAAGCGTCCTGGCGGTCGGTGATGTTCATCACAACGGCCTGGGTTGGGGCCAGCCAGGCCGGCAATTTGCCCGCGTGATGCTCCAGAAGGATGCCGAAAAAGCGCTCCAAAGAGCCAAAAATGGCCCGATGCAGCATCACCGGGGTCTGCCGCTGGCTGTGCTCATCTATATAGGTGGCGCCCAACCGCCCGGGCAGGTTCAGGTCGACCTGCAGGGTGCCGCACTGCCAGGTCCGGCCGATGGCGTCGCGCAGATGGAATTCCAGCTTGGGACCGTAGAAAGCACCCTCGCCCGGGTTGTAGTCACATTCGATGCCCGCGGCGGCGGCGGCCGCCTTCAGGGCCTTTTCCGAGCGATCCCATATCTCGTCGGATCCCACGCGCTTGGGCGGTCGGTCGGCGAATTTGACCGCCACATCCTCGAAACCGAAGTCCTTATAGATAGAGAGCAGCAGCTTGATGATCAGCACCGATTCGTCGGTGATCTGGTTTTCGGTGATGAAGATGTGCGCATCGTCCTGATTGAATGCGCGCACGCGCATCAAGCCATGCAGCGCGCCCGACGGCTCGTAACGATGCACCTTGCCGAACTCGGCGAATCGGATGGGCAGGTCCTTATAGCTGCGGATGCCCTGGTTGAAGATCTGGATGTGACCGGGGCAGTTCATCGGCTTGATGGCGAACACGCGCTCGTCGGGCGTCTTCGTGAGGAACATGTTCTCGCCGAACTTCTCGAGATGGCCGGACTTCTGCCACAACGTCGATTCCATGATTTCCGGCGCATTCACCTCGCCATAGCCGGCCTCGTCCTGGCGTTTGCGCATGTAGCCGATCAACTGCTGGAAAATGCGCCAGCCTTTCGGATGCCAGAACACGGCGCCAGGCGCTTCCTCCTGGAAATGAAACAGGTCGAGATCCTTGCCGATGCGGCGATGATCGCGTTTCTCGGCTTCTTCCAGCCGGTGCAGATAGGCGGCCAGATCCTTGTCGTTGAGCCACGCGGTGCCGTAGATGCGCTGGAGCATTTCGTTGCGTGAATCGCCGCGCCAATAGGCCCCGGCCACTTTCATGAGCTTGAAACTCTTGAGCCGCCCCGTGCTGGGCACGTGCGGCCCACGGCACAGGTCGAACCAGTCGCCCTGGCCATAGAGGCCAATCGGCTCACTCGACGGAATGCTGGCGATGATCTCGGCCTTGTACTTCTCGCCCATGCTCTGAAACAGCGCCACGGCCGCATCCCGCTCCATGACGCGCCGCGTGACCTTGAGGTCGGCCGCCGCGATTTCCTTCATCTTCGCTTCGATTTTTTCGAGGTCTTCGGGGGTAAACGGACGCTCGAACGCGAAGTCATAGAAAAAGCCATCCTCGATGACCGGGCCGATCGTGACCTGCGCCTTCGGGTAGATAGCCTGCACGGCCATGGCGAGCAGGTGCGCGGTGGAGTGACGGATCACGTCGAGCGCCGCCGGATCTTTCTCCGTGACGATCGAGAGCTTCGCGTCATTCTCGATCACGAACGAGGTGTCGACGAGTTTGTCATCGACGCGTCCGGCGATCGCCGCCTTGGCGAGCCCGGCGCCGATGCTCAGCGCGACATCGGCCACGCTCACGGGTTGATCGAAGGTCTTCTTGCTGCCGTCCGGCAGCGTAATGATGGGCATAGGGATTTCGGAGCCAGATCAAGCAGTTGGAAGGCGCAGCATCCTGCCAGCGCGGGCCCTCAGAATCAATCCGACAGGGGCGTGAGCGGTTGGCTGATATCGGGCGCAGCGCACGCACCTTTAACTGCAGCCATGAAATCACCTGCAAGATCAGCGCGTCCGGTGCGCTTTGCGGTCGTGGGTCTCGGCCACATCGCGCAGGCCGCGGTGTTACCGGCGTTCAAACACGCGGGCAAGCAAGTCGAACTCGCCGCCCTGGTTTCGGACACGCCCGCCAAGCTCAAGCAACTCGGCCGCCGGTACCGGGTCGATCGCGTCTGCTCCTATGCCGATGCTCAAGCACTGTTCGACAGTGGCGACATCGACGCGGTCTATATCGCCCTGCCTAACACGATGCACGCGGACTGGACGGTCCGCGCGGCCGAGGCTGGCCTGCACGTGTTGTGCGAGAAGCCGATGGCGACCTCGGTGCAGGACTGCGAACGCATGATCGAAGCGTGCGAGCGCAACAACGTGCAGCTCATGATCGCCTATCGGCTGCACTTCGAACGCTGCAACCTTGAAGTCGCCGAGATCGTGCGCCGCAAGCGCATCGGCGACGCACGGTATTTCGATTCGCAATTCTCGATGCAGGTGAAGAGCAACAACATCCGCGTGGAACGCGAGCTCGGCGGCGGCCCGGAATGGGACATCGGCATCTATTGCCAGAACGCCGCGCGCTACGTATTTGCCGATGAGCCCACCCAGGTCTGGGCCACGACCACCAACAGTGGCGATGCGCGCTTCACCGAAGTGCCCGAGACCGTGCACGTCATCATGAAATTCCCGGGTGAACGCATCGCCAACTTTGTCTGCAGCTTCGGTGCGGCCGATCGTTCACGCTACGAGATCGTCGGTACCCGGGGCAGCGTGGTCGTAGACCCGGCGTTCGAATACGCCGAAGGCCTGGGCTACGAGCTCACGGTGGGCGAGAAGAAAAAGCGCAAGAAATTCGCCAAGAGCGACCAGTTCGCACCCGAGCTCGTGCACTTCGCGAAATGCGTGCGTGCGAACCGCCGCCCGGAACCCTCGGGTGTCGAAGGATTGATCGACGTTGCGATCATCGAAGCCATCCACCGCTCGATCAGCAGCGGTGGTTGGGCGCTGGTCGACGCGCCCACGAAGCGGCGCCGGCCATCGATGCGCCAGGAGGACCGTCGCCCCGCCGTTCCGAGTGAGCCGCCACTGGTGCAAGCGGAGAGCGGCCATCGCTAAGTCGAAACACAATGGTGGCGGCGACGAGGACGCTGGCGAGAAGCCGAAGCGCGGCGCCCGCGGGTTGTGGAACGGCGCAATCAGCTTCAGCCTGATCCACATCCCCGTGAGCCTGCACACGGCCGCGCGCGCGCACGAGCTCGACCTCAACCTGCTCGACAAGCGTGACTTCGCACCCGTCGGGTACCAGCGCTACAACAAGGCCACGGGAAAAGTCGTGGACTGGAACAACGTCGTCAAGGGGTACGAGTATGAGAAGGGCGAATACGTGGTGCTCACGGACGAGGACTTTCGACGCGCCAACGTCGAGGCGTCGCGGACCATCGACATCCAGACCTTCGTCGATCGCGACGCGATCGCGCCTTACTACTTCGACACGCCCTACTTCCTCGTGCCCGACAAGAACGGAGAGCGTGTCTACGCACTGCTGCGCGAAGCGCTGGAGCAATCGAAGAAGCTTGCCGTGGCGACGTTCGTGCTGCGCAGCCGACAGCACGTCGCGGCGCTGATGCCGGTCGACAAGATCATCGTGCTGAACACGCTGCGCTATCAGGAAGAAATCCAGCCGCACCCGAATGTAACTGCGGCGGTCGCGAAGAAGACCAATGCCGCCGGCGGCCGCGAACTTGCGATGGCGCTCAAGCTCGTCGACGAGATGACCGAAAAGTGGAAGCCAGAGGCATTCGCGGACACCTATCGCGACGATCTCATGAAGCGGATCGAGCAGAAGGTGAAATCCGGCCAGACTCACACACTGACCGAACCCGAGGAAGAGACCGAAGGACGCTCCACCGGAGGCGCAAAGGTGGTGGACCTCATGTCGCTACTGGAGAAGAGCCTCGCGCAAAAGGGTGGTAGCGCATCCGATGTTGCTGCACGCGCCACGAAACGAAAACACAGCGCCGCGCGCCGACGCACGGCCAATCCGCGCGCCGCGCGCCGCGCCTGACGCATGGCCGACGCCGGACATCGCGGCACCGGCAAGACGCGCCTCAAGCGTTACGTCGCCAAGCGCGACTTCCACAAGACGTCCGAGCCCAGCGACAAATCACGTACCGCTCGCGGCAAGAAGCTCATCTTCGTGGTGCAGAAGCACGCTGCGCGTCGCCTGCACTGGGATTTCCGACTCGAGTGGGAAGGCACGCTGCGTAGCTGGGCCGTGCCCAAGGGCCCTTCACTCGATCCGGCCGACAAGCGCCTCGCGGTGGAAGTGGAAGACCACCCCATTGCGTACGCCAAATTCGAAGGCGATATCCCCAAAGGCCAGTATGGCGGCGGTCACGTCGATATCTGGGACGACGGCACCTGGGAGCCGGTGGGCGACTTCAACAAGGGATTGAAGAAAGGCCGCCTCGAATTCGACATGTTCGGCAAAAAGTTGTCGGGACGCTGGCACCTGGTACGCACGCGCATGCAGGGCAAACAACCCAACTGGCTGCTGATCAAGAGCGGCGATTTCGCAGCGCGCGCCGGCGCGGACGCCGATGTCATCGATGCCGGCGCCGCGGATGATCCCAAGCGCATGCTGAAACCGCCTGCGGCTGCTCCGGCGACGACGCCGAAACCGAAGCGCGCCGGCGCGCCAAAACCCCGCAGCAGCAAGTCGGGCGGCACTCGCGGCAACGCACTTCCGGCCAGCATCAAACCCATGCTCGCCACGCTCGTGGACGAAGCGCCACCGAACGAAGGCTGGGTTTTCGAGTTGAAGTACGACGGCGTGCGCCTGCTGAGTCGCTGCGACGGTGAGGATGTGCGCTGCATCTCGCGCAACGGTATCGACTGGACTCACAGGGTGGGCCCGGTGGCCGAAGCCCTCGCCAAACTCAAACTCGACGGCGCGTGGCTCGACGGCGAGCTGATTGCGACCGACCCGAACGGCCGCTCGGATTTCTCGCTGCTGCAGCACACGATGGAACAGCGGCGTCTCGATGAAATCCAGCTGTGCATTTTTGACCTGCTGTTCTACCAGGGCGAGGACCTGCGCGGCCTGCCGCTCTCCGAGAGGAAGGCCCGCCTCGACGCCGCGCTCGCCAAACTACCTGCGAAAGGCCCGTTGCGGCTCGCAGACCAGATCCAGAGCGACAGCGCAGAGTTGCTCGCGCGGGTTTGCAATCAGCATCTGGAAGGCCTAGTCGCAAAGCGCATCGATTCGCCGTACACCGGTGATCGATCCAAAGACTGGCTCAAGGTCAAGTGCCACCGCGAGCAGGAATTCGTCGTGGGCGGCGCGGCTTTCGTTCCCGGACGTGGCACCGGAACCTTCTCGTCGCTGCTCGTCGGCGTGAAATCCGGCAAGGGCTTGAAGTACGTCGGACGCGTCGGCGGCGGTTTCGATGCCAAAGAGCGAGCCGAGTGGCACGAGCGGTCGAAGAAGCTCGCGCAGAAGGACAGCCCGTTCGACAATCATCCGGACAAGCGCTCGGGTGAAATCTGGCACTGGATGAAGCCGACGCTCGTGATCCAGGTTGCGTTTGCGGACTGGACGCACAGCGGCGTGCTGCGCCAACCCCGGTATCTGGGGCTTCGCCAGGACCGCGATCCGAAAACCGTGGTGCGCGAGGAACCCGAGCACACCGAGGACGTCGTGAAAGACCCAAAGTCAGCGCCGAAAAAGCGCAAAGCGAAGGCGCGAGCCACGGAGACCGAAGTCCCCGCCTCGCTCGGCAGGTTGACGCATCCCGAGCGGGTGCTGTTTCCACACGACGGCATCACCAAACTGCAACTCGCCGAATACTTCGCGGCAGTCGGCGAGCACGCGATGCCTCACTACCGTGAGCGGCCCCTCAGCATTCTGCGCAACACTCACGGGTCGAAGCCGTTCTTCCAGAAGCATTTCCTGGAGGAGTCGAGCGCCGGCCTCCGCGTCGTGCAGATTCCGAACGCCGACAAGGACCCGGACTTCGTGGTCTGCGATTCGGCCGAGGGACTGCTGCATCTGGCGCAAGTCGGTGCTGTCGAATTGCACAGCTGGGGCGCGGTCATGCCCAAGCCGATGCAAGCCGACCGTCTCACCTTCGATCTCGACCCTGGCGCCGAGCTCGGCTATGCACGCATACGCGAAGCGGCGCTCGTCGTGCGCAAGCTACTGGAGGATCTTGGCCTCGAGTCCTGGGTCAAGACCACCGGCGGCAAAGGACTGCACATCGTCGCGCCGCTCGCCGCCCCCCGACCCGATTGGGAAGTGGCGAAACAATTCGCGCGCAATATCACGCTGTTCATGGAGCGCCTCGCGCCCGCTCAATTCACGTCCAAGACGGGCGAGCGTAATCGCAAGAACAAGATCTTCGTCGATTACCTGCGCAACGGGTTCGGTGCCACCGCCGTCGCCGCGTTCTCACCCCGATGGCGCCCGGGCGCTGGCGTTTCCACACCGGTCAGCTGGGATGAGATCGACGAAGACATTCGCGGCACCCATTTCAATCTGCACAACGTGCCTGCGCGCATTGCCAAACAACGCAAGGATCCGTGGGCTGGATACTGGACTGCCAAACAAGCCCTGACCAAGGCCATGCTCAAAAAGATGGGTCAGACCTCATAACAAGAGAGCCGGACCTCGAATTGCCGGCTCATAGCCGCCGAGCGCATCATCGCCGCGTTTACCTCACGCGGTCCAAAAATGAAGCGCTTCCTCAAAATCGTCGTGCGCGCACTGTTAGTGCTGCTGGTCCTCATCGCGTGCCTCGTCGCGCATGCCAACTACCGCATCGCCACTGACGAGACCCTCGCCATCGACGCGCAGGCGCCCGGCAAATTCGTCACGGTCGAAGGACGTCGCCAACATTTCGTCGTGCACGGCGACCTCGCCGCCGATCCCACCGGCATTCCGATCATGGTCATCCACGGATTCATCGTGTCCGGACACGAAAGCATGCTGCCGTGGGCCACAGACAAGTTGAAAGGCCGGTCGCTCATCCTCCCTGATCTCATGGGCTACGGATATTCCCAGCGCGACACCACCCCCGGCGAGTGGTCGAGTCCGAAAAGCCATGCGCGCTATCTCGCGGCCATGCTCGATGACCTGGGCGTCGACAAAATCGACATCGTCGGTCATTCGTACGGCAACGCCATCGCAGCTCGATTTGCACTGGATTATCCGCATCGCGTGCGGCGAATCGTGTTCATCAGTCCCGGGCTCTATATCGAAAAGAGCGCCACCGAGGCCATGATCCAGACGCCCATACTCGGCAGCGCTCTGGCCTGGCACATGATCGGCGGTGGGCCATACAGCTTCGTCGGCCGGCGCTGTCGCAACACGCCAGACTGCCCGTCGATGCGGCCAGCACACATCCGCGACACCACCAACACCTTGCGCGCGATGATGTACCTCTCCCGGCACAGCACAGTTCTCGAAGACCTCTACGCGGAAATCCCGCGTCTGACGACGCCGTCGCTGGTGCTGTGGGGCGAGAACGACTGGATAGTCCCGCGTTCCGCCGCCGAACGCCTGGCGCGCGACACGCACGCCGAACTCGTGGCGCTCCCCGGTTGCTGGCACATGCCCTTCATGGACAAGCCCGACGAAGTGGCGCAGCGCGTGCTCGATTTCCTGCACGGCACGTGACGCGATCCACGCCCTATCTTTCGATGCGGTACTCCACGCCCGTGCGGGTTTCCTGCGTGCCGCGCTGGATACGCACCCCGACATCCTTGGTGAGCTTGTAACGCAGCGCGACCACTTCGCCCGGCTCGAACAAGCCCACGCCGTAACTCAGATACAACCGCGGCGACAGATACTCCCCAATGGTGAGCGCCGAGCCGCCGATCATTTCGTTTTCCTCGACACCCGCTTCGTCGAGACCGAGTCGTTTGCCGATACGCTGCGCCACGAGGCCCGCACCCGCGCCTTCGAACGAGCGTGATGCCGACGCCAGCGCGTCCTGCGAACTACCGCTCGCGCTTCCCACCTCGGATAACGAGCGGCCTGTCACGAGGTATGACAACGCGTCCGCATCCCCCACATTCTGGTTCGACACCACGGTGACGATCGGTCGCTGCGCCGAGCCCCCGATGCGCAGGCCGGTAGAGAGGTCATCGTCGATCTGGCGCATTGCGACGATGGCCAGGCGCGGATTATCGAGCGGCGTTCCGGCGAACAGCAGCCGGCCGTCCTTGATGGTCAGATCCTGACCGTAGGCCTTGTATCGCCCGGCGAGTGACAGTTGGCCCGACCCGGTGGTCGGCGTGCCCGGCGATTCGCGCACCGTGAGCTGGCCGCCGACCGTCGCATCGAGGCCGTAGCCGATGACCTTGATGTCCTCGCCGAGGTTGACGGTGATCGAGGCCTGCAGTGGCAACGCCGATGCCTTCGCCGAGCTCTCGACTTCCTTGCCATTGCGGATCACGACCACGTCGGGAGAGACGCCCGGCGGCGAACCCTTCGGCAGCTTCTGCAGATTGATCGACGCGTGCGGAATCGTCACGTCGCCGCGCAATAGATAGCCCTTCGAATCACCCGTGAGCGCCAGGTTGGGCGCCACGATGACATTCGCGGCAGGAATGTCTGCCGCCAGAAAGTCGCGGCCCGAGACCGTCATATCCACGACGCCACGCTCATTCATCGTCCCGGTGAGCTCGACGCGGCCTTTACCCGAGGCCACCTCGCCGTTCAACTTGAAACCACCAGTGCGCAGTGCTTCAGCGCGCATCTTGCCCTCACGCAACTCGATGCCGAGATCGCCGAGGTCCGCCTGCAACTTCGTGGCGTCCACGTTGCCCGTGAACTCGGGCTTCGCCATCGTGCCACCGACTTCGATGTCCGCATTGACCGCGCCGTCGAGATTCGCCACTGCCGGCAGGAACGCGCCGAACGGTGCCAGCGTGGGCATCGCCGCGTGAATCTTGCCGGCGAGGCGCGGCGATACCGCATTCAAGTCCGACACCGTCATCGACACGCTCACGCTCCCGCCATGCTCGAGCTTCGCGGTGAGCTTCGCGTTGGCTTTCATGCCGGCGAAATCCGCCTGCATGTCGAGGTCCTCATAGATCAGCAAAGTGCCCTCGTTGGCGAGCGCCGCCGCGGCCGGAACCCCCTCACCTTCGCCCATCGCGAGCCGCGCCGATTCCGACGTCACCGCCAGGTCGCCTATCCACTGGCCGTCGGCGCCCCGGCGCACCCGGCCGTGGCCCTGCACGTCGCCCTGCAGCTCCCCGGACAGCGCATCCGGCGCCAGGGTGTTGGCGAGCTTGAGCGGCACACGCTCGAAGGAGTACCCGGCGTCGAGCACACCCGAAGCTTCAAACTTCATGGCCGAACACAGCACCGTCGGCTTGTCTTCCAGGCAGGTCTGCGACAATGAAAAGCTGCCAGCGTCGTACACCACGCGGGACGGCTCGCGCAGCGTGAGATTCGCGAGATCCCGTGCGTCGAACTGCAGGCGCATCAACTGACCGCTCCACCCTGTCCTCGTGAGACCGCCGGCGAGTTCCACGGCTCCATCGAACTGCTCACTATCGGCGCTCACGGCGACGCGATGTTTGGCCTGGTTGCCGGATGCATCCAGCGTCACCTTGGAGAAGGTTTGCCCGCCGACGGTCACTTCGCTTGCAAGGGCTCGTACTTTGCCATCCGGGTCGAGCGGACTCGCTACTGTCGCGTCGACGTGCACCTTCGCAATCTGGTTCTCCCCCATCCCCAGCGACTGGCCATCCGCTACGCCTGCAATCGTCAGTTTCGGCCACACGCCGCGCACCGTGAACTGGCCCTTCAAACTACCTTGCGCTTTCGGCACCCAGTCGCCGAGCGAAGCCATCTCGAGGCCGACTGTTGCGTCGATCTGGTTGCGGTTGGCGCTCGAACCTTTGACGGTGACGCGGCTCTTGCCCGACGACACCCGCAAGTCACCCACGAGCGTCGAGGGCGCCGCAAACTCCACATCACCCTCGCCCGCGATCGGCCGGCCGCGCAGTTCGCCAGACAGCGTGGCAATTTGCAGAGAGCCCCGCGGTCCCGATTCTGCAAGGACCCCTCGCGAATGGGCATCGATGTTCAGGCGGCCAGGCCAATCGGCCAGCAGCGCGCCGGGATTGAAGTCGCTCGCCTTCGCATAGAGCGACCACGCCACGGGCTTGAATTCGACGCTACCGCTCAACGCTAGAAGCCCACCGTTCTGCCGAAGCTCGAGCTGCCGGAAATCCGCGCGGGCATCGGTGCCCGACGCATCGACGAGCACTTGCACGAGTACGCCAGGCGGCCCCACGTCGAGCGCGCCTTTCACCGCATAGGATTTTGGCGTGCCCGTAAAGTCGATCGCGCCGCGGCTCGCGAGCACGCGGCCGGCCAGACTTTCCGGCACGACCACGTCCTTCCACTGCGCCTTCAGCGCGGCGCGCACCGTGTCCTTTTCCGGGACGACGCGGCCCGAGACCACGAGATCGCCCTGGATGTCGCCCGACTGAACGCTCAACGATTCCACGACGAGCTCGCGTGCGTTCCACTTCGCGCTCAGACCCACCTTCCGGATCGCCGCGAGCTTTTCGTCCTGCCGGTAGATAGTTGCATCTGCCAGCACGAAGTTCTTGATCGTGATATCGAGCGGCGCCTCGATCCACAACGGCTCGTCGGGCTCGGGTTCGTCTTTCTCGGGCGGCAGGACCACGGTCAATCCCTGCACCAGCGCGTTGTCGATACGCAGCGCGCGCGAGAACAGCATCATCAACGTCGGATCGACGCGCATCGACTGGATCCGGACGCGTGCCATGTCCGCGCCGCCTTCGAACCTCAAATCGGTGACCACGAGTTCGCCCGCGATGGTCCCATCGAGGCGTGCGTACCGAATCTGCGGCGCGAAGCGTGACGTGACCATGCCCGCCACCCATCGCGCGCCCGAGGTGGTGAACAGCAGCCAGGACGCCATCCCGGCGACGAGCACCAGCAACGCGGCGAGCGACAGCGCGCTCCATTTGAGCACGCGTTTCATATGTCCGGTCCCAGCAAGACGTGCAATCGCCACGATGTCTCGGTCGGCAAATCGGTTTGCACCGGGAACCCGATGTCCACGCGCACGGGTCCGAGCGGTGAGCGCCAGCGTACGCCCGCACCCACACCAACATTTACGCTGAATCTGGTAGAGAACGCGTCGCCCGCATCGACGAATACGCCCGCGCCCCAGTCTTCGTTGAAGTAGTACTCGTACTCGCCGCTGGCGATGGCGAGGTACTTGCCGCCGATGATGTTGCCATTGCCGTTCACTTCGCCGATCTCGTGATAGTCGAAGCCGCGCAATGAGCGATCGCCGCCAGCGTAGAACCGCAGTTCGGGTGGCAACGCGTCGAACTCACCCACTGTCATCGCGCCTACTTCGCCGCGCAGCTTGAAGCGGCCACGTTCGGCCTGCGGGAGCAGCCAGGTGATACGGCCGAACCCTTGTGCAAAATCGGTATCTGCCGCGACCGCCTCCGAAGCGAAGCGAGCGCCGATCTCGAGCACATACCCTTTGCGCGGCATCAGCCGGTCGTTGACGCGGCGGCGGCTCAGCGTGGCTTCCGCGTACAACAGCGTCGAGTTCCCGTACTCGAGATTGTCTTCGTCCTGGCCGATTTCGAAATCGCCGTCCAGGAACTTGAGCCCCATCGTGCGCGTGAAGCCATGCCACCGTTTTTCCGAGCGCGTGGCGGCAACCTGGAAATTGCGCGAACGGGTGACGTCGGTGGTCTCATCGCGGTAGCCGATCCCGAAATCATAGGAGCGGTCGTCGCGGCTCGGCCGCGGGATGCCGTAATGGATCCCGGCCTCCTGCAGGCGTTCTGAGTACTCCACCTTCACGTCCGCCTTGTGGCCCTTCTTGTTGAGCCAGCGCCGCGCCGCGCCCAGGCGCACGCCTGCGCCGAAATCGGTGCTGTAGTACACCTCGCCCGAGTAGACGGTGCGCTGATCGCGCTTCAGCAACACGTCGATCGGGACCGTCCCATCCTTCTTCTCGTCGATGGCCGGCTGAACCGACACGAGTTCGAAGTAGTCCGCATCGACCAGGCGTTGCTGCAGATTGAGCACCTGTTCTGAATTGAAAAACGCGTCCTCGCGCCACGGTACGAATTCACGCAGGAATTCTTCGGGGAATGGCGCGTCACCCGCAAAGCGCACGTCGCCGAACTTGTAGCGCGGCCCGCTTTCCCATTGCAGATCCACCTGCGCCGAATGGTCTTCGGGTATCACGGTGACCCGTCGCTTGGTGAACTTCGCGTCGAGGTATCCCGCGCCCCGCAAACTCGTGTCGATGACGGCCTTGCTGGCCTCATAGGTGGGATGGTCGAGCCGCTCTCCGACCTTCGGGACGAAACCGGCCAGTGCCGCCGCCACTCGCCGCTGGTCCTTGCCTTCGCCGTTCACCTCGACATGCTCGGCGCGCACGATGACCGGCTCACCAGGCTTCACATCGAATCGCGCACTCCAACCGTTCGCCGCATCGCCCGACAACTGCTTGGTGACTTTGGGGTCGTAGTAGCCGAAGGGCTCGAGCGCGATTCGAATCTGTTCGTCGGCGTCTCGGTACGCCGAGCGCAATTGCGCGGCGGTGATGTCACGCTTGTCGTAGCTGTCGAGTTTGAGAGTCGCGCGCACCGCGTCGCGCTGTTCATCGGGCAAGCCGTTGATCTCGACTTTGACGCCAGCGGCGTACGCACTGGCAACACCCCCGAACAGGACAATCGTCAGCGATATCGCACGTGCATCCGCTGGCATTGCTGCAAGCATGCGACGGAGGGCGGAGATTGGCCGTAAGGTTGGACCTGCGTGGCAGGTCGGTGAATTGGTAGTCGCGAGTGGGATCGAACCACCGACCACCTCCATGTCAAGGAGGTGCTCTACCACTGAGCTACGCGACTGCCGGGCGG
>Ga0207691_10004958_pt1 | contig 12843 bp, 8 predicted proteins | sample KBSM13metaG_FD_184327 | JGI IMG/M metagenome (GOLD analysis project Ga0207691, IMG submission 184327) | Miscanthus rhizosphere microbial communities from Kellogg Biological Station, Michigan, USA - KBS M1-3 metaG (SPAdes) (version 2) | ecosystem: Host-associated > Plants > Roots > Rhizosphere >... | reverse complement strand
AAAAGCGACAGCACTTTCTGGTCCTTATAAAGTTTCGGCAGCCAGGAACTCGCAAACATCAGACATGCAACAAAGGTTGTACCTGAGTTCAAAACGATTAGAGCTTTGTCGACATCTCTAAGGCCAAATGCAGTTGTACAAACAACCGACAAGAGCATTGCTGATAGGACAGTTGCCGACACTCGCCTGGACCGCGATCGCTGTATGACTACAACGGTAAGAGCGGTCACTATCAGCGTAAACCAACCAAACGAATCTCCAGCGGTTAGCGTTGCTGTACCTAAGACACTCTGGAAGATCAGCATGAATACTGTCGGCACAATGACAGAGAGGGTGAGGGCAGCTACCACACTCATCTCGAGGAAAAGCAGTGACTCTACTTCCCGTCCACGACTCTCCAACGCCTGGAGCCAGCGCCTACGAAGAACTGTCCACAACAGAGCATGGACACCCAGAGTGACCGCATTCAATTGTACGGTTCTAATTAACACAGCCGCGTCGAGTGAACCGTTAGCGGAAACAACCGATAACACGTAAGCCAACGAGACCGTAGTGTTGAGTAGAAGTGCAGCGTAAGAATTGAACCGCGGCAAGCCCTCACGAATGGCATAACCCACGAACACGAGGGCGATGACGATTAGTGGTAGGGCATACAAAACGGTGCTGTCGAACAAAGCGAAAACACCCAGCGGCACCTGAACGGGTGCATACGTCAGTGCTCGAAGCGCGGGATAAAATGTGAAGAAAAGAATCGGGGCACAGGTTAGTGTTAGAAGAACTACACGCAGCAGAGTTGCCAGTATTTCAACCTTGACCTCAACTGCTGGCCAGCCAAATGATTTGAGTTGCCGTTGAATTGTTTCCCTGTTCCAGATGCAGACCGAACCAGCTAAGAAGAACAAGGCTGCCAAAAATCGCCATGCTGTTGCTGTAGCGAGCTCTGCTTCAAAGCGACCTGCCAGGAGAGGTATCGCGACTGAAATGGATACCAGTGACCCGATTAAGTAAACACTACGCCGCCGCTCCCATGCGTTTGCCAACATGATTAGGGTCAACAGACCCAGTAGAACCCATGAACCAATGGAAAAAACTTCCTGATGCGGAAACCCCGCAACGTCCATATTCGGCAGTGTTGTTCCTCGTAAGGCAAACTCTTGCAGTACTCCGAGCCCTCCGCCATAGAACGCAAACATTACAAACGCACCTAAGAGAACCCAGGGGATGAGTCGGTCGATTGCATACTTCGTGTCGAGTAGCCGCCAGACACTTGCGAGTGGGTGTCCTTCCTCACCGACAACTTTCTTCATTCCAAAACGCGCAGCAATCCACGTCAGGCTCAACAGTGCGAGCACAATGCCTTGAATCTGTAGCGCAGACGGATGGAGAAATGCGTGTGGCAGGTAGGTATACCAGTCATATTCTTGCAGGGTCGCTTTGACGGTGAGTATTGCCGCAGCCGTAAGAGAAATTTGTAACGCGATAAAGATCAGCTGCCGTCGATTGAGCCATAACGAGAGCAGCAAGATTCCGGCTATCCAGAACACACGTTCCGCCTGCATCCATGTAACCTGCCACGGATTCGTTTGAAAGAATGAAAGGACACCAAGGCCGAGCGTTATAAGCGACGCGAGGTTCAGCACTCTTGAAGTGGAAGCGAGGCTTGGGCGTCGCGAACACACAATCGCGCCCGCGGCGAAAAGTGTGGCGTGTACAAGCAATGCCGACTGCCATGGAAACGAGAAGTTTGCAGTCCAGGCAAACTCACTTGCAATCGTTACCAGAACAAGGCCGGCGCCAATCCAGTTAAACTCCGCCAGCTTTTGTCGCCACGCGATCCAGAATGCCCCAATGGAGTAAATCAGGTAGACAAGCCAAACAGTTGATAGTTGGTTACCAGACAACGGCCCAAACGTCGTCACGACAGCAAGACTGATCAGAGCGATTGAGCATGCCGAAACGAAGTACGCGTTGCTCTCTCGGTTTCTGCCGGCACGTCGCAGCCATTCAGAGACGATCAGAAAGATCACGAACACACCAATCAATGCTTGTCCACTGCTGATATCAAGACTGATGTTCAAGAGTGAGTCGACACGCCAGTTTTGCCATTTAATACGACCGGTAGCGACGTGGAAGAAAACCAGGTAGGCCAGTCCAAAACAACCTGCCGCGAGAGCGTGCGCCGCCGGTATCTCTAACACGATCGCCAGCGTGGTCAGGATCGCAACGTTGAAGAGAGCTGCCGGAATGATGCTGGCCGGGTTTGGCCAGGCCAGGATCATTCCCGCTAAAGCGATCATCAAACCGAGAATCCCTAGTGCAGTTCCTGCGGTTCGCGAAGCGACCAGTTCTTTGTTGTCAATTCGTCGCCACAAGACAGTGCCCGTTGCCAGCATTGGCACACCCCAAAGTGTGACGATTGGGGCGAGATACATCATCGACATTGCCAACGGCCCAGACTTGTAGAGCAGTAGGCCAAACGGCAGCAGTGCAGCAAAACTCATCGTGCCCAGGATCGTAAAAACTGTCGTAGTTTCAGTTTCTTCAATCTTGCCATCAGCAAGCACACGACGCAGAGCCAACGCGACAGCGACGATGTAACAGACAACCGGGAATGCTCCGAGTAAGACCTGAAAACCGGGCGCGGCATCGACGGTGGCAAAGTGTCGGACCAGGAGTTGTCCAACTGACGAACCCAACACTCCCGCAGCTAATAAGTGCTCGCAGCCCGGCGTAATGATGCGTCCGGCAAAATACACAAGACACAGAAAGATCGCGGGCGCGAGTAGTTCGCTTGCAAGAACTAGCACGCCCGATGTTTCGCCCGAGGAAACGGCGGCGATCGCCAGGAAGTTAAGTGGAACGAGCAGTGTGGCAATCGTCAGAATTCCCCGACTCGTTGTCGGAAGTTTCCATCGATGCTCGGTGTACATGCCGACACCGAACAAGATTGCGGTTACGGTTGTGAAGATCAGAAACTTCAAAACCGGTATCTGTGAGATCTGTGACCATAAACTAACGACCAGCGCGGTGGAGCAACCAATGATCAGCAAGCCTCCAATGATTTCTCCCCACCGAATGTTGCTCTCCTCCATAAAAGAGTTGAGTACTTCGGTAAATGATCTGCGTGGCTTCCGCGACGGTTGAGGTTGCGGTGCAGGGGCTTGAGAAACAACGCGTTCAGGCGCGGGTTTGAAAGGCGGTGGAACCGATGGAGCAGGGGGCGCAACCGGTTTCGGTTCTTCTCGATTTGGTGCCCCGACCGATTCGCGTTTATCAACGACAACTGGCTTGCCACCAGGTGTTGTTAGGTTTATTCGTTCAGCAACCAGGACACGCTTCAATGCTTCGAATATCTCTGCGCCGATCTTGTTTTCACGCAGAAGTCTTTCCATGAACCGCTCAACAAGGGCAAGTTCTTTTAGGGCATGACGCGAAGAGCCTGACGGCTTTGGTGCACCACACGATCCACAATATTCCCAACTGGTGCGAACTTCGCTATTGCAGGTATCACAGCGCCAACTGAGAATATTCGGCGCCGACTGTGAACTCTTTGAAGTCGTTAGAGCTTCAACAACCGCGGCGCACATCAACCACATCGCATGGCCCAGTACTGTAACGAGGGCCAGCACAACGAAGAGCACGATCAGTAAAACTATTAGTACGTCCATTTTGTGTACCTACTTTGGCACTTGGATAAAGAGGGTTGAGTTAATGGAAGGAACAGACATATTCTGCAAACAATGAATCTCTTTCAGGCCATCTTCACTAACAAGCCTTCATCAATTGCGATCCTTCATAAAGACCGTGAAATCACCTACGGCGATCTTCAAGTGGAGACGCTCAAAACAGCTGGAGCGATAACCTCGTTGGGAATCAGACCGGGTGATCGCGTGGCGCTGCTGCTCCATGATTCTCCTGAGTTCATTGAGGCTTTCATTGCCATATGCTCCTTGGGAGCAATCACTGTTCCCATTAACATGGCCCTACCCGTGGAGGATCAGCGTTCGATCCTTCACAACTCCGGAGCCCGCCTGGCGTTAATGGAGGACGACATCCGCCATACGTTGCTGACAGGTGCGTCGGAAAAGCTGCGGCAATTGCAGGAGATAGTCGTCCTGGAGCAAACGGAAGAACGAGGTCTGAAGTATTTGCGCCAATTGAAGGGCGAGGCCCAAGCTTCGCAACTGAGCGACTTTCCAGAACCCGAAACCGATCAGCCGGCCTTCATCCTTTACACGTCAGGCAGCACAGGCGAACCGAAGGGGGCAGTCCACTCACAGGCCAATATCTTCCACACAAACCAATCGTTCTGTCGTGAAGTATTGAAACTTACTTCTGGTGATCGCCTGTTTTCTTCATCGCGGTTGCCATTCGCCTACGGCTTCGGAAATAGCTGTTCGTTTCCACTCCTGAATGGCGCAACGACAATACTCTGCAAGGAAAAGCCAAATCCCGACGTTATCGATCGCGTGTTCAGTGAAAGCCGGCCGACGATCTTTTTCGGAGTCCCTGTTGTTTACAACCTGCTGCTCGAACACCATCGAAGTGTCAAGAAGCTCGACTGCTCTAGTCTCCGGATGTGTGTCTCCGCAGGCGAAGCATTGCCGTCGCACCTGGGTGAAAAATGGGAAGAGGAATTTGGCGTTCCGCTTCTCGACGGAATCGGCTCGACCGAAATGCTGCATATGTTCATGTCGAATCATGAAAACGACATATGCTACGGAAGCAGCGGAAAACTGCTGGCTGGTTATGAGGCTCAGCTACGAAATGAACAAGGAGAACCGGCACAACGAGACGAGGGGAATCTCTGGATCAAAGGGGCCAGTGCCGCGTTGGGTTACTGGCAGCGGCCAGAAGAAACGAAACGAACATTTGTTGACGGCTGGGTCCGCACCGGCGATTTATATCGCCGCGACGATCAAGGGTTCTGGTTTCACCTGGGCCGCAGCGACGATTGCTTCAAGTCGAGCGGACAATGGGTATCACCAGTAGAAGTAGAAGGGGTTTTGATTAGACATGAGCGAGTGCGGAGTGTGGCAGTGGTTGAAGACTTCGACTCCGACGGTCTTCCTTGTGCGTGTGCCTTTGTAGTTTGTGACGAGGTAGAATCGGACACCTCGCTGATTGAGAAAGAATTAGGCGAGTTGGCGAATGGATCGTTGCCACGTTTCAAGCGACCAAAGCGTTATGTGTTTGTTAAGGAGTTGCCGTATACCGCAACTGGCAAGGTACAGCGTTTCAAGTTGCGACAAGGCTTGAGAGACGCAGCACGAGCTACCTAGTGGCTATGAAGTCAGTACCACAACGCGGTAGCGTGTGGCTATGCGGCTTGGCCGCAAACCGATTGCCGCTCAGTTGTATCGTTTGATCCAAGCGAACAAGTACAAAGCTCTAAGTACAAAGTTCTAAGTATCCATATGTCTAACAAATCCATCCAGGAAACCTACGCCCCTGACAACGCTTGCTTCGGCTGCGGTCCGGCGAATCCCAGGGGACTTCACATTCGAAGCTTCCCGGATGGTGATGAAGTTGTCGCTGAGTGGACACCGAGCGAAGAGTACGAAGCTTTTCCGGGAGTCCTCAATGGCGGAATTATCGGCACCCTTCTCGACTGCCACTGCAACTGGGCGGCAACATGGCACTTGATGAAGAAGTCTGGCACTGACAGGCCACCGTGCACTGTGACTGCCGACTACGCCATCAAGCTATTGCGTCCAACGCCAACTGATCAGCCGATAAAGCTTGTGGCGCGTACGGTCGAATCAACCGAAGATCGTGCGGTAGTAGAAGGTGAACTGATTGCGCATGACAAAGTTTGCGCCACCTGCCGCGGAACGTTTGTAGCAGTGAAGCCAGGCCACCCCGCTTATCATAGGTGGTAGCGTTTTGCGGTAGTGTTAAGAAAAAGATTATTGGTCATTGGTCATTTTCCATTTATCAGTTTCCATTTGAAAAGCACTCCGCATGAAGTCAACCACGACGTGGGAGCGTGTGGCTCAAGTTCAAAGACTTTAAGACATCTACGCGGAAGCCAAGCCACACGCTACCGCGGCGTGGTACTGACTTCATGACACTGCGGAGCGCTTTTCAAATGACAACTGAAAAATGGAAAATGATCAATGACAAATAATTCTTTAACGGACCTTCAAATAAGGAACCAACCCATTGCCTAATCTTCTACATCGACCTCGTCGTCTTCGCCGATCCGCAGCGCTGCGTTCGCTTGTCCGCGAAACTCAACTCACGCGCGACGACTTCGTCTTACCATTATTCGTTTGCGCGGGTTCAAGTGTTAGACGCGAAGTGTCGTCGATGCCGGGAGTCTTCAATCTTTCCGTGGACGAGGTCACGAAGGAGGCTTCGGCTGCCTTTGACGCTGGCGTTCGCGGCGTCATCCTCTTCGGGTTGCCGGAAACCAAAGATGAACTGGCTTCAGGAGCATATGCCGAAGACGGAGTAGTCCAGCAGGCTATTCGCTCGATCCGATCCTCGGCACCCGAGTTGATCATCATGGCGGATACATGTCTCTGTGAATACACATCGCACGGACACTGTGGGGTAGTTCGCGAGGGTGAGGTGCTGAACGACGAGTCACTGGAGCTGTTAGCACGAACGGCACTGAGTCAGGCAGAAGCTGGCGCAGATGTCGTTGCACCTTCGGCGATGATGGACGGTCAGGTCGGCGCAATAAGAGAAACGCTCGACGCGTCGGGCCTGGAGAATATCGCCATCATGGCCTACGCGGTGAAATATGCGTCAGGATTCTACGGGCCGTTCCGAGAGGCGGCTGATAGCGCTCCAGCCTTCGGTGATCGTCGCGCGTACCAAATGGATCCACCAAACGCTCGGGAAGCAATGCGGGAGGCGGAGCTCGACTATTCAGAAGGCGCAGACATCCTGATGGTCAAACCCGCCACGGTTTATCTCGACATTCTAAAAATGGTTCGTGATCGATTCGACCTACCGCTGGCCGCGTATCACGTTTCCGGTGAATACGCGTTGATCAAGGCCGCGGCCCAAAAGCGCTGGATTGATGAAGAGCGCGTCATGCTCGAAACGTTGACGAGCATCAAACGCGCCGGAGCCGACATCATACTCACGTACTACGCACGCGAAGCGATAAAGGCTCTGCAGCGATAAATTGCGGAACAAGGTACATAGTTAGACGTGTTGATTGGTTGATTTCTCTGCGTCAACTCTGCGTCCTCTGCGTCTCTGCGGTGAACTTGAAACCGGGTAAGAAGAACCCCACCGCAGAAACGCAGAGGACGCAGAGTTGACGCAGAGAAATAGTTTAACCAATACGAAAAACTACCATGCTGGCTCTCGCCTTACTACTCTTACAAACCATCCTATTCATAACCGCTCCCACGCAGCTCGCAATTGATCCTTGTGGCTGCGAAGACAAGCCCCAGGTCAACACCCTCGCGGTGGTTAACGGCGTCAAAATCACCAAACAAGAACTCGGGAGTGATGTTCAGAACCAGATCACCACGCTGCACAACGAAGTAATGAGGGCGCGCGACGCCGAACTCGATTTGCAAATTAACCGTTATCTTGTTGACTCCGAAGCAAAGAGACGCGGGCTGACAGCTCAGCAATTCCTCAAGCTTGAAGTTATCGACAAAGTATCCGACCCGACTCAAGCGGAAGTCGAAATCTTCTACAAAGAACGCAAGGAGCGAATGCCAGGCGACTTCAAGAACGTCAAGCCGAAGATCATTTCTTTGATCAGAGCGGAGCGTGAAACACTGGCAGCGACAAAGTTAGCATTGGATCTTCGCGCGGCCGCAAACGTAAAACTTCTCGTCCAGAGCGTCACACCACCTGCGAACGAAGCTGACTTGAATCGCGTCTTCGCGATCGTCGGCTCGAGAAAGTTCACTTCGCGTGATATCGAGAATGGTCTGTCACCACTAATTTTCTCTGTCAAACAGCAGGTTTACAACCTTCGCAAAAACGATCTTGATTTGCGTATCAACGACATGCTGCTTGAGCAAGAAGCAAAGCGGCTGAACCTGACTCCTGAGGCGGTTCTAATGAGAGCAATTCGCCCTAAGCTGCCAATTATTACGGACCAACAAGCAAAGGCGTTCTACGATCAAAACAAAGGAAAGATTCAGGGTGACTTCCAGAAGGTTAAGTTACAGATCATTCAGTTGTTGATGAGTAAAGAACAAGAGAAGCTGAGTAAGGCGTTTGCAGAGGAGTTGCGTCAAAATGCGGCAGTACAGATTTACCTGACGCCTCCAGAACAGTCCTCGATCAAACCGCGGTGAACTTCCTGGTCTTCGGCCGCTGATGCACACAGAGACACAGCGCGGCCTCGACCGCAACCAAAAGCTATGATCCACGCACCTCAGATACGAACTGTATTTCGTGTTGGTTTGATTTCGTGTTGATTCGTGTGAGGCGCGTGGATCGTCCTTCCACTAATTCCAAACGCAGACACAACCTTGTAGACTAGCGCCGCTTCTAAGGTCACACCGCTGGAAAAGAAGGAACTGAAAATGCTCCGAATACCCGGCACTCAGCGTTCTCGTCAAAAAAGAGGCCTTTTAGCTGCGTCGAGCTTGTTACTTTTGCTCTCGACCTCTGCGTTTCCTCAATCGGGCAGGAAAGCGAAACCCCCAGAAAAAACAACCAATCCGACCTCAAACGAGGAGACTGCGCCGAAGCCGGATGCGTCGCGCGACCTCACTCATAAGGTCACATTACTTGTTGGCCGACAACCTACTGCAAAACATCTCATCAGCGAAGACGCCATCTTCGCCAACTTTCTGAGTCGCCTTAACGAACTCAAGAACGTAAGCGCCGCTTCCATCGGCGATATCAAGCACGATGCACTGATCAAGAGAGCGAAGAGCGAGAGCGAAGCAATCGTCGTGTTAGTCAAGTTCGACGTTGATACATTTCAGAATGGCACGATCTTCCTCAACTCGCCGGACCTCGACGTTGATGTCGTCGTGTACGCGCCTCACACGGGTCAGGAAAAATTCAAAGGGAAGGTTTATTACAAAGCGTTGGGCGGACCGAATTTGAAGAAAGACAATTGGCCGAGCGGTACTCCGATCAGAATCACAACCGAAGCCGTTGGTATCGAAGCCGCGGAACAAGTTCGCGATTGGATGATCCTGGAAGACGTAAAGAAAAACAATTAACTCAATTCATCAAGCGCCGCTGCTAGTCGTTCCAATCCACTTTCCAACACTTCACTATCTCCAGCAATCCCGATTCGGAAATGCTCCGGCATTTCGAAGAAGCTACCGGGCACAATCGAGGTTTCATACTTCTCACGCAATAGTCTACACAGCTGATCAGATGTTCGGTTTACAACCCTGGGAAACATCACTGTGCCAAACTCCGGGCGAACAACTTCAAGATCCTCTCGAGTGTCGAGAAACTCATTTAGCGTTTTTCTATTCCGATCAAGTACTCCTTTCGCCCGCGCCGCAAGCTCTTCGATCTGTTGAAACGCCAGGACGCTTAGGCGTTCGCCTGCATGGACGGGTGTCGCGGCAAAGAGGTCATTCAACAACCACATCTTCTTCGCAAGTTCCGGCTCAGCCAGTATCCAGCCGCAACGAAGACCGCTAAGCCCAAACGCTTTAGTCAGGCTGTTGGTAATTACAAACTCACGTCCCAGGTGGAAGGCCGTTCGAGGTGCATTTTCGAAAAGAGTTTCAATGTAAACCTCGTCAACCAAAACTCGCGCACCTACGCGACGAGCGATTTCACCAACTACTTCCAGAGTTTCATCGCCGGTCAAGACTCCGCTCGGGTTATGCAGATTAGTTAAGACTATCAAACGAGTTCGCTCAGTTACTGCTGCCTCGATCTCGTCAGGATCAACTCTGAACCCATTCTCGAATCTTCGTTCAACTCTCTTAACGTCGGCGCCCAGGTAACGCACAGCGGCCAGCATCGGTTCATAGGCCGGCTGTTCGAAAACAACTTCGTCACCGGGTTGTACTAACGCCGCCATCGCCAGGTGATTTGCGAAGGTTGTTCCCGCAGCTGTCACAATGGAATCAGTATTGACTCGATAACGCTCTCCGATTGCGCGCAGCAACGGCGCGTATCCGTAACCCCCGTCAGTGATCTCCAAATCATCAAGTGAGACACGCAGATCTTTCAGTCTCAGATTTGCAAGTCCACTCGTCGCGAGATTGAACTTCGCGTTCGAGCTGGTCTTTGCCCAGTGCAGGTAATCCGAGCCCATTACTCGCTCGCTCGCCATCAGTTGTGACTCCTTCTGCTCCAGAAGAAATATGCAGGCACGCCTGCAATAAGAATGATCATCCCGATGAGTGTGTTACTCGGATAACGAATGACCGTGTTGATTACTACGAGCCAACACGCAGCAATGAACAATAACGTCGTAAAGGGATGAAGGGGTGTTCGTATCGCCTCAGACTTCATGGCTTCGCGTTTTCTGAATACGAAGATACAACACGCGGTCAGACCGAAAAAGATGAAGTCCATCGACACGACATAGTTGAGAATCTGTTCGTAACGTCCCCAAAACGCAATCACGATTGCGAGCACACCTTGCAAAGCGATCGCCACGATGGGCGCCCGTGTGCGTGGGTGAACCCTGGCGACCTGTTTGAAGAACAATCCATCCTGCGCCATTGCAAAATAAACACGTGGCGCCGTCAACATGCTTTGACTCAAAAAGCCCACGGTTGAGATCGCAATGCCGGTAGCGATTATCCGGGCGCCGAAATCGCCAAGCGCTAATCGCATGACTGCTGAAGCTGGTGCTTTGGCGAGTGCGAGTCCGTCAGTTCCAAGCACACGAATGTAGACAACGTTTGCTGCAAGATAGAGAAGTACGACTCCGATAACACCGAAGATTAGTCCGCGGGATAAATTCCTGGCAGGCTCCTTGATTTCGCCTGCGACAAACGTCGCTGTCTGCCACCCTCCATAAGCAAAAAGTACCGGAACCATCGCAGCGCCAATGGCAGTCAATAGATCTAATGAAACCGGACGGTCCAACACGCCCGACGCAACGGGTGCAACGGCGCTTGGCGCAACCATGAGCAGACCACACACCACGAGTCCAACTATTGCGACAATCTTCAACACCATCAGGATGCTTTGCACTGTGCTGCCGGCTCTGACGCCGAGGCAGTTGATGATTGTCAGCACAGCCAGCACTATTGCCGCCAACACTGAGTCACGAATTTGCACGTGGGCCATCTCGACGAAGTAACGAGAGAACGTAACCGCAACCGCCGCCATGCCCCCTGTCTGTATTACCAACAGCAGAACCCAGCCATACAGAAACGCCACCGATGGATGAAACGCTTCGCGCAGGTATGCGTATTGGCCACCGACGTCCGGGCGCCAAACGGCAAGCTCGGCCCAAATGAAAGCAGCAATGAGGGCCAGCAGACCTCCAAATCCCCAGGCGCCCAAAATCAGAAAAGGTGTGTGCACCTGCTGGGCAACAACATAAGGGTTGATGAAAATCCCGGAGCCGATGATGCCGCCCATTACGATCATGGTGGCGTCGAAGAGTCCGAGTCGACGAGCTAGCTGCTGATTAGAGTCTACGGACGGACCGGGCATGTTTTCGTTTTGTTCGTCAGACAAGTTGGCAGGTCGGCGCGCACGTTAACGCATAACACTTCTGATGGCAATGTAGGAGTGCGCTCGATTAGATCAAGGTCGAAAGGATGGCAGGGGACGCCTCCGTGGGTCGAACAAGCTGGGAAGGGTGGCACGCTCAGTCTTGGGCGCCTCAATTAGAAGAACAAGCTAGGAAGGGTGGCAAGCGGAAATCAGGACGCCTCTAATTATAGACCCCGAGCGCGCCCCCGCCGAGGTTCACTTGCACCAACTAAGATCTTTGTTTGGCGACAGCGGGGGCGCGCTCGTAGTCACAATGGCGAGGCGTCCAACTTTCCGCTTGCCACCCTTCCCAGCTTGTTCGACCCACAGAGGCGTCCTGCCGCCCTTCCTAACTTGTGCTTGCCAACCCAGTTCGTGACACTCCTTGATCGCTATCATCTGGTCTGTCCTTTTTGATATAAGACCCCGCGCTCATCGACTCCTTCGGAGGCCCAACATGTTCAAATACCTACTCCCGCTGATCGTTCTACTTGGTCCCATCGTCACATCGGCCCAATCAGCTCCCGATCCTCAACTGCTTGCTGAAATCAACAAGATCAAAGCCATCGACAATCATGCTCATCCGCTGAAGTATGTTGGCGAAGGCGAAAAAGCTGACGATGAGTATGATGCGTTGCCGCTGGAGGGGCTCGATCCTTTTCCGGTGCCGGTACGACTATCGCCAGCGAACCCCGAATTCATCGCAGCCTGGAAACTCTTCTACAACTACAACCACAACGACATGCTTGCTGCGCATGTAGAAGAATTACTCTCAACGAAGAAGAAACTCTACCAACAGCAAGGCGACAACTTTCCTAACTGGGTGCTCGACAAACTCAACATCGAAACGATGTTTGCAAACCGAGTTGCTATGGGACGTGGTTTGAGTTCACCACGCTTCCGTTGGGTTTCGTTTGTCGACGCTTTAATTTTTCCACTGAGCAACGAGACCGCCCGAAAATCTAATCGTGACTACGCCGTGTTTTATCCAGGTGAGGAGAAACTGCTCCGGCGTTATTTATCTGACCTGGGGATCAAGAGTTTGCCATTAACCCTCGACCAGTACGCCTCGAAGGTCGTGACCGCCACGCTTGAACGTCAAAAACAGCAAGGCGTTCTCGCGTTGAAATTTGAAGCAAACTATTTACGCCTGCTCGATTTCGATAAACCCGATCCGCGCAGAGCTGCAATCGTTTATGCGCGCTTTGTGAGAGGTGGTGA
>Ga0207691_10004956_pt1 | contig 12845 bp, 11 predicted proteins | sample KBSM13metaG_FD_184327 | JGI IMG/M metagenome (GOLD analysis project Ga0207691, IMG submission 184327) | Miscanthus rhizosphere microbial communities from Kellogg Biological Station, Michigan, USA - KBS M1-3 metaG (SPAdes) (version 2) | ecosystem: Host-associated > Plants > Roots > Rhizosphere >... | reverse complement strand
CGTGGACACGCGCACTAACAGCCTCCTCGTTCGAAGCGACGCGCCGCAGGTGATGGCGCGCATCAAGTCGCTGGCGCTCGGCCTCGACACGCCGGGCGCGGGCAGCGGCAACATCTACGTGGTGTTCCTGCGCAACGCCGAGGCGGTGCGCATCGCCGAGACGCTGCGCGCGCTCATGTCGGGAGCCGAGTCCTCGCGCACCACGACGACCCTCACCACGCCCGGCGGCAATACGCAGACCCAGACCACGGCCTCGCTCAGCACCGCAAGCGGCCCTTCGGCGAGCCCGTCGCCCTCCTCCGTCATCCAGGCCTACCCGCCCACCAACTCGATCATCATCACCGCGACCGAGCCCCTGTACCGCAGCCTCAGGACCGTCATCGATTCGCTGGACCAGCGGCGCCAGCAGGTCTACGTCGAGGCGCTGATCGTGGAGGTGGCCACGGGCCTCGCCGCGGAATTCGGCGTCCAGTGGAATGCGGGCACCAACGTGGGCAACGGCCAGACCGTCTTCGGCGGCACGAACTTCAGCACCACGATCGGCAGCAACATCCTCAACATCGCACAGGATCCGCGCAACGCCGGCAACGGCCTGAACGTCGGCCTCATCCGGGGCACGCTGAAGATTCCGGGCACCAACATCGAGATCGCCAACCTGCAGGTGCTGGCACGCGCCCTCGAGGGCGATTCGGGCGCGAACGTGCTGTCCACGCCCAACGTCCTCACGCTCGACAACGAGGAAGCCAAGATCGTCGTGGGCCAGAACGTGCCCTTCATCACCGGCAGCTACACGCCGGTGGCGGGCAGCGCGAACAACCCCTTCCAGACCATCGAGCGCAAGGACATCGGCATCACGCTGCGCGTCACGCCCACGGTGTCCGAGGCCGGCGCGGTGAAGCTCAAGATCTTCCAGGAGGTCTCCAGCGTCACGCGCGACAAGGCGCTGGTGCAGTCGGCCGACATCATCACCAACAAGCGTTCGCTCGAATCCACCGTGCTGGTGGACAATGGACAGATCGTGGTGCTCGGCGGGCTCATCCAGGACGACCAGCAGTCCAGCGTGGACAAGGTGCCGCTGCTGGGCGACATCCCGTGGATCGGCGCGCTCTTCAAGTACGAGAGCCGCAGCCGCAAGCGCACCAACCTCATGATCTTCCTGAGGCCCGTGATCGTGAAGGACGAGCGCGGCGCGGCCGCCATCACCGCGGACCGCTACGAGTACATCCGCAACCTGCAAAGCGATATCAAGCTGCCGTGGAACGGCCTGCTGCCGCCGGCGCAGGCGACACCGATGCCGTCGCTGGAAGAGCAGAACCGGCAACCGCTCGGCACTCCTCCCGGCACGCCGCCGTCTTCCCCGCAATGACAGCGCCCCTCGAGCGAACCGTGAACCCGCAACACCTGGATCCGCACGCCGTGCGCCTGCTGCCCTACTCCTTCGCGAAGTCGAAGGGCGTGCTCGCCGCGCGCGAAGTGGCCGGCACGCTGGAGGTCTGGATCCGCCCGTATCCGCAGGCCTCCACGCTCGCCGAAGTGCGCCGCATGGCGGGCAAGCCGATCCGCGAAGTCCTGCTCACGCCCGAGGAATTCGAGCATTGCCTGGCGTTGGCGTACACGCGCGAGCCTTCGACCGCCGAGAACATCGTCGAGGACATGGGCGACTCGGTCGATCTCGCCAAGCTCACCGAGCAGCTGCCGGAAGTGGCGGACCTGCTGGAAGCCGAGAACGACGCCCCGATCATCCGCCTCATCAACGCGCTCCTCACGCAGGCGGTGCGCGAGGGCGCTTCCGACGTGCACCTGGAGATCTTCGAGTCCCGCGCGCTGGTGCGCTTCCGCGTGGATGGCGCATTGCGCGACGTGGTCGAGCCGCGCCGCGGGCTGCATCCGGCGATGATCTCGCGCGTGAAGGTCATGGCGTCCCTCGACATCGCCGAGAAGCGATTGCCGCAGGACGGACGCATCGCGCTGCGCATCGCCGGGCGCCCCATCGACGTGCGCGTCTCGACGATTCCCACGGCCAACGGGGAACGAGTCGTGCTGCGGCTCCTCGACAAGCAGGCGAGCCGGCTCACGCTGGACGCGCTGGGCATGTCGGCGCCGACGCGCGACCAGGTGGATACGCTCATCCAGGAGCCGCACGGGATCTTCCTGGTCACCGGGCCCACCGGCTCCGGCAAGACCACGACGCTCTATTCCGCGCTCACGCGCCTGGACCGCAAGACCCGCAACATCCTCACGGTCGAGGACCCGGTCGAGTACGAGCTGGACGGGGTCGGCCAGACGCAGGTCAATCCGCGCATCGAGATGACGTTCGCGCGCGCGTTGCGCGGCATCTTGCGCCAGGATCCGGACGTGGTCATGATCGGCGAGATCCGCGACCTCGAGACGGCGCAGATCGCCGTGCAGGCCTCCCTCACCGGCCACCTGGTGCTGGCGACCCTGCACACCAACGATGCGCCCGGCGCGGTGACGCGCCTGATCGACATGGGCATCGAGCCGTATCTCCTCGCGTCCACGTTGAACGGCGTGCTGGCGCAACGCCTGGTGCGCAAGCTCTGCCCCGAATGCCGCACGCCGCACGAGCCGGACACCGGCGAGAAATCCATCTTCGGCCGCAGCGTGCCGGATCGCATCTACCGATCCGTCGGATGCGGCGCCTGCAACTTCACCGGCTACAAGGGCCGCACCGGCATCTACGAGCTCTTCGTCGCCGACGACACCTCGCGGCACATGGTCCACGACGGCGCGGCGGAAGCGGAGCTGCGCGCCCACGCGGTTCGCGCCGGCATGCTGCGCCTGCGCGAGGACGGCCTGCGCTGGGTGCGCGAGGGCGTGACCTCGCTGGATGAAGTGCTGCGGGTCACCCGCACCTAGGCCTCGACATGCCAGGTTTTCGCTACCAGGCATACAACGTCGAGGGCAAGCTTCACAAGGGCGTCCTCGAAGCCGATAGCGCGCGCCAGGCGCGCGCCACGCTTCGCGACCAGGGCCTCACGCCGTATCGCGTCGAGGTCATCGCCGCCAACGATCCCGCGGGCGGTCCGCGCTTTTCGCGCATCACGCTCTCCACTTCGGAAGTCACGCAGCTCACGCGCGGGCTGGCCTCGCTGCTGGAAGCGGGCCTCACCGTCGAGCAGGCGTTCAACGCGCTGATCGAGCAGGCCGAGCGCGAACGCGTGCGGCAGGTACTGGCCGCGCTGCGGGGCGAGGTCATCGCCGGCAACACCATCGCCAAGGCGCTCGCCGCGTTCCCGCATGTCTTCCCGGAGCTCTATCGCACGCTCGTGGCCGCCGGGGAGACGTCGGGGCAGCTGCCGCGCGTGCTCTCGCGCCTCTCCGACTACCTGGAGGATCGCCAGCAGGTGCGCGCGAAGCTCTCGCTGGCGCTCATCTACCCCGCCATCGTGATGGGTGTCGCGATCGTCGTGGTCGGCGCGTTGCTCGTCTACGTGCTGCCGCAAGTCGTGCAGGTGTTCCAGCACGCCCACCAGCAGCTGCCGATCCTCACGCGCGCGCTGATCGCGCTCTCGCTCTTCCTCAAGGCGACCTGGGTGCTGTGGATCGCGCTCTTCATCGCCGCCGCGGTGGCTTTGCGCGTGGCGCTGCGCCGCGAGAGCTCACGCGCGGCCATCCATCGTTTCCTGTGGCGCGCGCCGATGGTCGGACGCATGCTGCGCTACCTCGATGCCGCGCGGCTCGCCGCCACGCTCTCGATCCTCGTCGGCAGCCGCGTGCCGATCCTGCAGGCCCTCGAAGCCGGCACCGGCGTCATGGCGCTGGTGCCCATGCGCGATGCGCTCGCCACCGCAGCGCGCGGCGTGCGCGAAGGCATGCCCCTCGCCCGCGCGCTGGGCGCCACGCAGGCCTTCCCGCCCGTGATGGTCCATCTCATCTCCAGCGGCGAGACCAGCGGGCGCCTCGACGAGGCGCTCGAGCGCGCCGCCCGCCAGCAGCAGAACGACATCACCACCCGCCTCGCCGCATTCGCCGCGCTCTTCGAGCCCGCGATGATCCTCGTCATGGGCGGCGTGGTCCTCACGATCGTGCTGGCGATCCTGCTGCCGATCTTCCAGCTCAATTCGCTCATCGGAAAATGAAATCCAAAGGCTTTACCCTCATCGAAGTCCTCGTCGTGGTGATGATCCTGGGCATCCTGGCGGCGATCGTGGTGCCGCGCATCATGGATCGGCCCGACGAGGCGAAGCGGGTCGCCGCGAAGGCGGACATCGGCTCGATCGTGCAGGCGCTGAAGCTCTATCGCCTCGACAACGGAACGTACCCCACCACCGAGCAGGGGCTCGTGGCGCTGGTGCAGCGGCCCGCCACCAACCCCGCGCCCAACAACTGGAAGCAGGGCGGCTATCTCGAGCGCCTGCCCAAGGATCCGTGGGGCAGCGACTACCAGTACCTCAATCCCGGCGTGAAGGGCGAGATCGACGTCTTCAGCCTCGGCTCCGACCAGGCGCGCGGCGGAGAGGGCAATGCTTCCGATATCGGCAACTGGGAATAACTGTGGGTCCCTGACGACTCAGGGACGGCCCCGCAGGGGCCGCGGGGCCGGATTCACCCTCCTCGAGATCCTCGTGGTCGTGGCGATCACCGGGATCGTGATCGCGCTCGCCGCCGTCAACCTGCTTCCGTCGGATAACGAGATCGCGCGGCGCGAGTCGGGCAACGTGGCGCTCGCCATCGAGGGCGCGCGCGATGCGGCGTGGTTCGGCGGGCGTCCCATGGCGGTGACTTTCGAGGAAGGCGGCGTGCGCGCGTGGCGCTACAGCGGCGGGGAGTGGCGCGCCGATGCGACGCGCAATCGCAACGTGGACGCCGGCCTGCGCATCACCTCGATCTACGTGGACGGCCAGCCGCTGGCACTCGGCGACCGGCTCGTCTTCATGCCCGATGGCCTGGGCACTCCTTTCCGAATCGCGGTCGAGATGCGCGGGCTGCCTTGGGCTGTCGAGGGCGACGCCGCGGGCGCCATCCGGTTGGTGCAGGGATGAAGGCGCGCGGCTTCACCCTCATCGAGATCCTCATCGCCATCGCGATCCTCGCGGTAGCGCTCGCGGCCACGACGCGCGCGGCCGGTGTGGCCACCGACGGCGCGCTGGAAACACGCCAGCGGCTCCTCGCGACGTGGGCCGCGGAGAACCGCGTGGCCGAATTGCGCGCGCGGCAGGTGTTTCCCGAGCCGGGCACCACGAAGTCCTCGGTGACGCAGGGCGGGCTCGCGCTGGCGGTGGAGGAGACCGTGACGAAGACGGCCAACCCGACCATTCGCAAGGTGGACCTCGCCGTCTCCGACGCGCGGGACACGAACCGCGTGCTCACGCGCCTCACCGCCTATGTCGCGCAATAGGGGATTCACTCTCGTCGAGCTGCTGGTCGCGCTGGCGATCTTCGCGCTCATCGCGGGCTTCGCCTATCGCAGCCTGCAGTCGATGCTGGACAGCCGCGAAGCGCTGCAAGACGAGACCCGCAAGTGGCGCGACATCGCGCTCTTCGTGGGCCGCATGGACCGCGACCTCTCCGCCGTGCTGGTGACGCCCGCCGCTCCCGGCATCACGCGGCGCATGATGCCCATCTCGCAAACCGTCCCGCGCACGCCGCAAACCGTCGGCGAGGGCCTCGTGCTCATGCGCTCGGGCAGCGCGCTGCAGGAGAACGCGCTCGCCGCGCCGCAGCGTGTCGGCTGGCGCCTCAACGGCAACACCGTCGAGCGGCTCACCTGGAGCAGCCTCGATGCGTCGCCCCGCGAGGAGCCCGTCGCCATCGCCGTGCTGGGATCCGTGACCGCGCTCGACTTCCGCTTCCTCGATCCCAACGGCGAATGGCGGCGCAACTGGAACGGCTCGCCCACGCCGGCGCCTGCGGCGATCGAGGTGACGGTGAAGCTTTCCAGCGGCGAGAGCATCACGCGCCTCGTGGACCTGCCGAGGGTGGGAACGTGAGGTACCAGCGCGGTGTGGCGATCATCACGGCGATCCTCATCGTCGCCGTGTCGGCTTCCGCCGCGGCGCTCATGCTCGCGCAGCAATCCGCGATGGTGGACCAGGCGATGCTGGTGGCCGCGCGAGCGCAAGCCGACAACTACGCGCGCGCCGGCCTCGATTGGGCGCGCGGCGTGCTGCAGGAGGACGCGCGCTCCGACAAGGTCGATTTCCCCGGCGAGGGCTGGGCGCAGCCGATCGCGGCGCTTCCCGTGGAACGCGCCATCGTCTCCGGCAGCATCGCCGACGAGCAGGGCAAGTTCAACCTGAACAACCTGGTGCGCGACAACCGGCCGAGCGCGCTCGACGTGCAGGCATTCCAGCGATTGCTCGCCTCGATGGGCCTCGAGCCCGCGCTCGCCGACGCCGTGGTGGACTGGATCGACACCGACAGCGATCTCTCCGGCCCCGGCGGCGCCGAGGACGCGTACTACCTCTCGCTCAGGAAGCCCTACCGCACCGCGAACGCCGCGATGATGCAGGTCGAGGAGCTCTACCAGGTGCGCGGCTTCGACGCGAAGGCGGTCGCCAAGCTGCGCCCCTACGTGAGCGCCCTGCCCGCGAACACGGCCCTCAACGTGAATACGGCCTCCGCTCCCGTGCTGCGCGCGCTGCTGCCGGAGTGCGCCCAACAGATCGACGCGCTCATCAAGGTCCGCAATGCCAAGCCGCTGCGCAGCATGGACGAGATCAAGCGCTGGTCCTGCCGCGCGCTGAGCGCCGCGGAGGAGACGCGCTTCGACGTGGGCAGCAGCTACTTCTACGTGCGCGTGCAGGTGGCGCAGGACGACGTGGAGCTCTCCACCGACGCCCTCGTGTCGCGCGTCGCCAACGCGCGGCCCACACTCCTCTGGCGCCGTCCGCGATACTAGCGGCATGAAGCTCAGGATCTTCCTTCCCGCGCTCGAGCGGGCGCTGCCCGATACGCGCTTCGCCTGGATGCTCTTCGACGGCCGGCGCCGCGTGCTGCGCGAGGGCGCGAACGCGCTCGCCGAGGTGCCGCGCGGCGACGAGATCGAAGCCGTGCTGCCCTCCTCCCGCGTCCTCTTCGCGCGGCTGAAGCTGCCGAAGGTGAACGACACGACGATCCGCGAGCTCTTGCCGTACGCGGTCGAGGATCGCCTGCTGGCCGATCCGTCGCACATCCACGCCGTGGCGGGCAGCAAGGACGCGCGCGGCGAGACCGTCGTCGCGGTGATCGACCGTGAATGGCTGCAGGGCATGCTGCAGGCGCTGCAGCGCGCGGGATTCCGCGCGACGCGCGCATGGCCCGAGAGCGCGCTGCTGGCCGGCGGCCGCGGCGACTGGAACCTCGTCTGGAGCCCGATCCGCGGCATGCTCGTGGACGACGACGGCGCCGCGGCGACGTTCGACCATGACGCCGCCGGCGCCTTCCCGCTTTCGCTGCGGCTGGCGCTCGACGAGGCGGCCGCGCGCGGCGAGAAACCGAAGGGCGTGCGCGTCCATGTCGACGCGGGCGCCACGCTTCCCGATCTCGCGCGCTGGAGCTCGGAGTCCGGCATACCCTTCGCCGCGGGGACGCGGTGGGAAGAGCTCGCGCGCGGCGAGCCGGCGCGCGGCGCCATCAACCTCCTGCAGGGCGAGTTCGCCCCCCGGCGCGGCGGGGCCTCGCGGCTGCCGCGTGCCGCGGTGTGGCTCGCGGTGGCGATCGCGGTGCTGCAGATGTCGCTCGTGGCGCTCGACGCCGCGCGCCTGCGACACGAACGCACCACGCTGGAAGCGCGGCGCGAGGCGATCTTCCGCGACGCTTTCCCCGAGGCGCGCGCGGTGGTGGATCCCGAATTGCAGATGCGCCGCAACCTCGCGCAAATGCGGCGCAACCACGGCATCGCGGTGGAGGACGAATTCCTCGGCAAGCTCTCGCGCGCGGCGCAGGAGACCGGCGGGCGCGCGCGCTCCATCGAGTTCGCCAATGGCAACCTGGCGGTGCGGCGATGAAGACGGTGGTCGAGGCCTGGCGCGCGCGGCCCGAGCGGGAGCGAAGCCTCCTCGGCGCCGGGGCGCTGGTTGTGGGCGTGATGCTGTACGTGGCGCTGGTGTGGCTTCCGCTGGAGCGCACGCGTGTTCGCCTCGCCGCGGACCTGCCGGCGCTGCGCGCTTCCATCGCCGCGCTGGAACGCGATGCCGCCGAGGTGAAGCGGCTGCGCGCGATACCCTCCGCGATCCCCAGGAACCCGATGCCGCTCGCATCGCTGATGTCCATGAACGCGTGGGCGAAGCAGCTGCCCGGAGTGCAGGTGAGCGTGCCCGACGAGCGCCACGTGAAGCTCGTGGGCGACGACATGGCGTTCCCGGCGTTGCTCGACTGGCTCGCCACCGCGCAGGCCGCTCATGGCTTGCGCGTGGAGTCGGCGAAGATCGAGTCGCTGCGCGAGGCCGGCCGCGTGCGCGCCGAGCTCTCGCTGGTGCGCTGACCATGCGCGCCGGAACTCTCGTCGCGCTGGTCGGCATTCCCGCCTACGCGCTCTTCATGGTCCTCGCGGCGCCCGCCACCTTCATCGGCAACCGCGCCGCCGCGGCGAGCGGCGCTCGCGCGCACTTCAGCGACGCGCAGGGCACGCTCTGGAGCGGCAGCATGCGCGGGCGCTACGACGGCACCGGCGGCACGTTTACCTGCGACCGCATCGCATGGCGCCTCCTGCCCGCGAAGCTCATCCAGGCGCGCATCGCCTTCGACGTCGAGGCCGATTGCCCCGATGCCCAGGGCCGCGTGCAGATCGCGCGTGCCTGGTCCGAATGGGAAGCCAGTGGCGGCTCGGCCCGCGTCGCGGGACGTGCGCTGCCCGCATTCTTCCCGATGGTCGCCGCGTGGCGTCCCGAAGGATCGATTTCCGTCACCGCCGACGGCCTGCGCTGGAACGATCGCGAGATGCAGGGCCCGCTGACACTCGAATGGCGCGACGCGGCCGTGGCACTCTCCGACGTGAAGCCGCTGGGCACTTACCGCCTCACCGCCCAAGGCGTGGGCGACACGGCGAAGCTGGCGCTCTCCACCGTCGCGGGGGCGATGCGCATGACCGGCCAGGGGGAGCTCAAGCTTCCGGGCGGCGTGACTTTCTCGGGTGAAGCGCGCGGCGAAGGCGCCAACGCCGCGGCGCTCGAGCCGCTCCTGAACCTGATGGGCCCGCGGCGTCCCGACGGCGCGCGCTCGATCGAGGTGCGCATCCGTTGACCGCGCGCGCGTTCGCGCCGCCGTGGTGGCTCGCGAACCCCCACCTGCAGACGATCTACGGAGCCATCGCCGTCCGCGCGCCCCGGATCGCGCTGCGCCGCGAGCGCTGGGACACGCCCGATGGCGACTTCGTCGACGTGGATTTCATGGACGGCCCCACCGGCGCGCCGTGGGTGCACCTCTATCACGGCCTCGAGGGCTCCTCGAACTCCCCTTACGCGCGCGCGCTCATGGCGCACGTGAAGGCGCGCGGCTGGCGCGGCACCGTGTTCCATTTCCGCGGCTGCAGCGGCGAGCCCAATCGCCTGCCGCGCGCGTATCACTCGGGCGACTCGGCGGAGATCGACTGGTCGTTGCGTGAAGTGCGCCGGCGCGCGGGCGCGGCACCCGTCTACGTGGCCGGCGTCTCCCTGGGCGGCAACGCGCTCGCCAAGTGGCTCGGCGAATCCGGCGCCGGCGCGCTCGAGGTCGTGCAGGCCGCGGCAGTCGTTTCCGCCCCGCTCGACCTCATGGCGGCGGGCGATGCGCTGGGACGCGGATTCGCGCTCAACTACGCGCGCCACTTCCTGCAGTCGCTGAAGTCGAGCACGCGCGAGAAGCTCGAGCGATTTCCGGGACTCGTCGACGAGGCCGCCATGCGGCGGTCGCGCACGCTGCGCGATTTCGACAACGTGGTGACCGCACCCCTGCACGGGTTTCGCGACACCGACGATTACTGGACGCGCGCGAGTGCCAAGCCCCTTCTCGGCAACGTCCGCGTGCCCACGCTCGTCATCAACGCGCGCGACGATCCCTTCCTGCCCGAAAAGGCGCTGCCGACGGAACGCGAGGTGTCCTCCGCGGTCAGTTTAGAATTCCCGGCCCGGGGTGGTCACGTCGGTTTCGTGAGCGGCCCGTTTCCCGGGAACCCCGACTGGCTTCCCACTCGCATCCTCCATTTCTTCGAGCACGCCGCAATGACCGCCGCAACGACCACCGTCGCCCCCGAGATCTTCAAGGCCTACGACATCCGGGGCATCGTCGACAAGACGCTCACCGAGGAGGCCGTCGAGAAGATCGGCCGGGCGCTGGCGACGATGGGCAAGGCGCGCGGCGTGTCGCGCTTCGTGGTGGGCCGCGACGGGCGCATGTCGGGGCCGCGGCTTTCGGTGGCGCTCGCGAAGGGATTGAACGCCGCCGGCGCCGACGTGATCGACGTGGGCGTGGTCGCGACGCCGATGGTGTACTTCGCCACGCACCTCTTCGACACCGGCAGCGGCGTGATGGTCACCGGCAGCCACAACCCGCCGGAGTACAACGGCCTCAAGATGATGGTGGCGGGAGACACCCTCGCGGCCGAGACCATCCAGGACCTGCGCAGGATCGTCGACAAGGGCGAATTCTCCAGCGGCAAGGGCCGGTACGAGACCGCCGATGTCTCGGGGCCGTACCTCGACCGCATCGCCTCCGACGTGAAGCTCGCCCGTCCCATGACCATCGCGGTCGATTGCGGCAACGGCTCGCCGGGCGCTTTCGCGCCGAAGCTCTTCCGCCGCCTGGGCTGCGAGGTGATCGAGCTCTTCTGCGAGGTGGACGGCACGTTCCCGAACCACCATCCGGATCCGTCGAAGCCCGAGAACCTGAAGGACCTCATCTCCGAGCTCGCGCGCACCGACGCGGAAGTGGGCCTCGCCTTCGACGGCGATGGCGACCGGCTGGGCGTGGTGACCAAGAACGGCAAGATCATCTATCCGGACCGCCAGCTCATGCTCTTCGCCGAGGAGGTGCTCTCGCGCAATCCCGGCGCGCAGATCATCTTCGACGTGAAATGCACGCGCAACCTCTTCCCGTGGATCCGCAAGCACGGCGGCGAGCCGCTCCTCTGGAAGACCGGCCACTCGCTCATCAAGGCGAAGCTCAAGGAAACCGGCGCGCCGCTCGCCGGCGAGATGAGCGGCCACGTGTTCTTCAAGGACCGCTGGTACGGCTTCGACGACGGCATGTACGCGGGCGCGCGGATGCTGGAGCTGCTCTCGCGCGTGGAGAATGCGACGAAGCTCCTCGAGTCGCTGCCGGATTCGATCTCCACGCCCGAGATCAACGTGGCGCTCGAGCGCGAGGGCGAGAACCACAAGCTCATCGCGGGACTGCAGAAGACCGCGAAGTTCGAGGGCTCCACCGGGGTGAACACCATCGACGGCCTGCGCGTGGAGTATCCGGATGGCTTCGGGTTGATGCGCGCCTCGAACACCACGCCCGTCATCGTGCTGCGCTTCGAGGCCGACAACGACGCGGCGCTCGCGCGCATCCAGCGCGAATTCAAGAAGGTGCTGCTCTCGGCGAAGCCCGACGCGCGGGTGCCGTTCTAGGCGGTGACGGCCGCCGCGCGGCGCGCAAGCGCCGTTTCGATGGCGCGCATGAGCGCCGTGGGCTCCACCGGCTTCACGAGGTGGCAGTCGAAGCCCGCCGCGATGGAGCTGCGCCGGTCCTCCTCCTGGCCGTAGCCGGATAGCGCGAGCAACACCACGTCGTGCCCGATGGCCTCGCGCAATGCGCGCGCGAGCGCGCGGCCATCCATGTCCGGCAGGCCGATGTCCGCGATGATCGCGTCGTGCACGTCGGACTTCGCGGCGGCGAGCGCTTCGGCTGCCGTGGAAACACCCTTCACCTCATGGCCCATCACGCGCAGCGTGAGGACCAGCATCTCGCGCGCGTCGTCGCCATCCTCCACGACGAGAAGGTGCAACGGCTCGACCTCGGGCGTGGTCTCGACGCGCGGCGGCTCCGCCGTCGCCACGCCGTGGCCCAGCGGCATGCGCACCGTCATGCACGTGCCGCGTCCGGTGCCCTCGCTCATGCACGAGACGCTGCCGCCATGCAGCTCCACCATCCGCTTCACGAGAGCAAGGCCGATCCCCATGCCCGACTGGCTGCTGCCCCCGGACTGCGCCTGCACGAAGAGGTCGAACACGCGCGCGACCAGGTCCGGTGCGATGCCGATGCCGTCGTCGGAGACCTGCAGCACCGCCTCCTGGCCTTCCTTGCGCGCGCTGACCACGATCGTGCCGGCGGCCGGCGTGTATTTCGACGCGTTGTTCACGAGGTTTGCGATCACCTGCCGCAGCCGCGCGGGATCACCGGCGACGATCACCGGTTCCATCGGCAGCTCGACGCGCACCGTCTGGCCCTTGGCGCGCGCCCGCGGCATCTCGGCCTCCACTGCGCGATCGGCGATCGTGCGCAGGTCCACCGGCTGCTTCTCCAGCGCGACCTTGCCCTCGCCGATGCGTGCGATGTCGAGGAGGTCGTCGAGCAATGCAGCCAGGTGCTCGGTCTGCCGGCGGATGATCGCGCGCGCGTGGCGCGCCTCCTGCGACTGCGTGCCGATGCGATCCAGCGTCGCTATCGCATGCACGACGGCCGCGAGCGGATTGCGCAGCTCGTGCGCGAGGGTCGCGATGAATTCGTCCTTGGTGCGGCTGGCACGCCCCTGCTCTTCCCGCGTCTCGCGCTCGCGCTCGACGCGCTCGGTGACGTCGCGCGCCATCGCCACCGATCCCTGCACCGCGCCGCCGGCATCGCGCACCAGCGCGAAGGTCATTTCGATGTAGAGCTTGCGCCCGCTCTTGTGCAGGGCGCGGGTCAGCGTCGGCCGGCCCGCGAGCTTCATCGCGCCGCTCGTG
>Ga0207691_10004954_pt1 | contig 12848 bp, 8 predicted proteins | sample KBSM13metaG_FD_184327 | JGI IMG/M metagenome (GOLD analysis project Ga0207691, IMG submission 184327) | Miscanthus rhizosphere microbial communities from Kellogg Biological Station, Michigan, USA - KBS M1-3 metaG (SPAdes) (version 2) | ecosystem: Host-associated > Plants > Roots > Rhizosphere >... | reverse complement strand
GGGCGACCGTTTGCTTCGGCGCTCGCGTCGATTGGAACGGCACGTATTCGACCGGCGGCGCCGGTTCTACCGACGCGTGATCGTTCGCCGAGCCAAGCGCGAACACCTTGTTGGCGAGCGTTGTGTTGCCGGTCTGGTACACCCAGTCGTCGATTTCGCCGCCGGGATGAACGATTGCGTTGGCTGGCGCGTCCGTGATGGGGTCGCCAGGATCATTGAAGATGGTGCGCATGACGATCGTGCGTTTCATTCCGCCGGCGCTCGCGAGTTCTTCATCCGTGATCGGCGCGAGGCTTGCCGGCACGGGCAGAGGGCCGGTCGGCAGCGCCATCGGCAGCGGCGGATCGACGACGATCACATCGGCGAGAATGTCCTCCGCCAGAACCGCCATCCGGGCCATCGCGAAGCGCAGCGTGCGTAATGCGTACGTGCCGGGAGCGCCGGCCTGCACGAGCACGCTCGCACGATTGCCCGGCGCGAGCACAAGGCCGGTGTCTGCCCCGGCGCCGATCGCGAGCATGTTTCGTCGCGGATTGCCGTCATGGCTGTAGACGTTCAGCAGATGACCGTCGAGCGCCAGATTCGCGAAATTGAAGATTGCGGCGTTGACGAAGTGCCAGTTCTGCACTTCACCGCGGCGCATCACGAGCTGCGGACGCCGCGTTCCGTTGACGAGGAAAGGTACCTCGCTCGAGGGGTCGTCCGCCACCTGCGTGAAAGATTCGAGCGTTCCTCCGGCGCTCGTGATCGGTGACTGGAGCACGAACACGCGCTCCCTCGCGGCGCCGATCTCGGGAACGCGGTCGATCTCTCCCTTGATGATTAAAGCGCCCGCCATGCCGCTTCCGACCTGCAGCGACACCGATCCGTGCAGATGCGGGTGGTACCAGTACGCCCCCGGCGGATGGTCCGGTCCAATGCGGTATTCGTGTTGCCGGCTTTGTCCCGGCACGACACCGAGGCGGGGATCGTCGACGACGAAGTCGCCGTAGATCCCCGGCGAGATCACACCCGGCGAAACGTGAAGGCCGTGCGTGTGCAGATTCGTACTGTTGGGGTAGTGCAGATGCTGCACCGCTTCGCTGACCGCCGGGTTCGCCGGCAGATCGTTGACGACGCGAACGCGCAACGTGTCGCCCACTCGGACGCGTAGCGTAGGGCCGGGGATCGCGCCATTGATCGTTCGCAGCATGACCGCCTTGCCGTTGAGCGAAAGCCGCGCGTATTGGAAGCGCAGCGTCACGTCGAGAAGGCCTTCGACGGATTCGAGAATCGGCGGCTCGACGAAATTCTCCGCCGAATGCGTTGTCGTCGCGGCGTCCTGACCACAACTGCTCAGTGCCGTGGGCAGAAAGGTTGCCGCCCCCAAGCCCAGGCCGACACGCATGAATTCTCGGCGCGGATGGCCGACACGACGGACGATTGACATGGCCGATGTCGAAGGCTTTACGGAAAGAACCGCACCGGATGGGGTTGAATGGGATTCGCGTTCCCGATCTGCGCGGCTGCATTGTTTCCCCATCCCCACAAACCGCTCACCGTAAGGGCCGCTGCGTGCGTCTCGCCGGCGGCGAGGGCGACCGCGTGCTCGGGCAACGGGATGCGGGTTGGCACGCCGCGGTCCTTCGTGTCGCCCACACCGAGCTGGCCCTTTGCATTCCAGCCCCACCCGTAAATGTTGCCGGCGTCGGCGAGCGCGAGTGAGAAATGCATGCCCGCGGCAACCGCACGTATGGACTCGGGGAGAGCAACACGCATCGGCGCCGTGGAGTACAGAGGCGCCGTTCGTGCGAGTTGTCCATGATGATTGCTACCCCACGCGAGCACTTCACCGTTTCGCGTCAGCGCGAGCGCATGCGTTGCGCCGGTCGCGATCGACGCTAAACGAGCCGTGCTCCGCACAGGTTGCGGTTCTGGCACCGCGGAGAGGTGACCGAGTCCGAGTTGGCCGGCCGCGTTGCTGCCCCATCCATAGAGCTCACCTGCATCGGTCAGCGCGAGCATGTATCGGCTGCCTATCGCGATTTGTTTCGCCTGCGGAACCGACAAGATGGCTCCGGGTCGCTCGTTGACGTTTGACGTCGGACGCCCGAGCGCGCCTTCGGCGTTGATCCCCCACGTATAAACCTTGCCCTTCGCGTCGATCGCGCCGTACAGCGAATCGCCGGCAGCGATCGCACACGCCTCGCTTACGCCCTCCACTTTCCGAGGCTGGGCGGGCAGCACGGATTCCCGCCGCCCAGCGATGCCGGCGGCCGTCGCACCCCAAACGAGGACCTCGCCGCAAACGTTGATTGCGAGGCTCACTTCGGCGCCTGCTGCGATGTGCGTCATTCGCTGCGCAGTGAGAAGCTCGACCGGTCGCGCGGTCGCGGGTGAGCGGCAATAGTCCTCGCCGCGGGAGGCGACACTTCCGCTTCCGTCGCCTCCAAAGCCAAACACGTTGCCGGTGTCGATCAACGCCAGCGTGTGGCCGTGGCCGCAGGCGATAGCCGCAACCACGTGACGTTCCGATGAACGGCTCACGGCCCGCAGCCCGGCGGTATCGGACCTACACGCGTGAGTTCGATCGTGCCGGCGGCACCGGCGCTGCTGCCGGCAGAGAATGCATAGTTCAAGCGTGCCGCCCCGCAATTCAGGAACGTCGCGGTCCCGGTGCCGACCACGGCGCTATGCGCGGGGGGCGTGGTACTGTTGAACAGTCCACCCGTCGTTTCGTAAAACGTCACCGGCAGCGAGCGCGCGCCCTGCGCATAGCTCGCCTGACCGGTATACCAGCGTTGTCCGGCTGCTCCCTGCCGTTGCCCGTTCGGCGCGTACGTGTACCACGCGAAGAACACGACCGCGGCGTTGGGATTGAGCTCGAAAACGAAGCCTTGCCCCGAAGTGGCCGCACTGAACCAGTTCCCCGAATAACCGAAGTCGGCATTCGTCGGTGCTGCGCCAGCGATCGAGCATGTCACATTTGGTGTGAGGCGCGTGAGCGGAACGTTGCCGCTGCGCCCGCTCCCGTCGCTGAACGTGAAGGCGAGCGAGGCGCTGGCGCAGTCGTTGAATGTCAGCACGACAGTGCCGACGGGCACCGGGGCCGTCGGCGGCAACGCGTTGAAGTTGCCGCCGACATTCTGATAAAGCGTCGATGTGGCGCTCGCCTGTCCCGATTGGGCGTTGCCGCTGAACGTATACCAGCGCTGACTCGATGCGCCGCCGGCTGCAGCATAGTCGAACGTGAACCAGCTTCCCTGCACCAGTCCGGTTCCCGGAGCGATGGCGTCGGGGTAAACCTCGATTTCGATGCCCTGTCCGTCCGTCGCCGCCTGGTACCAGGAGCCGGTGAGACCGTGTTGGTTGATGTCGATGCCGGCGATCGTGAACGCGAAGTCGCCCACGAGGTTGGTTCCGGTCAAGCCGATGGGTCGCGCGTCGCCCGTCGTTGGATCGATCGTGTAAACCACCTGCTGATCGCCGTTGCCTCCGAAGAGGACGCCGTCGCTGGGGCGCACGGCCAGGCTGTGATAGAAGTCCGTGGTCGGGACGCTGCTCACAATCGCAGCGTTGGCCGGATTCAGCTTGAGGAGCAGCAAGTTCCCCATGTTGTTCCCGAGGAGCTCGGCGGAGGCCATGTAGAGCGTTCCGTCGGGTGCGAACGCGATGCTCGCGAAAAACTTGCCCGTGTCGCCGACGAGGGTGGCGGCACCCGTCGTCGCATTGATCGTATACAGCTTGCCGGATCGGTTCGCGCGGCTGTTGGCACCGCCCTCCCCTCCGTTGCCGTAGAGCACACCGGTCGTCGGATGAACCGCGAGGTCCGCGATGCTGAGCGGCGTGGCGCCGTCCCTGATCGGCACGCTCGAGATCAGAGCGCCGTTGTCGCGATTGATGCGAATCAGGTTGCTGCTCGTGTCGGGTCCCGGCGGCGGCGGAAATCCGCCGCCCGCCTGCGTTGCTGCGAACAGCGTGCCGTCGAGTCCGAATGCGAGGCCCGAAATGCGCTGGACGCCCTGAGGATGACCGACGACAGTCGTACTGCCGTTCGCTTGGTCGACGATGACCAGGGCGCCATCGTTCGTCGATTCCTGCGGGCCGCTCGACACGCCATGGCCTCCGAGTCCTCCGTATAGAATCGGTGCTACGCCAAAAGCCATCGAAGCCATCTGGACGAGCACACATCCAATGGCGAGTGCGATGAGAACTGTGCTCGACATACGCGGTTTCATTGTCGCCTCCATCGGACAACAACGACGATGAGGACGAACACCTGCCCGGTCGGTTCGATCGACCATCCGGATAGGATGTCGGCTGCCTGCTGGCGAACGTCGATGTCGCCAGACTTACCTTGGGCCGCGGCGCGTCTGCCGTCCTTCGACGGCGACCAAGTGGCCGCCGCTCGCCCAATTCGGGATAGGAAGGTTGATAAGTATAGGCGTGGCAGCGCCTCCCCCAATGGCGATTATTCGCGGCTTCTTCAGCACGCCGATTGCTTGCGTGGCGGGCGTCGCGACAACGTGCCTAATGATTGTCGCGAGGAACGGCCGACCCCGATCGTCCGACCAGGAAATCGAGATCGGCACCGTGATTCGCCTGCAGCACATGGTCGACGTAAAGCTTGACGTAGCCCCGCTCGCCGTGTGAGGCAGGCGCGGTCCACGCTGCCCGCCGTCTCGCGAGCTCCCCATCCTCCACATGCAGATGCAGGCGACGCGCGGCGACGTCGAGCGTGACGCGATCGCCGTTCTCGACGAGCGCAAGCGGACCGCCCGCTGCAGCCTCCGGTGCCGTGTGCAGCACGACCGTGCCGTAGGCAGTCCCGGACATGCGGGCATCCGAGATACGCACGAGATCGGTGATGCCGCGCTTCAGGAGCTTCGGCGGCAGGGGCATGTTTCCGACCTCGGCCATGCCGGGGTAGCCCTTCGGCCCGCAGTATTTGAGGACCATCACGGAGTTCTCGTCGATGTCGAGCGCGTCGTCGTTGATGCGCGCGTGGAGGTCCTCGATCGATTCGAACACAACCGCCTTGCCGGTGTGCTGCATCAGATTCGCCGACGCGGCCGACGGCTTGATGATGGCGCCATCGGGCGCGAGATTCCCGCGCAGCACCGCGATGCCGGCATCGCGCTTGAACGGTTCGTCGAACGTGCGCACGACGTCGGGCTTCCAGCAACGTGCATCACGGTTGTTGTCGCCGATCGTCCGGCCGTTGACGGTCGGCGCGTCGTCGTGCAGCAGTCCATGCCGCGACAACTCGCGGATCACGACGGGCAGACCGCCGGCTTCGAAGAAGTCCTCCATCAGGTACTGCCCCGACGGCATGATGTCGACGAGGCAGTGCACGTCGCGCCCGAGCCGGTCCCAGTCGTCGAGCGTGAGATCGATGCCGACGCGGCGCGCGATCGCGATCAGGTGAACGACCGCGTTGGTCGAGCCGCCGATACCGGCGTTGACGCGGATCGCATTTTCGAAGGCGGCGCGCGTGAGGATTTTCGACAGCACCGTATCGGAATGAACGAGCTCGACGATGCGGCGCCCGGCTTCGCGGGCGATGAGATTGCGCCGTGCGTCCACCGCGGGAATTGCGGCGTTGCCCGGCATGCCGACGCCGAGCGCCTCGACCATGCACGCCATCGTCGACGCCGTTCCCATCGTCATGCAATGGCCATGCGAGCGGTGCATGTCCGCCTCGGCCTCGTGGAATTCGGTGAGCGTGATCTGGCCCGAACGCAACTGCTCGCTCATCGAGATCACGTTGGTCCCGGAACCGATCGCCTTTCCGCAGTGAATGCCGCGCAGCATCGGGCCGCCCGACACGCCGATCGTCGGAATGTCGACGCTCGCCGCGCCCATCAGCAGCGAAGGTGTCGTCTTGTCGCACCCCATGAGCAGTACGACGCCATCGAGCGGATTCGCGCGAATCGACTCCTCGACGTCCATCGACGCGAGATTGCGATAGAGCATCGCCGTCGGCCGCATCATCACTTCGCCGAGCGACATCACCGGGAACTCGAGCGGAAAGCCACCTGCTTCCAGCACGCCCCAGCGCACGTGCTCGGCGATGGTCCTGAAGTGCGAGTTGCAAGGTGTCAACTCCGACCAGGTGTTGCAGATGCCGATCACCGGCCGGCCGTCGAACTGGTCCTGCGGAAAGCCGCGGTTCTTGAGCCAGGACCGGTAATAGAAGCCCATCTTGTCCTGGCGCGCGAACCACGCCTCGCTGCGGAGTTTTCGTTCACTCATCGTGCTGTTCCCCAATTGGATGCATACGGCGCTGACGCGGCCTGTCGATCAGCCAGAGCAAGGAAGGAGCGCTGTTGCGGCCAGGTCGATGCGAAGCGCCGGGCCGCCATGCCGCAGCGTCGATTCAATGGCCGTCAGGGCGCGCGCCGGCGGCGACGCGAGGCGGCCCGCGGAACACCGGCGGGTGCCTTGCCGGCGGTGCGCGGCGTGCGTGGCGCCTTCGAGGACGCATGTGACGGTGTTCGTGTAAGGGCCTTGCCGGCAATGCGCGGCGTGCGTATCGGGTTCGAGGACGCATGGGCCGGCGTTCGCGTGGTCGCGCGGCCGGCGGTGCGCGGCGTGCGTGAAGCCCCCGAGGACGCATGCGCCGGTGTTCGCGCTCGCGCCTTGCCCGTGGGCGTTGCCGGCGGCGCACCCGCCGTGCGGCGCCGGCGCGGTAAGCCCGGCGTTTGCCGCGCGGGCTCGCGCCCCGACTGCAATGCATCTTCGGCCTTCGGGTCCGGACGCGCGCGCCACAGCACGAGCAGCTTGCCGATTTGCTGGACCGGTGCGCAATCGAGCGCGTGCGCGATGCGGCCGAGCATCGATTCCCGCTGCCGACGGTCGTCGTTGAAGACGCGCACCTTGATCAATTCATGCGCGGTGAGCGCGACGTCGATCTCGTGCAGGACCGAATCGGTCAAGCCGTGCTGACCGATCGAGACCACGGGGTGAAGCGTATGCGCGCGCGCACGCAATTGGCGGCGAAACGACGGCAGTAGCGGGTCCATGCGTCGATTCTAACGCCCGTGCGCGATTCTCCTCGCGGTTCACAACGGCGATCGCTTCCGGCGATAGGGGGCAGCATTGCAAGCCGCTAAGATGACGCATGCCGTCGCCGCTCAATCCGAAGCGCAAGAAACATCGCTTCGGCAAGGCGTGGATGCATGAGCACCTGTCGGATCCGTACGTCAAGGAGGCGACGCGGCGCGGCTACCGCTCGCGCGCGGCATTCAAGCTGCTCGAACTCGACGAGCGCGATCATGTGCTCGAGCCCGGTCGCGCGGTGGTGGACCTCGGCGCAGCGCCGGGAAGCTGGTCGCAGGTATTGCGGGAGCGGCTCGCCGGGAGATCGGTCATCGTCGCGATCGATCTGCTGCCGATGGAGCCCATCCCCGGCGTTCGCTTCGTCCAGGGCGACTTCGAGAGCGACGAAGGTTGGGCCGCGCTTGAAACAGCGCTTGCCGGCACGCCCGTCGATCTTGTGATCTCCGACATGTCGCCCAATCTGTCCGGCATCGATGTCGTCGATCAGGCACGAAGCATGCGGCTCGCCGAACTGGCGCTCGATTTCGCCTCCACGCATCTGCAACCGGGGGGCGACTTCGTGGTCAAGGTCTTTCAGGGAGCGGGCCTCGAAACGTTCCAGCGCGCGGTTCAACGGGATTTCAGCAAGGTCTATCTGCGCAAGCCAAAGGCGTCTCGCGATCGCAGCCGCGAACATTATGTAGTTGCCAAAGGCCGGCGCGGCGCCGATTAGCATGTCGCTTTGAGGCGACAATCGGCCGAAGCCGGTCGTATTAGCAATTTGCAACACTTGTGGTAGTGGGCAACCGCCTCGCGCGGTGGAATCCACGTAGAATGGCAGGCGGGGTCGCCTAACCTGCGCGCCGCGACGTTTCCCGGGAGGCCAGCCGGGCGAAATCCTGGCCCCAAGGAGCATGCGCTTGAACAATTTGCTGAAGAACATCGGAATCTGGCTCGTCATCGGTCTCGTCGTGCTGACCGTCGTCAAGCAGTTCGATTCGCGGCAGTCCGCGAAGGATTCCGTCGCCTATTCGGATTTCATGGAGTCGGCGCGCAGCGGGCGCGTCGAGTCCGCCACCGTCGAAGGCCGCTCGATCAAGTGGGTCTCGACCGACAAGAAGCGTTACGTCACGTACAGCCCGGGCGACATCTGGATGGTCGGCGACCTCGTCAAGTACGGCGTGAAGGTCGAAGCCCGTCCGGAGGAAGAGCAGAGCTTCCTCGCCCAGATCTTCATCTCGTGGTTCCCGATGCTGCTCCTGATCGGCGTGTGGATCTTCTTCATGCGCCAGATGCAGGGGGGCGGCAGGGGCGGCGCGTTCAGCTTCGGCAAGAGCAAGGCAAGGATGCTCGACGAGTCGAACAACACGGTGACATTTGCGGATGTTGCCGGTTGCGACGAGGCCAAGGAGGAAGTCGCGGAACTCGTCGAGTTCCTGCGCGATCCCTCGAAGTTCCAGAAGCTCGGCGGCCGGATTCCACGGGGCGTCCTGATGGTGGGGTCGCCGGGGACCGGCAAGACGCTACTCGCCAAGGCCATCGCCGGCGAAGCGAAGGTCCCGTTCTTCTCGATCTCGGGCTCCGATTTCGTCGAGATGTTCGTCGGCGTCGGCGCCGCTCGTGTGCGGGACATGTTCGAGCAGGCGAAGAAGAACGCGCCCTGCATCGTATTCATCGATGAAATCGACGCCGTGGGCCGGCAGCGTGGCGCCGGCCTGGGCGGCGGAAACGACGAGCGCGAGCAGACGCTGAACCAGTTGCTGGTCGAGATGGATGGCTTCGAGGGAAGCGCGGGCGTCATCGTCATCGCGGCGACCAACCGGCCCGACGTGCTCGATCCCGCGTTGCTTCGTCCGGGTCGCTTCGATCGACAGGTGGTCGTGCCGCTGCCCGACATCCGTGGTCGCGAGCAGATCCTGCTCGTGCATATGCGCAAGGTGCCGATGGCGCCGGACGTGAAGCCCGACATCATCGCCCGCGGCACGCCGGGATTTTCCGGTGCGGATCTCGCCAACCTCGTGAACGAGGCGGCGTTGTTTGCCGCGCGGGGCAACAAGCGGCTCGTCGACATGCTCGACTTCGAGCGGGCCAAGGACAAGATCATCATGGGTGCGGAGCGGCGCTCGATGGTGATGCCCGAGGAAGAGCGTCGCAACACCGCGTATCACGAATCCGGCCACGCGATCGTCGCGATGCTGCTGCCGAAGACCGATCCCGTGCACAAGGTGACGATCATTCCGCGCGGACGCGCACTCGGCGTAACGATGCAGCTCCCCGAGTCCGATCGCTACAGCATGGACAAGGACCGGATGCTGAACACGATCGCCGTGCTCTTCGGCGGCCGGATCGCCGAGGAGGTGTTCATGAACCAGATGACCACCGGCGCTTCGAACGACTTCGAGCGGGCAACGCAACTCGCGCGCGACATGGTGATGCGCTACGGGATGAGCGACCTGATGGGACCGATGGTCTACGGCGACAACGAGGGCGAGATCTTCCTCGGTCGCGCCATCACGCGCACCGTCAACATGTCCGAGGAGACGATGCGCAATGTCGACGCCGAGATTCGCGGCATCATCGATCAGCAATATGCGCTGGCGCGCAAGCTGATCGAGGAGAACCGCGACAAGGTCGAAGCGATGGCCAAGGCGCTGCTCGAGCTCGAGACGATCGACGCCGACCAGATCGGCGACATCATGTCCGGCAAGCCGCCTCGTCCGCCGAAGCCCGCGCCGACGCCCGCACCGGGGACGACGATCGGCCCGGGAACGATGGGCGGCACCGCGCCTTCGACAAGCCCGGCGCGCTCGCGACTCGACGGATGACTGCGAGCTCGCAATGACCATTCCAGAGGTGCACTTCGCGTGCGCCTCTTTTTTTGGTTGTTTCCCTGCGGTCATGTTGCGGAGCGGGCGACCGCGCGCTCGGCTTCGGTGGCGCAAAACCGCGTCGTCGAGCGGGTGATGCTCGCTGACACTCGCATCTTGCCCGGCGCGGCACTGGCCTCCTTGGATCGACTGTGGAATGCGGCAAAGCAGCGTGTCGGCCATCGCAATCGCGCGGCGCCGCGCCCTTCGGGCCTCGGCTCGCCTCCGGCTCGCCCGCCGCGCTCGTGCGTCTGCTGTCGCGCTGCGCGCGCAAATGATTGGGCCGCGCCACCCGCGTACGACGACTGCGCCACAGGCGCCGGGCGCGCGGTCACCCACTCCGCTGACGGCCCAGTGCCGGTTCGTTGCAGCTATTGCGCGGCGTCCGAGCCTTGTCGGCGCGATGAGGTGTCCGGCTTTCCGCTGCGAGTCATCGACGACGCGTCAAGCAGCGGGGCAGGCGCGTCCGCCGCGACCGTAAGCCGCGGGCGCCGTCACGGGTGGGGCGGCCGAGGAGCGCGTGGGTTGCCGACGAAGGCCGCCCCGGGAACCCGTAGGTGCCCCGATTGCGGCTTCCGACAGCGGCGGGCGCGCCTGCCTCGCTGCCTCACCGTGGCGCCGCGCGCCTCCAACACCGTGGCCGAACGCTGAAAATGAGCGTGCTCCGCGCCGGCAACTTCGCGATCGATCTCGCAACGCCTTGCGTGATGGGCATTCTCAACATCACCGCCGATTCGTTTTCCAACGACGGTCGCCTTGACCACGACGCCGCGCTGGCGCAAGGCCGGCGCATGCTCGAGGAGGGTGCGCGCATCATCGATATCGGTGGCGAGTCGACGCGCCCGCGTGCGACGCCGGTCGACGAAGCAGAGGAATTGCGGCGCGCCATTCCGCTGGTGGAGGCGCTCGCGAGGGAAGGCGCGTGCGTCTCCGTCGACACGATGAAGCCCGGCGTGATGCGCGCGGCGCTTGCAGCGGGCGCATCGATGATCAACGACGTTCGCGCACTGGCGACGCCCGGCGCACTCGAAGCAGCCGCGGCGAGCGATGCCGCCGTCTGCCTGATGCACATGCAGGGAGACCCGCAGACGATGCAGATCGCGCCCGCGTACCGTGATGTCGTTTCAGAGGTCCGCGCGTTCCTGGCGCGCCGCGCCTCGGCGTGCATCGACGCCGGCATCGCTTCGGATCGCATCGTCGTCGATCCGGGCTTTGGCTTCGGCAAGTCGGTCGCGCATAATCTCGCCCTGTTACGCGATCTCGGCGAGCTCGCTGCACTTGGCTTTCCGGTGCTTGTCGGCCTGTCGCGCAAATCGACGCTCGGTTCGATCACCGGACGCAAGGTAGACGACCGGCTTGCGGCAAGCGTTGCCGCAGCGCTCGCCGCGGCTGTGCGCGGGGCGCGCATCTTGCGCGTGCACGACGTGCGCGAGACGGTCGACGCGCTCGCCGTGTGGAATGCCATCGAGCCCTGGCCCGGATCACGTTCACCAGGACAAGCGGAACAATGAACGACATTACAACACCGCAACGACGCTACTTCGGAACGGATGGAATGCGCGGCCGCGTCGGCGACGCACCTATCACGCCTGATCTGATCCTGAAGCTCGGCTGGGCTGCGGGTCGCACGCTGGCGAAAGCGGATGGCGCGCGCGGAGAAAGACCGGCCGTGCTGATAGGCAAGGACACGCGGATCTCGGGTTACCTGCTCGAGGCGGCGCTCGAGGCGGGCTTGTCCGCGGCAGGCGTGGACGTCTATCTGTGCGGACCGCTGCCGACGCCCGCCATCGCGTACCTGACGCGTGCCCTGCGGCTGTCGGCCGGCATCGTCATCAGCGCTTCGCACAATCCGTTCGACGACAACGGCATCAAGTTCTTCTCAGGGGGCGGCGCGAAGCTCCCTGACGAGGTCGAGTTCGACATCGAGCGCGAGATGGACGAGCCGCTCGTGTGCGCGCCGGCCGCCGAACTCGGGAAGGCATTCCGCGTTGCGGACGCGGCCGGCCGGTACATCGAGTTCTGCAAGAGCACATTTCCAAACGAGCTCGATTTGCGCGGATGCCGAATCGTCGTCGATTGCGCGCACGGGGCGGCCTACCACGTCGCGCCGCCGGTCTTTCACGAGCTCGGCGCCGATGTCGTCGCGGTCGGCGATGCGCCGAACGGCACGAACATCAACGACGGCGTCGGCGCGACGCATCCCGAGTTTCTCGCCGCGCAGGTCAAGGCCCACGGGGCCGATTTCGGCGTTGCGCTGGATGGCGACGGCGACCGCCTGGTAATGGCGGACCGCGAGGGACGCTTGTACGACGGCGACCAGCTGCTCTATGTCATCGCCCGCGATTATCAGCGACGCGGAGCGCTGAAGGGTGGCATCGTCGGAACGCTGATGAGCAACCTCGGGTTCGAGCAGGCCTTGTCGCGGATGAGCATCCGCCTGGTGCGCGCCAAGGTGGGCGACCGTTACGTCCTCGAGCAATTGATCGAGCGCGGCTGGCAACTGGGCGGCGAGAACTCCGGGCACCTGATCTGCCTCGACAAGCACACGACGGGCGACGCCATCGTGGCTGCGCTCGCGGTGCTGCGCGCGCTGATCGAGCAACGGACGACGCTCGCCGAGGCGGCCGCTGCCGTGACGCTCTTTCCGCAACGTCTGATCAACGTGCCGGTGCGGCGAGGGTGGGACTGGCGTTCGAATGTCAGCGTAACCTCGGCCGAGCGGCTCGCGATCACGTCGCTTGGCGATTCCGGACGCGTGCTGCTGCGTCCGTCGGGGACGGAGCCGGTGCTCCGCGTGATGGTGGAAGCGCGCGAGCGCAAGCTCGCCGATCGTCATGCGGAAACGCTCGCGCACGCGATCGCGTCCGCCGCGGGACAGGCACTTTGAATCGAGGGCTCCGCGCATGCGAGTGGTGATCACCGGCGGAGCCGGATTTATCGGCACTCGCCTTGCGCGCGAGA
>Ga0207691_10004951_pt1 | contig 12848 bp, 16 predicted proteins | sample KBSM13metaG_FD_184327 | JGI IMG/M metagenome (GOLD analysis project Ga0207691, IMG submission 184327) | Miscanthus rhizosphere microbial communities from Kellogg Biological Station, Michigan, USA - KBS M1-3 metaG (SPAdes) (version 2) | ecosystem: Host-associated > Plants > Roots > Rhizosphere >... | reverse complement strand
CCATCGCGCGATGAGAGTCTTCTCGCGCGCTTCCTCCGAGTCGTCGATCCTCGGCAGGAACGGCACCTTCAGTCGATCGACCTTGTGGCCGAGCAGCGCCAGCACCGCGAGGAGGAACGAGTTCGCGAGGAGCACGGTGGTGAGGACGCCGAGCGCGCTGCCGATCCCGAGCTTCGTCACGAAGTCGAGTCCGAAGAAGGCGAGCCCGGTCACGGAGATGGCGACGGTGAGCCCGGCGAACAGCACGGCGCGGCCGGCAGAGGCCCCGGCCTCGGCGGCCGCGTCTCTCGGCTCGAGCCCCTCGTGGAGGAACTGCCGGAACCGGGTCACGATGAACAGCGAGTAGTCGATCCCGACGCCCAGCCCGATCATCGAGACGAGGATCGGCGTGACCGTGTTGATGTCGGTCAGCCCGGCGAGGATGAAGAGCAGCAGGAATGCACACGCGAGCGCGACGATCGCCAGCATGATCGGGATGAAGGCCGCGACGAACGTGCGGAACACGATCAGCAGCACGACCAGCGCCGCGAGGATGCCGAGCAGCTCCGAGGTCCCCTGCTCGATCGGCGGGAACTCCGCCTCGCCGTTGTACTCGACCGTCACGCCGACCGGATCCATGGCCTCGCGGACCGCCTCCTGGACGGCGACCACACCATCGCGGTCCGTGTCCTCGATCGTCTGGTCGAACTGCGCCTCCGAGTAGGCGATCCGACCGTTCTTCGAGAACGTCGCCTTCGCGAACGGGTCGGCGACGCTGGTCAGCTTCGGCGTGCCGTCGACGGGCTCGGCGCCCTCCTTCGCGGCGAACGGAGCGGCGCGAAGCTTCGCCATCGCGTCCTCGATCGCGGCCTTCCGCTCCGGTGTGTCGAGCCGCTGGCCCTCTGGGGCCGCGAAGACGATGTTGAGGACGCCGCCCTGCTCGGAGGCGAACTCCGACTCGATCAGGTCGGTCGCACGCTGCGTGTCAGACCCCGGGATCTCGAACTCGTCGCGGAGGCTGCCGCCCACGGTGGCGACGAGCCCGATCAGGACGACGACGATCCCGAGCCACGTCCCGAGGACGCGCCACGGATGGGTCGCGCACGCGCGCGCCCAGCGCGAAAGCGCTCCGGTCGACATGCGTTCGTGCGCGGCGAGCCGCGCGCCTCCGTTTCCGTTCGTCGCATCAACGTGCTCACTCATGAAGTCGCCCCTTCCCTCATGCTCACGCTCGCTCTCATCGGTTCTCCGAGGATTCCAACCCGCGTAAACGTCCACAGTACGGCGGTCATGCGCGACGATGGTACGGGCTGCCGCACCATCCACATCGGGGAAGACCCTCCGCGCGTCCCCGATCTCGTGGTGTCAGCAGGCTCGTATGCTGGCGGCGTGGACGACGATCGCGAGAGACCTCTCTCCGGACGCGTCGCGGTCGTCACGGGGGCGAGCCATGAGATCGGGGCCGCGATGGCCGAGGAGCTCGCGCGGCTCGGCGCGGCGGTGGCGATCGCGCACTGCGAGGCGCCGGAGCTCGCCGCGGCGGTGGCCGATCGGATTCGAGCGGCGGGCGGGCGCGCGATCGAGGTCGACGGCGACCTCTCCCTCGTCGACGACAACCGCCGTCTCGTCGAGCGCACCGTCGCGGAGCTCGGCGGGCTCGACGTCTTCGTCGCGAACGCTGGGCTGACCAGGTGGGCGCCGTTCCTCGACGTCGACGAGGAGACCTGGGACACGGTCGTCGACCTCAACCTCAAGGGTTCCTACTTCGGCGCGCAGGCCGCGGCACGGCAGATGGTCGCGCAGGGCGGCGGCGGCAGGATCGTCTTCTCGTCCTCGGTGACCGGCACGCTCGCGATCGAGAACGTTTCGGCGTACGCCGTCACGAAGGCCGGGCTCCAGCACATGGCCCGGGTGCTCTCCCTCGAGCTGGGCCCGCACGGGATCACGGTGAACACGCTCGCGATCGGCGCCACGGTCAACGAGCGAAACCTCGCAGACGACCCCGAGTACGCGGCGCACTGGGCCGGGGTGCTTCCCTCCGGTCGCGCCGGGACCCCGGGCGACGTCGCCGCGGCACTGGGGTTCCTCGTCTCCCCGGGGGCGACGCAGATCACCGGCCACACGCTCGCGGTCGACGGCGGCTGGTCGGGGACGGGGGTCACGCCGTGACGGTGCCGCTCGCCCACGACGAGCGCGGAAGCGGCCCCGCGATCGTGCTGATCCACGGGCATCCGTTCAGCCGTGCGATGTGGGCCGGGCAGCTCGACTCCCTGGGCGACGCCTTCCGCGTCGTCGCGCCCGACCTGCCCGGCTACGGCGAGTCGCCAGCGCGGGGCGAGACCATCGCGCCGCGTGGGCTAGCAGACGCCGTCGTCGAGCTGATGGACGCGATCGACATCCCCCGCGCGGCGGTGGTCGGGCTCAGCCTCGGCGGCCTCGTCGCGATGGAGCTCGGCCTCGGCCACCCGGACCGTGTCGACGGGCTCGTCCTCACCGCGACGACGGCGGCGCCGCTCACGCCGGAGGAAGCCGAGATGCGACGCTCGACGGCAGCGCGGCTCGAGCGGGACGGGATGCTCGACCACGCCCTCGAGATGGCAGGGCGCCTGTTCGGGCCGGCGGCGCGGCGCGAGCCAGGGCTCGTGCTTCCGATCCTTTCGACGATGCTGACAACCTCGCCCGCCGGCGCGGCGGCCGCGCTTCGCGGCCGCGCTGAGCGGCCGCCGTACCACGAGCTGCTTCGCGACCTCCGCGTCCCGGCGCTCGTGCTCGCGGGCGACGAGGACTTCTTCTCCACCGCGGAGATCACGGCGCAGCTGGTCGCCGCGCTGCCCGACCCCGAGGTGATGATCCTCCCGGGCATCGGCCACATGCCGAACCTCGAGGCGCCCGAGCGCTTCGACGAGGCCGTGCGAGCCTTTGCAGACCGCATGCGGGCCGCCGCACCACGCGACTGATCGCGCGCAGGCGCTGAAGAGCTCGACGCGGCGCGGGGTGTGCAGCGCGAACGGAGGCGTTCCCGGGGAGTACGCTCGCGCCGGTGCCCGCCACCGTCCTCCTGCTCGCCGTGCCCCTCGCAGGGCTCGTTCTGCTGCTCGTCGAGCCCGGCGCGGATGCCCACTGGCAACACCGTCCCACGCACTTCTGGCTGATCCTCGCAACGGCCTTGGTCAACGTCGTCCTCGGCCTCGCGGCCAGCGAGGCAGCCCGTCGCCGAGGGGATGCTCGCGCGACCCTCGTCTCGCTCGCGTTCCTCTCGAGCGCGGGGTTTCTCGCGCTCCATGCCTTTGCCACGCCCGGCCAGCTCGTCGACGGCAAGAACACGGGCTTCGACCTTGCGACGCCCGTCGGGCTTCTGCTCGGCGCGTGCTTCGCGGCCCTATCCGCGGTCGAGCTCTCGCCGTCATCGGCCGCCTGGGTGCTCCAGAACGGCCGGCGGCTGCGCGGCGCTGTGCTCGGCGTGATCGTCGCCTGGGCGGCCGTCTCGCTGGCGGAGCTCCCGCCGTTCGATCGCCCGGTCGCCCCCGAGGAGCACCGCTTGGAGCTGATCGGCGTAGCGATGGTCGGATGTGCTCTCTACGGCTACGCGACGGTGCGATATCTCGGGCTCTACCGGCGCCGCGGCGACGTGCTTCCCGCGGCAACGGCCGCGGCCTGGGTCCTCCTCGCCGAGGCCCTCGTCGCGATCGCGCTGGCGCGCAGCTGGCACCTCTCCTGGTGGGAGTGGCATCTCATGATGACCGCCGCCTTCGTCCTCGTCCTGTGGGCGGCCTACGCCGGGTACCGGCGGAGCGCGTCGGTGGCGGCCGCGTTCGGCGGCGTCTACCTCGACGCGACGCTCGAGCGGGTCGACACGCGGACGGCCGAAGGTTTGCGGGCGATCCTGTCGGCGCTGTCGTCCGGCCGGACCGTCGAGCCGGTCCTCCAAGAGCTCCGCGACCAGGGCTTCACCGCCGACGAGACGGCACTCCTCGAGTCGTCCGCGCGCGAGCTGCGCAGGGTCGACGACCTCTTCCGCCCGTACGTCTCCCCCGGCCTGGCCGACGATCTGGAGCGACGGCCCGAGCTCGCCGAGCTCGGCGGCACCGAGCGCGAGGTGACGGTGCTCTTCGCCGACCTGGAGGGCTTCACGGCGTTCGCGGAGCGCACGACGCCCACGGCGTCGATCGAAATGCTCAACACGTACTGGGCGGCCGGCGTGCCAGAGCTGCTGGCCGAGGGCGCGACGATCGAGCGGTTCGCGGGCGACGCCGTGATGGCGGTGTTCAACGCAGTCGGCGGGCAACCCGACCATGCCGCGCGAGCGACGAGGGCCGCCGCCGCGCTCCTCCGGGGCTCGCTCCGGCTGGTGGCGGAGCATCCGACGTGGCCGCGCTTCCGCGCCGGGATCGCGACGGGCCCTGCGGCCGTCGGACACGTCGGCACGGCCGAGCAGCGCAGCTTCGCAGCGATCGGCGACACGACCAACCTCGCCGCCCGCCTTCAGTCGCTCGCGCGTCCCGGCCAGGCGGTGGTCGCAGCCTCCACCGCCCGTCGTGCCGGGACCATCCGGCTCGAGTCGCTGGGCACGGTCGAAGTGAAGGGCCGCAGCGAGCCAGTCGAGATCTTCGCGCTCGCCTCCGAGACCTGACCCCGGCGCGGCGAGCGCGCGTCAGGCGGGCTGGGACTGGAGCTTGATCAGCAGCTGCTTCACGCGGCGCAGGACGTCCGCCTCCTCGTGACCGAAGTCGTCGAGATAGGAGCGCACCGCCGCGACGAGCAGCTTCAGCTCGTCCTCGTCGAAGTCGAGTGTCTTCATCACCCGAGCGTACTCCTCGGACGACGTCGAGCCCTCAGCCCTCATCGGAGGAGACGAGGGCCAGCAGGCTCTCGTGCTCCTCGTGGCAGGCCGGGCAGCCCTCGAGATGCGCGCGGAGCCCCGGGAGCGCCGCGTCGGCGTCGGCGCCTTCGACCTCCAGCTCGACGTAGCGGTCGAGCAGCTCGAAGCACGTCTCGCAGCTGACCTCGGGGCCGACCGGCCCGAGCGCGCGTGCGACGGCGCGATCGTGTCCATCGAAGCCGGTCACGACACCTCCTCTCTCTGCTCGCCCACCGCGAGGCCGGCCGCCGCCAGATGGCGGCGCAGGCTGCGACGGGCGTCGTGCAAGGACTTGTAGAGCGCGCCGCGGGTCGTCTGCAGCCGCTCCGCGAGCACGTCGATGGGGACGTCGTTGAGCGCGAGCGCGACCAGGACGCTCCGCTGGTGCGGGGTGAGCGCCGTCCGGATGCCGTCGCGGATCGCGCCGAGCAGCTCGCTCCGCTCCGCCTCGTCCTCCGGAAGCGACCCGGCGCTCGCGAGGACGCTCCACGCCTCGTCCTCGACGGGGATCTCGCGGCCCTGCCAGGAGCGGCGCCTGACCTTCACCGATGCCTGGTAGAGGGCGAACTTGTAGGCCCAGGTGGTGAAGCGACTCCAGCCGCGGTAGTCGTCGAGCCGCTGCAGCACGGCGAGGAGCGCATCGTCGGCCGCCTCCTGCGCGATCTCGTCCAGATCACCGCGGAGGTGCGGATGCGACGCCCGCCGCCGCCCCGTCTCGAAACGCGCCGCTCGCAGGAGCAGCGCATGGAGACGCTCGACCGCGTCGTCGTGGACGACCCCGCCCGCGCGCAGGTCGCGAAGCCACGCGCTCGATTCGTCGTCGAGGGTGGCCCGGCGGTCCTCCTCGATCGAGGCGGCAGCCCGGGCGGCGCTCTCCATGCGCGACACGATAGGCGCCCGCGTGCTCATGCGGCCGGCGGCGGTTCGTCGAGCGGGGCGAGGATGCGCGCCGCGACGGAGGGCGGGCAACCGCGCTCGACGAGCTCGATCAGGGCGTGGAGGTCGTACCGCGTGTCCCGCGCGAGCCGGAGGGCGAGCCCGCGCGGGAACCCTGCATCGACGAGGCGGCCCGTCCGCCACTCGAGCGTCGACGGGGGGTACTGCCGAGACTCGATCCCTCGCTCGTGGTGGACGTACGGCATGCCGCTTCCCTCCGGTCTCGCTAGGCGAACCGCGCCGGGAACTGGTGGATGATCCCCTCGCTCAACATGTCTGCCATGCCGAGCGCCTGCGTCACGATCGCGTCGTAGGCGCGCACGTCGGCATTCCACTTGCCCTGCAGGCGCGCGACGACCTCCTGCGTGGTGAGCGCGAGGTGGGACTGCAGCATCGACTTCATCTCACCGAGCTTCCACGCGTCGGGGTTCGCCCCGTTGAGGAAGGTGGCGATCTCGTCGGCGTTCCGCTGCCAGGCCTTCTGCTCGGTCGCGAGCTTGGCCTTGTCGCCGGCCTTCGCGGCCGCCACCAGGTCGGCTGCGACGAGGATGTGCTCGCGCAGCAGCCGCGTCAGGCCGGTCCCCGCCTTCGCGCCGTAGTACGGCTTGATCGCGTTGCCGATGTCGGACTGGTTCCGGAGCAGACGTGCGACGGTCGCCTTCGTGTCGGGCGAGCCGGTCGTGAGGCTGATGATCGCGAGCCTCGTCCAGCTCACGTGGTCCTCCCAGAGGCTCCGCATCCCCTGCCGGAGCGCGAACTCGGAGCCCGTCACCGAGCCCTTCGCGGCGACGGCGGGCTCGCCGTGCGCCTGGGCCGCAGGGCCGCCCGACACCGCAAGCGCGGCAAGGGCGGCGAGTGTCGCGATCAGCAGCGTGACGCCGAGCGGGATCGCGCGGTGCGTACGTTCGTCGATCATCTCGTTCCTTTCGGTAGCGGTCGTGTGAACCGGCCGGCGAGGACGCCCGGCGCGGCCAGGCCGACGGCGGCCACGAGCCCGACGAGCTCGATCGCCTTCGTCGCCAGGGCGAGCCCGTCGGCCGGCTCTCGGTCGGGGTGGAGCACGGGGACGCCGACGGCGAGAACCAGCGCATACGCCACGAGCAGGCCGGCGAGCGTCGCCCCCGCGGCTCCGACGGCGATCCGGCTCGCCGGGCGGTAGATGAGGACGACGCACAGGACGGCGAGCACGGCCACCGAGACCAGGAAGCCCACGCCGGCCGCGGGCTCCTCGCGGAGGTGCTCGGGCGCGAGGGCGGCATGGATTCCGGCGCTGATCGCGCAGGATGCGATGAGCACCTGGTGCTCGAGGGTTGCTCTGGTCACCGAACGTCCACCTCGAACGTTGGTGTCCTGCGGGCGCGGAGTCTTACCCCGCGCCGCGATCCGTCAGGCGGGCCGGTGCGCGCGGACGAACGCGTCGATCGCGACGGCCTCGCCCTGCTCGAGCGGCACCGACCGCTCGACCGCCTCCGCGCGCTCGACGACGAGGCCGCCGAGCGCCGGAACGACGTCCTCGGCCGTGTACAGCACGGATGCGTCCTTCGGGCCGCCGTGGCCGTGTGCGAGGTTCGTCGTGTCGTGGCCGAGGACGACGAGCGTGCCCCCCGGGGCGACCGCGCGCGCCGCCGCCCGCACCGCCCGCAGGAGCTCCTCGCGGGGCAGCTGCAGGTAGAGGAGCGCGGCGAGGTCGAATGCACGCGGCGCGGGCTCGTGTTCGAGGACGTCCGCGACGACCCATTCGACGTCGACGCCACGGCTCGCCGCGAGCTCGGCCGCCTTCGCGAGCGCGACGTCGGAGAAGTCGACGCCCGTCACGCGCCAGCCGCGCTCGGCGAGCCACACCGCGTTCCGTCCCTCGCCGCAGGCGAGGTCGAGCGCGCGGCCGGGAGGGAGGCCGCCGACCTCGGCGGCGAAGAGCCGGTTCGGCTGGGCGCTCCAGACGAGCTCCTTCTGCGCGTAGCGCGCATTCCAGTCCTCCCGGGCGAAGCCGGGCCGGACGGACGACTCGGGGCGACGGTGCTCGGTCACGCCCGGAACGCTAGACGCTCGGACGCGCGAGATCACGGCGGCGACCATCTAGTGTCGGGAACGCGATGGCCACATGGCAGGACGTGGAGCGGCTCGGGCTGGAGCTGCCCGAGACGTCGCTCGGCAAGGCCCACGAGGGGTCGGCGACGGTAACGGTCGGCGACGTCCAGTTCGCCCGGCTTCGCTCCACCGGCGACGGGCGCGAGGTGCTGCAGTTCTGGGTTCCGGAGCGGGAGCTCGTGGCCGCCTACGTCCAGGAGGACCCCCTGGCCTTCCGCGCAGCGCCTGGGTTCTCGAAGAAGGTCGTGATGGCGGAGCTCGCGCTGCTCGATCTCCGGGCCGTGCGCGGGATTCTCGCCGAGTCGTGGGCGGCGCGTGCTCCGGGGCGCATCCTTCGCACCCATCTCCGCGACAGCTAGGCGAGTGCTGCGGCCGCCGTCGCGGCCATCAGCGGCACGGCCTGCTCGAAGCCGGCGGCACGCGCGTCCTCGGCGCCGAGCTCGCCCCGTGTGAAGCGGCCGTAGATCGCCTCGCAGAAGACGGCGGCCTTCCAGAGCGCGAGCGCCTCGAACCAGCCGAGCGGCCCGACCTCGCGCCCGCTTCGCTCCTCGTAGCGGGCGACGAGCTCCGCCTTCGTCGGGAATCCCTCGAGTGCCGTGACCGGCGAGACACCGAGTGGGCTCGGGCCGCCGCCGGGCTCGGTGTATGTCGCGAGCAGGTACCCGACGTCCGCACGAGGATCCCCGATCGCTCCCATCTCCCAGTCCAGGACTGCCTCGACACGGTCGGGACGACCCCGCTCGACCATGAGGTTCCCGAGCCGGTAGTCCCCGTGGACGACCGAATCCGGCAGCGGCTCCGGCAGCGCCTCTGCAAGGCGCCGTGCGACCTGCTCGACGTCGGGGATCTCGCGCGTCGCGTTGATCTCCCAGAGCTGCGAGAAGCGGCGCACCTGTCGCTCGAGGTAGCTGCCCGGCCGTGAAAATGCCGCGAGCGCCGGATCCGAGACGTCGGCGGCGTGGATCTCGACCAGCGCGTCGATCAGCTCCTCGCCCAGGCGCCTGCGCGCGGCCGGGTCCTCGAGACCGGCCGGCAACCGGTCGGTGACCACATGGCCGTCGAGGAAGCCCATCACGTAGAACGGCACGCCGAGCACGCTCTCGTCCTCGCAGACGGCGAGGATCGGCGGCAACCGGATCCCCTGTGGCGCCAGCGCGAGCTGGAGCCGCGCCTCCCGCACCATGTCGTGCGCCGAGGGCGGCAGCGGCGGCCTCGGCGGGCGGCGCAGCACGAACCGCTCGCCTCCCCGCTCGAGCAGGAAGGAGAAGTTCGAGCCGCCGCCGTCCCCGATCCGCGACGCGTGCACCGGCCCGCGTCCGAGCCCGCGGCCGTCGAGAAAGGCCTCGACGCCGTCCAGGACGAGAAGGGGCTCGCGCGCCGCGCCGGAGGCCTCGGCCGCGGTCGCGACGATGTCGGCGGCGTGGGTCAACCGGGCGATCGTGCCACGACCGCCCGGTCGACCGCACGGGACTACGCCGTCGACGCCGCAGCGGAGCAGACCTCGCCGGACGGGCTCGTCGCCCGCGCGACGAACCGTCCGGCGCCCGCCGTCACGAACCGCGCCTCGAACGACCCGCTCGGAGCGCGCGTCACCGCGGTGCGGCTCGCGACCCGCGTGCCGTTCCGGAACAGGACGACACGCCAGCGGACGCCGTTCCGATTCTGGTCGACCTCGAACTCGACCTCGGTTCCCGCATCCTCTCGGCCCAGCTTCAGCTTGGACGTGCTCGCCTTGGTGCACTTGCCTGCGACCCGGACGCCGTCCTTGGCGAGCGCCGCCGGCGAGAGCGCAAGCGCCGCCCCGACGACAGCCGTCACCGCGATTCGAACCATCCATGTGCTCATCTCGTGTCCCTCCCTCGACTCGACCGTTCGACGCCTCGGAGGGTGCCTCCGGGCGGGTCCCGGCCACAATGGGACCTTGGTCGTAGGCCCCACGCACCCTGGATGAGGCACCCTGTCGCCCAGTTCGCCGTCGCGGGGCTCGCGGTCCTCGCGGTGTTCGGGGCGGCTGCGTTGCTCGCGCTACGCGGCCTCGGGAACGCCGAGGCTCTCCGCGACGCACGGCAGTTCGCCACGCTGGCCGGCCAGGGGATCGTCGAGCCGACGGTGGCGGCGGGCCTCCTCCGCGGCGAGCCGGAGGCGATCGCCGCGGTCGACCGGATCGTCCAGGAGCGCGTGCTCGGCGAGCGGGTGGTCCGTGTCAAGCTCTGGGCGCGCGACGGGCGGATCGTGTACTCGGACGAGCCGCGCCTCATCGGCGCGCGGTTCCCGCTCGAGGCGGAGAAGCTCGACGTACTGCGCTCGGGAGCGACGAACGCGTCCCTGACCGACCTCTCCGGCCCCGAGAACCGCTACGAGCGCGGGCAGGGTGACCTCTACGAGGTCTACCTGCCGATCCGCGCGCCCGACGGCACGCCACTCCTGTTCGAGACCTACCAGCGCCGGAGCGCCGTCGCGTCGACCGGGCGCCGCATCTGGATGCCGTTCGCCGCGCTCATGCTCGGGAGCCTCGTCCTCCTCTGGCTCGTCCAGGTGCCGCTGGCGTGGCGCCTCGACCGGAGGCTCCGCCGGAGCCAGGCAGAGCGAGAGGCACTGCTCGTCCGCGCCGTCGAGGCGTCGGACGACGAACGGCGGCGGATCGCGGCCGACCTCCACGACGGCCCCGTCCAGCATCTCGCCGGAATCTCGTACTCGCTGAGCGCCGCCGCCCAGACGGAGGGCTCGGCCGCCGCGCGGGAGACGCTCCGGCAGGCGGCCGCGGGCACGCGGGACTCCATGCGCCGGCTGAGGTCGCTCCTCGTCGAGATCCACCCGCCGAACCTCCGCGCGAGCGGCCTCGAGGCCGCACTCGCCGACCTTCTCGCACCGCTCCGGGCTCGCGGTGCGGAGACGAGCCTCACGGTCGACCCGGCGCTCGGCCTCGACGAGGGCGCGGAGCGGATCGTCTACCGGGCGGCCGCAGAGGCGTTGCGCAACGTCGAGCGGCATGCCGATGCGAATCGCGTCGCCGTCGCCGTGGAGGGGCGAGACGACGGCGTGCGGCTGGTGGTCACCGACGACGGGGTCGGCTTCGGGCCGGGCGACCGCGAGCGCCGGCGGGAGGAGGGCCACGTCGGCCTGTCGCTTCTCGAGGAGCTCGCGGAGCGTGCCGGCGGCCGGCTCGCTGTACGCTCGGCGCCCGGGGACGGCACGACCTTCGAGCTGGAGCTGCCGCACGCATGATCCGACTGCTCATCGCCGACGACCACGCCGTCGTGCGCGAGGGGCTCGAGCGCCTCGTCGCGACGTTCGAGGGCGTCGAGCTCGTGGGCGCCGCGGCCAATGGACAGGAGGCGGTCGACCGCTGCCGCGCCGCCGAGCCGGATGTCCTCCTCATGGACATCGAGATGCCGGTGCTGGACGGCATCGCAGCGACCCGGGCGATCGCGGCGGCCCAGCCGGACGTCGCCGTCGTCGTGCTGACGTCGTTCTCGGACCGGGACCAGATCCTGCAGGCGCTCGACGCCGGCGCGGTCGGCTACCTCCTCAAGGACGCCGAGCCGGACGAGATCGCGAAGGCGGTCCGGGCCGCAGCGCGTGGGGAGGCGCCGCTGGATCCGCGCGCCGGGCGCGCGCTTCTGAGCGCACGCGGCTCCTCGTCGCCGCTCGACGGGCTCTCCGAGCGCGAGCGGGAGGTACTGCGTCTCGTCGCACGGGGGCTGCCGAACAAGCTCATCGCGCGCGAGCTCTCGATCAGCGAGAAGACCGTCAAGACGCACCTGACGAGCGTCTTTCGCACGATCGGCGTCACCGACCGGACGCAGGCGGCGCTCTGGGCAGAGCGGAACGGCCTCGGCACCGGGTCCTAGGACCGATGTCCGATTGCGCCGCGCCCGTCGCGGCGGCACGATCGGCGCGTGGTACGGCGATCCCGGCAGCTCCTCGTAGTCGTGCTCGCGGCCCTCGTCGTCGTCGTGGCCGCGGCCGCTGCGGCGCGTGCCGACGGGGGCGACGAGGTCCGGGTCGACCGCTCGTGCACGGCCGGAAGCACCGTGCGCCTCCGTGTCCGCGAGCGCGACGGTGATCTGCTGCGCGTCGACGTCGACCTGCAGGCGACCCGACGTGGGACGGCGTGGATCGTGACGATCGTCCACGAGCGCCGGGTCGCCCTGCGCGCGACGCGGCGAAGCGGTGCCGGGTCACGCTCGCTCTCCGTCCGGGTCGCGATCCCCGACTGGCCGGGGCGGGACACCGTCACCGTCCGCGCGCTCGGCCCGGGCGGCGAGATCTGCCGGGCGGCTGCGACCCTCAGCGCCGCGGTCGAGCACTGACCTCAGCCGCGGGCTCTGGCCCTGCGGCTCGCGGCCTGCTGGCGCTTCGAGGCCGACAGCTCGACCTTCCGCAGCCGGATCGACGCCGGGGTCACCTCGACGCACTCGTCGTCGCGGATGAACTCGAGCGCCTGTTCGAGGGAGAGCGGCCGCGGCGGGATCAGACGCACGAGCTCCTCGGCCGTCGAGGAGCGGATGTTCGTCAGCTTCTTCTCCTTCGTGGCGTTCACGTCGAGGTCCTCGGCGCGCGCGTTCTCGCCGACGACCATCCCCTCGTAGACCTCGACGCCCGGGCCGACGAACAGCGAGCCGCGCTCCTGGAGGTTGAGGAGCGCGAACGTCGTCGTCGGGCCTCGCCGGTCGGCAACGAGGCTGCCGCTCGGCCGCGTCCGCAACTCGCCGTGCCACGGCTCGTAGCGATCGAAGACGTGGTGGAGGATCCCCGTTCCGCGGGTCTCGGTGAGGAACTCCGTGCGGAACCCGATCAGGCCGCGTGCCGGGACGAGGTATTCCAGCCGCACCCAGCCCGTGCCGTGGTTGACCATCTGCTCCATGCGCCCCTTGCGCAGCGCGAGCAGCTGGGTCAGGACGCCGACGTACTCCTCGGGCGCATCGATGGCCACGCGCTCGACGGGCTCGTGCACCTTCCCCTCGACCTCGCGCGTCACGACCTC
>Ga0207691_10004950_pt1 | contig 12848 bp, 8 predicted proteins | sample KBSM13metaG_FD_184327 | JGI IMG/M metagenome (GOLD analysis project Ga0207691, IMG submission 184327) | Miscanthus rhizosphere microbial communities from Kellogg Biological Station, Michigan, USA - KBS M1-3 metaG (SPAdes) (version 2) | ecosystem: Host-associated > Plants > Roots > Rhizosphere >... | reverse complement strand
GTTCATCTCTGCTTCCTTCTGTCGAGCAGGTGCCTGGCGGACCACACGAGTCTCGCCGGAGCCGACATTGAGGAAATTGAATCCCTTGAAGCGCGCGGTGCCGATCGCCCTGGTCATCGTTCTCGGCGCCTGCCGCGGTGACGGTGAGGACAACACGGCGTCGGACGACAGCGCCAACGCAGTCCCGACGATCGTGGGCACGCCGGTCACGAAGGCCGTCGTTGGACAGACCTATGAGTTCGCTCCCGAGGCGACCGACCCCGACGAGGACGTACTCACCTTCGCGATCGAGAACCGTCCGGGCTGGGCGTCGTTCAGCCCTTCTACCGGGCGGCTTTCCGGTCGTCCGCCCGCCACCGCGGCATCGCGCGTCTACGCGGAGATCCGCATCAGCGTCTCGGACAGCAAGGCAGTGGCCGAGCTGCCTGCCTACAACCTCGAAGTCGAGGCGGACCCGTCCGCGAACACGCCGCCGACGATCAGCGGCACGCCCGCTGCGACCGCGATCGTGGGCAACAGCTATGCGTTTACGCCCGAGGCCGCGGATCCGGACGGGCAGGTTCTCTCCTTCAGCATCGACAATCTGCCCGGCTGGGCCAGCTTCGATACGTTGACCGGCGAGCTGTCGGGCACTCCCGGGGACAACGATGTCGGGACATTTGCCGGCATCGTAATCTCCGTATCCGACGGTGCCGCATCAATTTCGCTGCCGGCATTCGACATCACGGTCTCGGCGGGCGAGCCGCCGCCCGCCGACAACCGTCCGCCGGTCATCAGCGGGTCACCCGCCCCGGCAGTGACCGCGGGCAGCGCGTACTCGTTTCGGCCCACAGCCTCCGACCCCGACGGCGAGGCGCTCTCCTTCAGCATCACCGGCAAGCCAGGCTGGGCGACCTTCAGCGCGTCCACGGGGCGGCTCTCCGGTACCCCAGGGTCCGGGGCGGTCGGCACGCACCCGGACATCGTCATCTCGGTCTCGGACGGAGCCGCGAGCGCGGCGTTACCCGCGTTCACCATCACCGTGGTGGCCGCCAACCGCGCGCCGCTGATCGGCGGCACACCGGCCACGAGCGTCGTCGCGGGTCAGGCCTACGGTTTCCAGCCGACCACGAGTGATGCAGACGGCGATGCACTCGCCTACTCGATCACGGGCCGGCCGTCCTGGGCAACCTTCAACACACAGACCGGCCGTCTATCCGGCACACCGAGCGGGAGCAACGTCGGATCCTTCAACAATGTCCTTATCTCCGTGAGCGACGGCATCGCAATCAGTTCGCTGCCCGCATTTAGCATCCGCGTAGATGCCGCCAATCGCGCGCCGGCGATCAGCGGCAGCCCGCCCACCTCGGTGATCGCCGGACAGGCATACTCGTTCCAGCCGACAGCCTCGGACGCAGACGGTGACACGCTCGCCTACTCGATTACGGGCCGACCATCCTGGGCGAGCTTCAATACGCAGACCGGCCGCCTGTCCGGTACGCCGACCTCCGCAGGAACCCATGGCGGGATCGTGATCAGCGTGGACGACGGGCGTGCCACGGCCTCGTTGCCGGCGTTCACGATCACCGTCAGCGCGCCGCCACCGGCGAATCGCGCACCGGTGATCAGCGGCAACCCGCCGACATCGGTGCTGGTGGATCAAGCGTACGACTTCCGGCCCACGGCGAGCGACGCCGACGCCAATACCCTCAGCTTCTCGATTGCGAACAAGCCATCATGGGCGAATTTCGATGCCACCACCGGTCGGCTCTGGGGCACGCCGGACGCCGCCGACGCTGGCTCCTGGAGCGGAATACGGATCACGGTAAGCGACGGCACAGCGAGCGCATCGCTCGCCAGCTTCACGATCGTCGTCGAGCAGGTCGCACTCGGCTCGGCGACCCTGAGCTGGACACCCCCGACGCAGAACGAGGATGGTTCGCCGCTCACCAATCTGCGCGGCTTCCGGATCTACTACGGCATGTCGGCCGCGGACCTCACCACGATGGTCGAGATCCCGAACGCGGGTGTCACGACAGCGGTCGTGGAGAACCTGTCGCCGGCGACATGGTATTTCGGGGTCAAGGCCTACACGACGGATGGCGTCGAGAGTTCCTTCTCCAACGTCGCGAACAAGCAGATCAACTGACGGAGCCGGTCAGCTGGCGTTCGTCCGAGCGATCGCGCGGTCGAGCCGCTCGAGCGTCGTCCCCCGGCCCAGGATCTCGAGCGTCACGTCGATGGGCGGCGACACCGGTCCGCCGGTGACCGCGACGCGAACTGGCTGAGCCACCTTGCCAAGCGCCACCGACCCTTCGGCAGCGACGGCCGAGACTGCTGCATGCAGCGCGGGGGTGCGCCAGTCCTCGAGCGCCGCCAGCCGATCGCGGAGTGCGGCGAGCAACGGCGCGGTATCGCGCGTCAGGTGTTTTGCGGCCGCCTTCTCATCGTAGCCCGGCGGATCGCGGAAGAAGAACAGGCTGGCTTCCGCCATCTCCTTCATCGTGCGCGCCCGTTCCTGCTGTGCGCGGGCAACCGCCACCAGTCGACCACGATCCGAAACTGCGACGCCGAGCGCCTCGAGCTGCGGAGTGAGGTGATCCGCAAGCTCTTCGCCCGTGGCTCTCAGGATGTGCTGCTGGTTGGTCCAGAGGAGCTTGTCTGGATTCAGCGCCGACGCGGACTTGTTGACGTCCGTGATGTCGAACAGGCGGATCATCTCCTCGAGCGTGAAGATCTCCTGGTCGCCGTGCGACCAGCCGAGGCGTCCGAGATAGTTGAGCAGCGCCACAGGCAGGAATCCTGCATCTCGGTACTGCAGCACGCTCACCGCGCCATGCCGCTTTGAGAGCTTGGTGCCGTCGGGTCCGAGGATCATCGGCAGATGGGCATACACCGGCGGTGTAACACCCATCGCGCGCAGCATGTTGATCTGCCGCGGCGTGTTGTTGATGTGGTCGTCGCCGCGGATGACATGGCTGATCCGCATGTCGTGGTCGTCGACCACGACGCAGAAGTTGTACGTCGGCGTGCCGTCCGAGCGCGCGATGATCAGGTCGTCGAGCTCCGCGCTCGCAAAAGTGATCGGACCGTGGACGACGTCCATGACCACGACCGATCCGTGGTCCGGGTTGCGGAATCGAACGACCGGGGCGATGCCGTCGCGCGGGGCGGCGCGCTCCCGGCACCGACCGTCGTATCTCGGCTTCTCCTTGCGCGCGAGCTGCGCCGCGCGCATCTCCTCGAGCTCCTCCTTGGTGCAATAGCAGTGATACGCCTTGTCTTCGCGGAGGAACTGCGCGATCACTTCAGCGTAGCGGTCGAACCGGCGCGTCTGGTAATACGGACCCTCGTCGTGATCGAGCCCGAGCCAGGCCATGCCGTCGAGGATCACGCGGATGGCCTCATCCGTCGAGCGCTCGCGATCGGTGTCCTCGATCCGCAGGATGAACTCACCGCCCAGGCGGCGTGCGTACAGCCAACAGAAGAGCGCGGTGCGTACGCCGCCGATGTGCAGCAGACCGGTAGGGCTCGGGGCGAATCGGGTACGCACGCTCATGGGCGGTTCGCGACCGGAACGCGCCAGCACACGGGCCGGCGCAGTGAATTGGTGGGCGGTGATGGGATCGAACCATCGACCCCTGCCGTGTGAAAGCAGTGCTCTACCGCTGAGCTAACCGCCCTTGGGGCCGCGTAGTGTATGGATCTCGTGCTGGAGGGTCAACGCGCCACCCTCGGGCGCCCGCCCCCAGAGAACACGAATCGGGCGTGCGGCAATCAGGGCGGCGCCTGTCTCACCCAGACCTGTCCGTTGCGGTAACCGTTGATGGTCCAGTGATCGGCAACGCGGACAAAGCCTGAACGTTGCGCATAATCGATCAGCGCTGCATCCATAGGCGGGTTCCATTTGAAGTGAAACGGACCGAACCCGGCCACGATCGCTGCGGGCGGCGAATGAGCGAACAGGCTTTCAAGCGTGGCCGGGCCCACCCCGCGCAACCGCGCAACCTGCTCAGCGGAGTAGGCATCCGCGCTACGAAAGAAGAACGGCCCCGCAGCGAATTCCGGGAGTACTCGATTCGCGTCTATTACGACGACGGGAAACAACGTGGCGACGTGCCCCGACACGCCGTGCTGCACGAGCATTTGCGCGACCCGGAGTGCGCTGTCGTGAGTCTGAACGCCGGTCCATTCGCTCAAGTCCGCGCTCCGAGCGATCCACGCGCCGTATCTCTGAAAAGCCGGGATCGCTGGAAGGAGACTGCTGATCAGCAGCATCGCACCCAGCCACGGTGGAACGCCCGGTCGGGCGGCGGCATAGATGCGTCCGGCCAGCAACGCCGCGAGTGCCGCCACCGGTGCGAAATACATGGCATGCGGGCCTGCGAGGATGGCGAAAATCAGGGCGCCACAGATCAATCCAACCAGTGCAATTGCGCGTGGCTCCCCGCGGAAAATGCGCCAGGGATGCCGGGGGTTGCGGAGGGTCACGGCCAGCGCTGACAAGCCGCCGATGATCAGAATGCTTGCGTTACCGCGCAGGATCATTTGGCGCGGCAAAGACTTCAGCTTGTGCTCGAGGGTTAGGACCTCGCCATAGCCCTGCGCGCGGTACCAGTCGAATACAACGGTCAGATGAAATTGCAGCGTCTCGAGCACGAAACGGTCCCGATGAAACACCAGGGGAAACACTAGAGGAAGTACACCTAGGACTGCGCCCGCAAGAAACCATCTCGTGTGCGGTGCAGTGAAGGTCCGGTTCGCCTCCCGGCGAACGTACTCGTCATACAGGAGGCCAGCGATCACAATGGGTGCAGCAAAGATATAGGAGTACTTCGTCGCCCCGGCGAGCGCTGCGAAGAAGCCGCTCAGCATCAGCCTCGGGACGCTCCGTGAGAACGCGCCATCTGCGCCGAGACACAAGCGCAAGGCCGCGAGAAAAAACAGCAAGGGCACGATGTCGTTTCGGGTCTCGACCAGGGGACCCTGAGTGAATGGAGATGTCGCGAAGCCGACGACCAGCGCCAATGCTCCAACTCGTCCGGTCCCACAGGAGGTGAGCAACGAATAGAGGAGCGCGCAGACGCCCAGCCCGAAGAGCCAGGTCACCACGCGCGCTGTGAGCAGGTACCAGCCACCGACCAGGTCAAATATTGCGGACAGAATCCAGGTATAGAGCGGCGGCTGAACCGAGACGAAGTCGCGATACACCGACAGGCTGCGGGCAAAGTACGCGCCCGAAACGTAGAGCTCCTCGTCGTAGTCCAAGGGAGCTGTCATTGCGGCAGCGAAGAGGACCAGCCCGAGTCCGACGAACGCTGCAATGGGAGCAAGTCTCCCGGCAGGACCCTCCGCGCTCTTCACCTCATCTCCTGCCCGCATGGTGGATGATGGTCGCGGGGCAGCTCAGGGTCGGCGCGCATGTTCGTGAGCCGTTACGGCCCTCGCCGGGTTGTCACGAGAGGCTTCCTGCCCAGGCGGGCTCGCCTCTGGCGCAGGTATTTCCAGCAGCCTCAGAATGCGCTGCGCGGCTTCGCTGCAGGTACGATCGATGACCGACAATTTCTCAGGCGCGAATTTCGCCAGGACGTGCTCAGCCGCACGACCCGTCTGCTCTGGCCGCCCCACGCCGACCTTCACGCGGCCAAACGCATCGCTGCCGAACGCTCTATGTATTGATCCAATGCCCCTGTGGCCACCGTCGCCGCCCTTCATGCGCACGCGTAGCGCACCCAAGGGCAGATCCAGATCATCATGGACGAGCACGCACTGGGCCGCGGTGAAGTTGAGCTGTCGCGCCAGCTGCCACAGCACGGGGCCCGTGACATTCACGTAAGTCAGCGGCTTGATCAGATAGACAATTCTGCCCTGCAGTTCGAGGCGCGCGAGCATCACCTGGCCTTCGCGGACCCATTCTGCCCGAAGGGACCGGGCAAGAGAATCGAGCACTCTCTGACCAACGTTATGCGGTGTGTCGTGGTACTGGGCCCCCGGATTGCCCAGCCCGACGACAGCCTGACTGGATGGCTCGGCGCGTGGCGTGCCAGATTCCGCCTCGCTCGTGCCCCGGCTGGAGATGAGGCTTTCCAGGTGATCGTGCCGTACGCCCTTCAGGAGAACAAGATCGCCTCGGCGGAAAAACTCGCGAAGTTGTGCGCTGGCCGCCTCTACCGATGGAAAAGCCTGGAGCGCGGTGTCCTGTGGATGCCTCCTCGCCTTCAGGCTCTTCGAAGCTCTCGATCCCACGAAGATCACTTGATCGGCGGCAGCCAACGCCTGCTGCGCTACGGAGACGTACACACGATCGGAGTTCCCCGTGTAATCCGAGATCGTCCCGACGACGATGATCTTGCGTACTGCTGTCGCCGACCTCATGAAATCCAGCACGGCAGGGATCGACCACAGCGGCGCCTTGGCGTCATCGCGGATGAAGGTCACTCCATCTTCGCGAATCACCGGACTCATGCGACCCTGGAATGGAGGCACGCTTTGAATCGCCTGAACCGCCTTCTGCAGGGGCACGCCCATCGCGAGTCCAACCGCGACCGCGGCAAGGGCGCAGTGCACCAGGTGCGCACCGGGCAATTGTGTTTGAACGGTCTGAGATTGACCGTCGAACCAAACAGTAAACGATAGCCGCTCCGGCCAGGCGGCGTTCACATTCTCCGCACGCACCATCGCCTCGGGTGCGAGTCCGTAAGAAATCGTCCGGCCCGCGTGCAGCGCCCGCATGGCCATGACGTTCGGGTCATCTGCGTTCAGTATGGCGACGCCATGCGAGGTCAGTGCGGCGATGAGCTTGCTCTTCTCGCCCGCAATGGCCTCGACGCTGCCAAACGCACTGATGTGATCAGACCCGATGTTGGTGACCACTCCGATGCGGGGCTTGACGAGGCTGAGCGGACGTTCCAGGGGAATTCGCTCGCCACGTATCGCAGCAGCAACCTCCAGTACGCAGAATTCGTCTGTCGGTTTGACGCGAAGGATTGCCTGTGCGATGTCGGCTGGCAGGTTGTTGTTACCAGGCGTCTTTTGACCCTTGAACCGGCTGTGGAGAACAGCTGCGATTAGCTCCTTGGTGGTCGATTTGCCGCAACTCCCGGTAACTCCGATGAAGGTTACCCGCCGCAGCACCGCCCGGTAGAGTGGGGCCAGCCAGAGCGCAACTCGTCGATTGGTCAAGGAGATCCGCCATCGCACCGAGCGCCATGCCTCGGTCAAGAGCCCCCTGCTTTTCGAGGCATTCATCACACGGGACAGGAGATGCTTGAACTTCATCCGTACGATTCGAATACCGCCCACTGCCGCCGAATCCTATACGGAACCTGCCTGTCTCGCTTTGGTTGCAGAGCCATCGGCTGAAAGTTTTACCCGATTCACTTTGAGCTTTTTTTCGTGCAATCTCTTGCCATGCCCAGGTAGCTCAGCGAAGAGCACTTGCTTTGTATGCAAGAGGTCGGTGGTTCGAGTCCGCCCCTGGGCCCCATCCCCTTCGCGTCGTCGAGAGGTATGAGTCGCTCTTGCCGCTTCTGTCTGCGGCGGCGCTTCAGCCTGGCTCGCCGCCGATCAGCTCGAGCAGCTCCGCGGTCCTCTCGCGCATCAAGGCCGAGTCACCGCGGCTCTCGACGTTGAGCCGGATCAGAGGCTCGGTGTTCGACGTGCGGAGATTGAAGCGCCACGCATCGAACTCGAGGCTTACCCCGTCGGTCAGGTCCTCGCTGAGAGCCTTGGGGCGGTAGCTGGCGAGTACCTGCTCGATGGTCGCCGCGCCGTCGGGTACGCGACGGTTGATCTCCCCGCTGGCCGGGAACCGGCGAATGCGCTCGCCCACCAGCTCGGAGAGCCGCCGGCCGCTCTCGCACATGAGCTGCGTCACCAGCAACCAGGGGATCATTCCGCTGTCGCAATAGGAGAACTCGCGGAAGTAATGATGCGCGCTCATCTCACCGCCATAGACCCCATCTACTTCGCGCATGCGCTGCTTGATGAAGGCGTGCCCCGACTTGGACTGCACCGCCCGGCCGCCGTGCGACTTCACGATGTCGAGCGTGTTCCAGGTGAGTCGTGGATCGTGGACGATGGTTGCGCCGGGATAGCGACGCAGAAAGGACTCGGCCAGCAGGCCCACGATGTAGTAGCCCTCGATGAACTCACCGCGTTGGTCGAACAGGAAGCAGCGATCGTAGTCCCCGTCCCAGGACACGGCGAGGTCCGCGTGATGCGCGTGCAACGCCTCGACCGGCGCGCGGTGGTTCGCGACGAGCATCGGGTTCGGCACGCCGTTGGGGAAACTGCCGTCGGGCTCGTGATCCACCTTGATGAACTCGAACGGCAGGAAGGGCGCGAGCTTGTCGACGATCAGGCCTGCACCGCCGTTCCCGGCATGAACCACCACCTTGAGGGGCTTGAGCTTAGACTTGTCTACGTAGGACAGCAGATGCTCGATGTAGGCCGGCATCACGTCCATGGCGTACCGCTCGCCTATGCGGGCCGGTGTCCCGAATCGCGCCGCTTCCGCAATTCGACGGATGTCCTGCAGACCATTGTCCCCACTGATGGGCCGCGATCCCTCGCGGACGAACTTCATGCCGTTGTAGTCCGGGGGGTTGTGGCTGGCCGTAACCATGACACCCCCGTCCATCTTTCCGGAGAACGTCGCGAAGTAGACGACTTCGGTGCCGCACAGTCCCACGTCGTACACGTCGACACCCGAATCGAGAAGTCCCTGTTCCAGTGCGCGCGACAGCTCCTCGCTGGTGAGCCGGATGTCGCGTCCGACGATCACCCTGCGGGGCTGCACGAAGTCGGCGTATGCGCGTCCAACACGGTAGGCGACGTCCTCGTTGAGCTCGGACGGAACGCGGCCGCGCATGTCATACGCCTTGAAACCGGCAATCGGACCACTCTTCATGCGGCGCTCCTCAGCCCGGGGACGGCGAATCACGGCGTGCGAAGAGGCGGCGCACGCGACTCAGGGCCTCACGCTCGATGCCGTCGGGTCTTCCGCGCAGCGCCCACAGGGCAGCCGTCGCTGCAATATAGACGATCGCGCCCCCCGCGACATCCCGCAGCAGGCCGTAGATGGGTGAATCGACCGGAGAGAACGCCTGCAGCGATTTCACCGCCGCCGCCATCGTCAGCGCGGCGCTGAGAGACGGCCACAACGCGGACCAGACCACTCGCAGCGAAACCGGCGGGCGGCGCGTCGCGGCAACGGCGAGCGCGATCGCGAACACGACCGCCATCGCGGCCTTGGCGGCGGCGATTCCGATGATGCCCCAGCCCTGCGCGGCGACAAGCAGCACGGGCACGGTGAGCAGCGCATTCGCCGCGGTCATGAGCGCGGTGAGCCGCTCGCGGCCCGTTGCCAGCATGAAGATGTCCAGCGTGTGCGCCACGCCGTAAAACGCGCCGAACACGCCCAGCCAGGGCATCAGCGGGATCGCCTCGAGCCACTTGGGGCCAAGAGCGACGCGCACGAAGTCGTCGGCTACCGCCGCCATGCCGAGCCCCATGACGAGACTGATCGCCGTCATGGACGCGAGCACGTTATGGAAGGCCTGGCGCAGGGCCACCGGCTCGTCCTGCAGCCGGCTGTAGACCGGAAATGCGGCGCGCGACATCGGCAGCACGACCTCATCCGAAGGAGAGGCCGCGAAATCGGCTGCCACGTAGTAATACCCCATGACGGAGGCACCCCCGATCGAACCGACGACCCAGCGATCGAACTGTTTGTTCACGAGGCGCGAGAAGCGCGCCAGGACCAGCCACTGCGAGAAGCCCCAGATCTCGCCGATGCGTGCCAGCGAGAGGCGTGGCCGGTAGTCCGACATCCGGTAGCTGATGCCGACTTCGATCAGTTGACCGAGGACCTGTCCAATGACAAGCGCCCAGTAACTGCGCAGCCACAGGGCGGTACCTACCGTAACTACGAAGGTCGCAAGTTTCTTCGCCACCCCGAAGCGGAACTCCCGCCCGAATTGCAGGTCGCGCCGGAAATTGACCACGCCGATGTTCTGGAAGCCGTAGAACAGTGCCCGCAGCGACAGCATGCGGACGACCTCCGTGACGCGCGGGTCCTCGAAGTGTCCACCGACGAGTGGCGCGGTCGCGAACAGTACAACCGCGAGCACCACCGCCTGGATGATTTCGAGCGTCCAGGCGGTGTCGTAATGCTCGCGTGTCGCCTTGGTGTTGCGCAGCAGTGCCAGGTCAGTCCCGGATGCAGCGAACGACTGCAGGATCGCGACCGCGACCATCGCCATGGCGACCACGCCGAAGTCGTCCGGCGAAAGCAAACGCGCGAGGATGACGGTGCTGACCAGCCCGACGCCGCGAATTGCCCAGCGCATCCCGATCATCCAAGCCGAACCGCGTGCCAGTTCGCGCCCGGCCCGGATGGACCGCTCAGGCGGATCCGGGGTACTCATCGCACAACAGCGACGTTGCGCCAGCGGCCCGCACTCAACGGAGCCGCTCGCGGTAGTTCTTGAGGTGGATCAGACCGCGGCGGCGCGCGCTCAACGGAGCCGCTCGCGGTAGTTCTTGAGGTAGATCAGACCGGCCTCGACGGTGTCCTTGAAGGATTTCGGGCGGCGATACAGAACGCCGTCGTAGGTCGAGTGCAGGTGATCCCTGGTAACGTCCGCGCCGAGAAAGGACGCGAGCCGCGCGACCTCGCGTTCGGGCTTCACGATCAGATCCTCGAACAGCACCGGGAGGTAGCGGATCGCATTCACATCGAGGAACTGCTGCAACGACGCGTGGATCGACTCGCTATAGCGCCGCGCATAGCCATAGGTCTGGATCTGACGGCGCTGCGTCATCGACACCCAGGCCTGCATGTGGTCGCGCCGCAGCAGCAGGACCCGCACTCTGCTCCAGTCAAGGAGGCCGTTCCAGAAGCGGATCGTCAGCCAGAGGCGGGGCTCCTTCCAGATCCACGGCGAGTGCGCATCGCACGCGGTCAGCAGTGCGCGATACTCGGCGGGATCCTCGACACCTGCGAGCGCCGCGATGCGATCGATCGCGTCCGGGAGGAAGCGCATCGTGTACTCCTCGCCCACGTCCGCGCGCTGCATGAGCTGCCGGTTGAGCCGTATCAGCTCCGAGTTCTCGTAGGTGTTGTAGTCGCGCTTGCGAAATGTGTTCTCCCCCGACCAGAACCCGGCCGCGACGAGCAGTCCGGCAAGCGCCGAGCTCCCGCTCAGCCCGCCCGTCAGGATGATCACGTTGTCAGGTCTTGTCTCGGCCATACCGGTCCTCGAACCGAACGATGTCGTCCTCACCGAGGTATGTGCCCGACTGCACCTCGATGATGTGCAGCGGGATCTTTCCGGGGTTCTCGATGCGGTGGCGAGCACCGATCGGGATGTAGGTCGATTCGTTTTCGCTCAGCGTAAAGACCTCGTCACCACGCGTGACCTTCGCGGTGCCGGTGACGACCACCCAGTGCTCGGCGCGATGATGATGCAGCTGCAGCGAAAGCGTCGCGCCCGGATTCACGATCAGGCGCTTGACCTGGAACCGGTCGCCGCTGTCGATGCTGTCGTAGCTGCCCCACGGCCGGTACACCTCGCGATGGAGCGAGGTCTCGTAGCGACCGCGTGCCTTGAGCTCTGCAACCAGTTCCTTGACGTCCTGTACCCGGTCGCGAGGCGCGACCAGCACGGCGTCCTTCGTCTCCACCACGACATGATCCCGAAGTCCCACAGCGGCCACGAGACGGCTGGTCGAGTGCAGGTAGCAGCCGCTCGAGTCCTCGGTCAGCACGTCGCCCGCAGTGACGTTGCCCTCCGCATCGCGCGGCAGCGCGTCGGCGAGCGCCGCCCAGGAACCGACGTCACTCCAGCCCGCGGCCAGTGGCACCACTACCGCCCGGTCGGTCTTCTCCATGACCGCGTAGTCGATCGAATCGGACGGACACGAGGCGAACTCCTGCGCCGGCAACCGCAGGAAATCGAGATCGCGGCCGGCGGCGGCGAGTGCGGCGCGGCAAGCTGCGAGCATTGCAGGGGTGTATCGACCGAGCTCCGCGAGATACGCGCTTGCGCGAAACATGAACATTCCGCTGTTCCAGTAGTACTCGCCCGACTCGACATAGCCGCGCGCCGTCGCGGAATCGGGTTTCTCGACGAATTTCGCCACGCTGAACGCGGGTCCGGGACCCGCATCCCTGCGGATGTAGCCATAACCGGTCTCGGCGCGATCCGGGACGACGCCGAAGGTAACGAGGCTGCCCGACTCCGCCGCGACACGGCCCACAGCCACAGCGGCCTGGAACGCCGGAACGTCGGTGATCACGTGGTCTGCCGGCAGCACCAGCAGGACTGGATCGGCGTCCGCTCCGCCCGACACGAGCAGTGCGGCGATGGCCGCTGCCGGCGCGGTATTGCGACCCTGCGGCTCGAGCACGATCGCCTGCGGCGCGGTACCCAGCTCCCGCAGCTGCTCGGCCACCATGAATCGATGATTCTCGTTGCAGACGACGATCGGCCGGGCCAATCCCGGAAGGCCCTCGGTTCGCGCAACGGTCTCCTGGAGCATCGTTCGCTCTGCGACAAGCCGCAGGAGCTGCTTTGGGTAAAGCTCTCGTGAGAGCGGCCAGAGTCGGGTTCCCGCCCCGCCGGACAGGATCACCGGGACCAGCACGACGCCTCCCGGATCCCCAGGATGAAAAGGGTTGAAGTTATCCGCATGTGCCGCATGCCTCTGTGTCGAGGCTGACTATCCTACCCTCGATGCGTGGGTGCGCGCGGTCGTCCGCCACGCGGCTGGCCCGGTCCTGCCGTCTCAGGACAGCCGCCACGACCAACGGCGTAATGACGATCTCGAAGCTCACGCAGCAACCAGTCTCGCGCGGCTCGCGC
>Ga0207691_10004946_pt1 | contig 12854 bp, 8 predicted proteins | sample KBSM13metaG_FD_184327 | JGI IMG/M metagenome (GOLD analysis project Ga0207691, IMG submission 184327) | Miscanthus rhizosphere microbial communities from Kellogg Biological Station, Michigan, USA - KBS M1-3 metaG (SPAdes) (version 2) | ecosystem: Host-associated > Plants > Roots > Rhizosphere >... | reverse complement strand
AGCGTCACTGTCACCTTGCGAGGACGGATGTCACGGATCACCGCGCGGGTGAGTCCATCGGAATCGCGGACGCGCAGGTGAATCCGGTAAAAGACGTTCGCGGAGGTCTCGCCCTGGGTGGGGATCGTGAACGAGCCGGTCTTCGCTCCCGGCTTCGGCAGGACGTGCGGATGCGTGTGCGAGTTATGGTGCAGGTCCACCCACCAGGTGAACGCGCTGGCCGGAAGTATTCCATCCTCGACGTCGTTGCCGGTGCCCGCGTAACTAATCACCGTGCCGGCCGCGTAGGTCGTGCCGCTTACCGGTTGCGTGATGCTCGCCGTAGGCACGGAGTTCTGCATGACGGTGAGCTGTGCGGCCTCGCTCGGCGCGGCGCCGAACGCGTTTCTCACCATGACGTCGAAGAATGCGCCGCTGTCGGCGAGCTGGACGTTGGTGCGCGTGTAGCTTGCTTCGGTCGCGCCCGTGATCGCAGTGGCGTTGCGGCGCCATTGATACGACAGCGGCGCGCTGCCTGTAGCACCGACATTGAAGGTCGCCGACTGCCCGACACCGACCGTGTGGCTCTCCGGCTGCCGCTCGATGGCCGGGGGCTCGGCGGCGGTGTGCCGAATGCGCCCGACGTAGCCGGCGCCGCGCGCGAGGTAGTACAGCGCACCGTCGGGTCCGACCTTGAGGTCCACGGGGGAACTGATGCCGGTCGCGAAACTCGTGACGGCTGCGGTGCCAGGATTCAACCGCCGTATCCAGCCCGCACAGTAATCCGCGAAAAAGTACTGGCCCCGATACTGAGTCGGAAACGCGTCGGATTCGTAGAATGCACCGCCGGTGATCGCGCAGACACTACCACTGTGCGCGTAGGCGAAGAGCGGGTTCTTGAAGCGTGGATCGCCCGATTTACCTTCGACTATTGGCCAGCCGTAGTTGGCCCCGCGAACGCCCGCGTTGATTTCCTCCCAGCTTGTTTCACCCACGTCGTTTATGAAGAGCCGGCCAGTGCTGCGCTGAAACGCGGTCGTAAACGGATTGCGCAGCCCCATCGCCCAGATCGCGCGGTTCACGCCGCTTGCCTGCCCGAAGAACGGATTGTCCGTCGGAATCGTGCCGTCGCGATTCAGACGGAGGATCTTGCCGAGCAGGTTCGTCTTGGTCTGCGAATTGGAGCCCTTCGCGTTGTCGCCTACCGCGACAAAAAGCTTGCCGTCGTTGCCGAAGTGGATCGCTCCGCCGTTGTGGTTCGTGGCGCTCGAAAGGCTGTTCAGGTCGAGCAGCACGACCTGGCTCCCCGACACGGCGACGTTGCCGTTTGCGGTGAAGCGGCTCAGGCGGTTATGGATAGTGGGGGTTTTCGCCGTGTAGTAGACGTAGACAAAGCGGTTCGTAGCGAAATTGGGGTCGAATGCAACGCCGAGCAGCCCACGCTCGCCGGAGGAACTGACCGGCACCGTCAGAAACGGTGTCGCGAGCAGCGTGCCGTTCTGGACGACGCGCAGCTTGCCGCTCTGCTGCGCGATGAAGAGGCGCCCGTCCGGCGCGAACTGCATCGCTGTCGTGTCGGACGGCACGCGCACGTAAATCCCGTCGACGAAGCCGTCCGGGACAGTGGCAGCGGGCGCTGCGGCGACCACCATAAATAACGCGGCGAGCGCCGCGATTCCCGCGCGGGCTCGCCATCTGATGCTGCGCACGGCACACCCCGTCGCCTCGATCCCTGATGTCCTATCATCGAAGCTCAGACTGAACGACAAGTCCAGCGCTGAAGCGTCGCCCCTCGCAGACATGAGGGCATAGTCACGGCTTGATGCCCCTGACCGCATTCGCACGCGCGCTAACGGTCAGCGGACCGTCGCCAGCCTGCAGTCGGAGACGTACGTTGGCCTTCAACAGGTCGCGGCCGTCAGTCTGCATGGCTTCGAACATCGGTCGAAGCGTGTTGCTGGGCGCGGCGCTGTTCCAATAGTCATCGAAACTGTCGAAGCGGCGCTGTACGATGATCTGGCAGGTTTGTACCTGACGCAGCCCGCCCCCCTGCCACAGCGAAGTGGACGCCTCGATGGTGGACGCCGCAGCACTGGGCGGCAGACGCGGCGGAACGCCGAGCCTGAGCATTTCGGCGGCGATATCGGCCAGTGGAAAGCCGCCGCCGAGGACGTCCCAGTGGTAAGCAGCGACGACCCCGCCCCGGCGCACCGCGCGGCACATTTCCGCCACGGCGAGAGCCGGCTCCGGCACGAAGAACAGTACCAGCGCCATCACGGCGGCATCGCCGGCGGCATCCGCAACCGGCAACCGCATCGCGTCACCCTCGGTCCATGTCACAGGCGCGCCAGCCGGCAGGCGATTTCGTGCATAGGCCAACTGCGCCGCTGACGGATCGAAGGCCTGAACGTGGGCAGGCATACAGCGTCGGACCACTAATTCAGTGAATGCTCCGTTGCCACAGCCGATGTCGAGCCAGCGCATCCCGTTCGGCACTCCGATCCAGTCGATGAAGCGCTCGCCGACGAGCACGCTCCAGCGACCCATCATGAGCTCGTAGCTGGCGCCGTCATCGAAGCGGATCGTCTCGTCGCCCATCGCAAAACCCTACCGCTGTCGAACTGTGAGCGCCATCTCGCAGGAGCGGGGCAATGACTTGCCACCGGCTGCCCCGACCATTACATTGGCCCTGATGTTCAGCCGTGCGCTGCTCCTGCTGCTCGTCGCGACAATGGCCACCATGCCATCGGTTGCCAGTGCCTGTGCCCTTAATTGTGTAACCGACCAATCCGGCATGCCAGGAACGGGCACTACGCCTGTCAGCGGGGACTGCGGTCACAAGGCTCCCGACAGTGGGAATCCCGGTGACCTCGGGATGGCGTCGCTGTGCGTTTTTGCCGCGGCCGGTGCGATCTCGATATCCCCTGCTACGGCCTGTCACAGGGTAACAGCGGCTCCTGCCAGCTATTTTCCCAAACGCATCTTGTCACAGGTCCCCCACCTGCCCGATAGACCTCCGCGAGTCTGACGCAAGACGGTAAGCGCGGACGCACATAGCGATCCGCACCAGCAGATCGGTGTAGTCCCGTAGCCGATCTCGCTTTGAACACCGCCTTGGCGAGGTCAGACATGTTCCTTCCAGCCCTGAGCGTGCGCAGCCTTTTTTGCGCGGTTTCGATATTGATCTTCGGTGTTCGCGTACACGGCGCCGAAGTCTTGACCCTCGAGGCGGTTCAGACTGCCGCACTCGAGCTGCAACCGCTGGTTGAAGGCCAAAGGGCGAAAGTCGACGCGCTCCGTGAGCGCGCGGTCGTCGCTGGTGAGCTTCCCGATCCTGAGCTCGGGATCGGCGTCAACGAAATGCCAGTGGACACGGCAGATGCATGGTCGCTCAGCCGGGATTCCGACACGGACGTCATGGTCGGCTTCACGCAGAGCTTCCCGGGAGGTGACAAGCGGCGTCTGCGTGCACTGCGCGAACAGCATGCGAGCCAGGCCGCAGAAGAGGAGATGCATGACCTGGAACTGCGCATCCGCCGCGACGCGGGACTGGCGTTCGCAGAAGTGTTCCTTCGTCAGCATGAGGTTGAACTGGTCGCGGAGGAAGTGCGGCAAGCCGGGCTGCAAAAGAAGGCTGCGGATATCAGGTTTCGAAGCGGCGATGCTGCTCAGTCCGAGCTCCTTGCCGCCTCTGTCGAAGAAGCGTTGCTGGGGGACAAACTTGCTGAGTCCCGCCAGATGCTCGCGCATGCTCGGATCCAGCTCGAGAGATGGGTCGGGACGATGGCCGGTGAACCTGCTGGCGAAACGCTGCCCGAGTTAGGCCTGACCAGGGAGTTCCCCCGCATCGTCGAGGGCCTGCCCCACCACCCCGCCATTCGAATGGAGGATCGCGCGCGCGAAGCTGCTGAAGCCGGTGTGGACCTCGCGCTTCAGGGTAACAGGCCGGACTGGCGACTCGAGGTCGCATACGGCCACCGGCCCGAGTTCTCCGAGATGCTCAGCGTCCGCGCCTCGATCGGTCTGCCTATCTTTCCTCGTCAGCGGCGGGATCGCGAGGCCGCGGCTGCACGTCATGACTTATCCGCAGCCGTTTCGACTCGTGCGAACCGGTTGCGCGAGTTTCAGGCCGAGGCCGCTCTTGCCCACCACGACGGCACGGTCTTCAGCGAGCGTCTACGCGCGCTGCAGGCGGACGCGCTGCCGGCTGCACGTGCGCGAGTAGACGCGGCTGATGCCGCATACGGGACCGGCCGGGGTTCGCTTGCAGAAGTTCTGGGGGCCCGCCGGTCGCGCCTCGAAGTGGACCTTCGCCAGCTTGATCTGCAGGTCTCGGCATTTCGTAAGCAAATCGAACTGCAATACTTCATGAATCCGGGGGTTCAGCCATGAACCGCAACGGCATCGTCGTTCTTCTCAGCGCCATATTCCTCCTCGGTGCGTTGGCATGGTTGGCCTTCCGAGGCGACTCTCCGCACGAGCGTGCGGTTGTGCCAGTGACGTCAGCGGAGGCTCCGCGCGAGGCAAATGCTGATCGCGAGGTTCTCTACTGGTATGACCCGATGCGACCCGACGTGCATTTTGACAAGCCCGGGAAATCGCCCTTCATGGACATGCCGCTAAAACCGAAGTACGCGAACCCGGCTGGCGGAAGTGAGAGGCAGCAAATGGGGCTCATCGAGATCGATCCGCGGATGGCGCAGAACCTGGGGATGCGGACGGCGCCTGTGACCCGCGGGGCCGTTGCGTTGACGCTGAATACGGTTGGCTCAGTCACGGTCGATGAGACCCGGATCTTCGCGATCGAGTCCCGGGCCGCCGGTTGGGTCGAACGGCTGCATGTGCGCGCCGAGGGTCAACCCGTCGCGCGCGGTCAATCGGTGGCCAGCATCTACTCGCCGGAACTTTACGCCGCCCAATCCGAGCTCGCACTGGCGGCAAAGAACGGTGACCAGGCACTCATCGCTGCGGCCAGTCAGCGCCTCGCACTGCTCGGAGTGTCCGCGAGTCAGATCGAGCAGGTTATCCGACGCGGCGAAGCAGTCCGGCAGGTGGCTGTGATTGCTCCGAGCGACGGGGTCATAACGGAGCTAAATGTCCGCGAAGGTCAGCAAGTCGCGCCAGCGATGCCCTTGATGCGGATCGCCGACCTGTCGCGCGTGTGGATCACGATCGAACTTCCGGAAGATCAAGCGGGGCTGTTGCATGCCGGCCAGAAGGTCACCGCCCGGCTGCGCGCCATTGCCGGCAAGACTTTCTCCGGCGCCGTGGAATACGTGTACCCGCGCCTGGAGGCGTCCACGCGCACCGTGAGCGCTCGCATCGCATTCGATAATCCCAAGGGTGAATTGAAGCCGGGCATGTACGCCGATGTCAGCCTCGAACAAGCAAGCCAGGATGACGATCAGGAGGATGCGCTGCTAGTCCCCAGCGAAGCCGTAATTCGCACCGGCACCCGCACGGTCGTGATCGTCGAGGAGGCGGCAGGTCGCTTCCGACCGGCGGCAGTTGAGCTCGGGCCCGAACGCCAGGGACGAACGGTCGTGCTGGCGGGCCTGCAGGAAGGCGAGCGCGTGGTCGTGTCAGGCCAGTTTCTCATCGACTCAGAGGCGAGTCTGCGAGGTGCATTTGATCGTCTGGGCAGCGCGCCTGCCGGAGAGCAGCCGTGATCGGTCAGTTGATCTATTGGTCGATTAATAACCGCTTTCTGATAGTCATGGCGGCCGTGCTCGCCACCGCCTGGGGTGTCTACTCCACGCTGACCATTCCGCTCGATGCGATCCCGGACCTCTCTGATGTACAGGTCATCGTGCGTACGGTCTACCCGGGACAGGCTCCGCAGGTTGTCGAGGACCAGGTCACTTACCCGCTCACGACGACCATGTTGTCGGTGCCCTACGCGAAAACGGTACGGGGCTATTCGCTCTTCGGTGAGTCGTTCGTCTACGTGCTCTTCGAGGACGGCACGGATCTCTATTGGGCTCGCTCTCGCGTGCTCGAGTACCTGTCTCAGGTGCAGAGCAGACTCCCCGCCGGCGCGAAAACCGCTCTTGGTCCCGACGCCACCGGAGTTGGATGGATCTACGAGTACGCGCTCGTGGATCGCACCGGGCAGCACGACATCTCAGAGCTGAGAGCGCTGCAGGACTGGTTCCTGAGATACGAGCTCAAAACCGTGCCAGACGTGGCGGAGGTTGCCACCATCGGCGGCTACAACCGGCAATATCAGATCGTCCTCGACCCGGGCAGGCTCCGCGGTTACCGCCTGACGCTCGATGCCGTGATCGACGCCGTCAAAGGCGCGAACAGTGAGGCTGGCGGGTCCGTGATCGAACTCGCTGAGGCCGAATACATGGTGCGCGCCCGGGGCTACCTCAAGACCCTGGAGGACTTCCGGGCCATCCCGGTCGGTCTCGGTGCCAATGGCACGCCTGTTCTGCTGCGCGATATCGCATGGGTGCAGGTCGGTCCCGAAATTCGTCGCGGAATCGCGGAACTCGACGGTGAGGGCGAGGTCGTTGGCGCTGTCGTCGTGCTACGTTCCGGAAAGAACGCCCTGCGGGCGATCCGAGCCGTCAAAGACCGGCTGGAGACCCTTAAGAAGGGTCTCCCAAAGGGCGTGGAAATCGTCGAAACCTACGACCGGTCCGCCGTCATCGAGCGTGCCGTCGCCAACCTCTCGTGGAAGCTCCTCGAGGAGTTCATCGTCGTCGCCCTGGTGTGCGCCGCGTTCCTGTTCCACCTGCGCTCGGCGCTGGTGTGCGTCGTGATGCTTCCACTCGGGATTCTCGTGGCCTTCGTGGTCATGAAATCGCAGGGCATCAATGCGAACATCATGTCGCTCGGCGGCATCGCGATCGCCATCGGCGCGATGGTCGACGCGGCGATCGTCATGATCGAGAACGCGCACAAGAAACTCGAAACGTTCCGTCACGCGCACGATGGGCACGAGCCACCCGGCAAAGAACGAAGTGCCCTGATTGCAGAGGCGGCGGCCGAGGTGGGACCGGCACTGTTCTTCAGTCTGCTCATCATCACGTTATCGTTCGTGCCGGTGTTCACGCTGCAGGCACAGGAGGGACGGCTCTTTGCCCCGCTCGCTTACACCAAGACATATGCGATGGCGGCGGCAGCCGGTCTTTCCGTCACGCTCATCCCCGTGCTGATGGTCTATTTCATTCGCGGGCGAATCGCCGATGAGTCTGCTAATCCGATCAATCGTCGTTTGATCACGCTTTACCGTCCGGTACTGCAGCGCGTCCTTGCCCACCCGCGTGCAACGCTCGGTATTGCCCTCCTTCTGGTGCTGGCGACCCTGTGGCCGGCAACGAGGCTCGGATCGGAGTTCATGCCACCCCTTGATGAGGGCGATTTGCTGTACATGCCGACGGCACTGCCGGGATTGTCCGCCGCCAAAGCCGCTGAACTTCTGCAGCAGACCGATCGCATCATCCGACAGTTCCCCGAAGTCGAACGCGTGTTCGGCAAGATGGGGCGGGCGGATTCGGCGACGGACCCCGCGCCGCTGGAAATGGTCGAGACGACCATTCGGCTCAAGCCGCGCAGCGAATGGCGTCCCGGGCTGACGACAGAAAAGCTGATCGAAGAAATGGATGCCTCGCTCCAGCTTCCGGGCATGAGTAATGTATGGGTACAACCGATCCGCAATCGCATCGACATGCTCGCCACCGGCATCAAGAGTCCAGTCGGAATCAAGATCGCCGGTCCAAACCTCGAAACGATTGAACAACTGGGAGCCCAGCTCGAAGCGGCCATCAGGAACGTTCCAGGGACCGCTTCCACCTTTTCAGAGCGAGTATCGGGCGGCCGCTACATTGAGGTCCGTCCCGATCGGCTGGCCGCGGCGCGCTACGGACTCGGCATCGATGACGTCCAGCGCGTCGTCACCGTCGCTATTGGCGGGGAAAATATCACCGAGACCATCGAAGGACTCGCGCGCTTTCCGGTGAACATACGCTATCCGCGTGAACTGCGCGACTCGGTCCAGGACTTGCGTGACCTGCCGATCGTGACTGAGCGTGGCGAGACAGTGACATTGGGCAGCGTCGCGGCCGTCGACATCTCCGATGGGCCGCCGATGGTCAAAAGTGAGAATGCGCGGCCGAATGGCTGGATCTATGTCGACATCCGAGGTCGCGATCTAGGCTCATACGTGCGCGATGCCCAGCGGGCAGTCGCGCGCGCGGTGGAGCTGCCGGCCGGGTACTCAATCGCGTGGTCGGGTCAGTTCGAGTATCTCGAGCGTGCGACGAAGCGGCTTCGAGTGGTGGTGCCGGCCACGCTGGCAATCATATTCGTGCTGCTTTTCCTCACCTTTCGCAAGGTCGGTGAGGCAGCCCTCATCATGGTTTCAGTTCCGTTCGCGCTCGTCGGTGGCGTCTGGTTGATGTCTATCCTCGGCCACAACCTGTCCGTCGCCTCCGGCGTCGGCTTCATCGCACTCGGCGGTGTCGCGGCGGAGTTCGGTGTAGTCATGCTTCTTTACCTGGATCATGCGGTCAAACGCCGGCAAGCAGAGGACAGGTTCATTGAGGACACGGACGCAATATCGGCGATCGAGGAAGGAGCGCTGCTCCGCGTACGGCCCAAGGCAATGACCGTGGCAGTGATCATTGCGGGTCTTCTGCCACTCTTCTGGGGTGCCGGGACCGGCTCGGAAGTCATGCGACGGATCGCCGCGCCGATGATTGGCGGGATGATCACCGCACCGCTGCTCTCCATGCTCGTGATTCCCGCGGCCTATCTGCTGATGCTTCGCCGACGACTGACGCGACCGAAGGCATTAGCCCCGTAGCAGCCATCGAGATACCCTTCAATGCGCCCGGCAGGGGGTGTCGGCTGCAGCCAATCGTACATGCGCCCAACGGTGAGACACCGCTGACCAGATGTGCAGAGGCGGAAGGCGATGAGACCCGACGTCCAAGTCTCATCGCGCTCCCGCGCGCCTGTATCAAGCCACCTGCGCGAGCTTCTCGCGGCGCTCCGTGGTGGGGTCGATCATCGTCAGCACCTCGAACACGCGGGTGGCTGGAAAGCCACTGATGCGGGCGTGTTCGTGCACCTGGCTCTCTTCCTCGGCCAGGTAGATGCAGAACGTGCGGTCGGCAGCCACATAGGAGTGGACCCACTGGACCTTCGGCGCCAACTGGGCCAGGGCCTTGTTCGACGTCGCCGCGGCGCCGGACAGTTCCCGGTCGTTCATCCGGCCAACTCCCTCGATCTTTCTCTCGATGACGAACTTCTTCATGGCAGTAATCTCCTGTTTCTGTAGTCGCGACGGGTATTCGCCGCGGTGGAAACATTAGGACACCGGCCCGCGCCGAACTTGCACGCAAGCTGGATTAAGTTGGAGAGAAGACCTGGTTCGGCCAGAATAGCCATCGTGAGTCGACCGACGGGGGCTGGCGCGGTACGTGTCCGAGATCTACCGATTCGCGGGGCTTGAGCTGGATACGTCCCGGTTCCAGGTTCGCCGTGCCGGTAAAGCGCTGGCGGTGCAGCCGCAGGTGTTTGACGTGCTGCACTATCTCGTCGCCCACCACGACCGGATCGTCTCGAAGGACGAGTTGCTCGACAAAGTCTGGAACCGGCGCTTCGTGTCGGAGGCCACGCTCAGCAGTCGTATCAAGGCGGTGCGACAGCTGATCGGCGATACGGGCAAGGAACAGCGGCTGTTGCTCACGATGCGCCACCGCGGATTTCGCTACGTCGGTTCGGTGGAAGCCGAGCTTCCGGGCACGCGCCAGATCGCATCGGCTGTATCGATGGCCTCAGCGCCGGCGCACGCGGCCGATCCGCCGACCAGCATCGCGCTGCTGCCGTTTGAAATGGTGGGCGAGCGATCGCAGCGCGACTATTTCGGCCAGGGCATTGCCGCCGACATCATCGCCCTGCTGGCACGTCATCAATGGTTGACCGTGATAGCGCGAGGCTCGAGTTTTGCGGTAGACGCGAAACTGACGCCGCGCCAGATCGGTTCCGTGCTGGGGGTGGACTATCTACTGACCGGTCGCATCCGCTGGACGGAAGCCAGGGGGCGCATCGACGCGGAGCTGGTGGACTGCGACAGCGGGCGGCTGCTCTGGAACCAGGGCTATGCCATCGAGAACGCCAGCGTGGAGTCGGTGCTCGAGGACATCGCGCAGCAGATTGCGGCAACGATCGAACCCAAGCTGGCACAGATCGAGCGGCAGAAGACCGACCGTAAGCGCCCGGAGGATTTTCAGGCATGGGACTGCTGTCACCGGGCGTTCTGGCATCTGTATCACTTCACGCCGGATGACCTGTCGGTGGCGAAGAGCTGGTTTGCGCGGGCATTGACGTTCGACCCGAATCTGGCCCGTGCCCATGCCGGATTGGCATACGCGTCGGTGCAGCTGGCGTTCTACGGTGAACCGTCAAAGCGTCACGACGAACTGCAGCAGGCACTCGCGGAATCGCAGAAGGCCGTCGCACTCGAGCCGCAGGATGCCTTCAATCGTTTTGCACTGGGACGATCGTTGTGCCTGCTGTGCCGGTTTCCGGAAGCCCAGGCCGAACTCGAGCAGGCCATCGAGGCGAACCGTAGTTTTGCGCAGGCTTATTTCGCGCTCGCCTTCTGCTTCTCGGTGTGGGACAAGCCCGCGGCCTCGCTGCCGCTGTACGAAAAGGCGGTGCGAATGAGTCCGCAGGATCCGCACCTGTGGACCTTCCACCACATGCGCAGTGTTGCGCTGTATCGCCTGGACCGCCTCGAGGAAGCGGAAGACTTCGTGCGTGCGGCCGTGCGGCAGCAATATGCCACCTATTGGCCGTTCGCGACACTCTGCGCCCTGCTCGCTGAGCGTGGCCGCATCGAAGAGGCCGCGGCGATTGGCGATCGTCTGCTGCAGATGAAGCCCGGCTACAACCTGGCGTTCGCCCGACAGGACTTCTTCTTCATCCGTGCGCCCGAGTTCGTGGACCGGTACCTGCACCATCTCGCGCTTGCCGGTATTCCGGCGAGTTGAAGCCTCGCCTCCTTGAGACTCGCAGGGCTCGTCGGACCCTTCCTACGAGCGCTTGCAAGGCGCGACCGCTATACGCCAACGCTACGGATGGGCTAACTGCCCCGCACGCCGGCCTCCGCCGTCACTGTGCTGCGACAGCGCAAGGAGAATCGCATGAAGGAAGTTTTCATGACCGGAGTGTTGCTCGCCTTGGCAGCGTGCTCTGAGCAGCATCAGGAAACACAGTATGCGCGATCGATCACGCAGACTGCCGCGGCGGACACCAGTCAAAAGAGCGTCGAGTCCGTCCCGCCGGCCTCCACCGCCGAAGTTCCCGCCGGTTCGTACAAGCTCGACAGAGAGCATGCGAGCTTGATCTTTCGCGTGAATCACCTGGGCTTCTCGAACTACACGGCGCGCTTCAAACGGTTCGATGCGAAGCTGGAGTTTGATCCCAGGAATCTGGCTGCGTCCAAAGTGACCGCAACTGTCGATCCAGATTCACTGGAAACGGATTATCCGAATCCCGCCAAAGTCGACTTCAACGCGGAACTCAAGGGCGCTAAGTGGCTGAACGTCGCGGCGTTCCCCCAGATGAAATTCGAATCCAGGCGCATTGATGTGACAGGTGAGAACACGGTGCGCATCAATGGCGACCTTACGTTGCATGGTGTCACCCGCCCGATAGTGCTCGAAGCCGTGTTCAATGGCGGCTACGCGGGACATCCGATGGATCCTCATGCGCGCATCGGGTTCTCGGCACATGGCACGCTGAAGCGTTCCCAGTTTGGCATTGCTTATGGCATCCCGGCACCGGGAACGACCATGGGTGTGAGCGACGATGTGAATGTCGTGATCGAAGCGGAATTCACGGGTCCGCCGTTGGCTGATAAGACGTAATGCCTGCTCTGGGTGGTCGTTCTCGGTCATTCGCCGACGACTGAGTTCGGCCAGAAGCGGACCTCCATGCGGTAACGTAGCCCCACCACCGCCGTTTCAACCTCCAATACAACGTCGGCCTTGGATTCTCCGTACAATTTCAAGCGCCAGAACCTCAGACAAAAACTAGGGGAGTCGAGGCTATGAGTCCATTCGAGTACACGATGGTTCTGATCTCGATCATCGTAGGTCTCGGAATCACCCATATCCTCGTGAGCCTCAGCAACGCCGTCCACCGGCTTCGACATCACGGACCACCGATACGACTGGAAGTCACCTACCTCACGTGGGTCGCCCACATCTTCACGTGGTTGCTCAACTTCTGGTGGTGGGAGTTCAAGTGGAACGACCTTACCTCTGAATTTGAGTATGGTCTGTTCATGTTCCTTGCTCTGTACGCCATCGTACTGTTTTCAGTTGCGGTAATTCTGGTTCCCTATGGGTTGACGATTGTTGATGACTCTTGGGTTTACTTCCTTTCGATCCGCAGTTGGTTCTATGGCGGTCTCCTGGTGCTAAACGTGATCGATTTGATCGACACGTTCTTAAAGGGCACAGAATGGGGATTCCGTACGAGCTATGTCACCTTTTGGACTGCTCTGACGGCGGCCTACGTAATTGGCCTGATCACGACTCGTCGAGGCGTTCACACGGCACTTGGACTCGTCGTATTGCTTTGGAACAATGGGCTAACTTTCTACGAAAACCGTATCCTCGGTAACTGGTGACGCGGGGCACGCTCGCCTTAGCCACCTGCGAGTTGAACGTCCACTTTTCGCAACCGAAGATGTCCGCTTCGGGTCGAACTGAGACAGTCGCGTGATCAGCAGCTAACGGCCAGAAGCGGACGTCGCGAGCCCGGTCAGAAGTTGCCCGCAAGCGGGCGACTACGCAATACTTTCGAGGACACACCAGGTAAATCCCCGTTCGCCATCAGTTGCTGAGGAG
>Ga0207691_10004945_pt1 | contig 12855 bp, 14 predicted proteins | sample KBSM13metaG_FD_184327 | JGI IMG/M metagenome (GOLD analysis project Ga0207691, IMG submission 184327) | Miscanthus rhizosphere microbial communities from Kellogg Biological Station, Michigan, USA - KBS M1-3 metaG (SPAdes) (version 2) | ecosystem: Host-associated > Plants > Roots > Rhizosphere >... | reverse complement strand
TTCTTAACATTTTACTTATTCAGCTTCTTTTTCAGCGTTAACATCAGATGCAGGTTTTGCTTCAGCTGCTTTTGCTGCTGGCGCATCTGCTTTTTTCTTAGCACCACTTCTACGAGTTTTCTTAGCTGTAGCTGCTGCTTCTCCGATACCTTTTCCATAGATCTCGTTGAAGTCAACCAGTTCGATCATTGCCCTTTCAGCATTATCACCGATACGAGCGCCAAGCTTAAGGATACGTGTGTAACCACCCGGGCGTGCAGCTATTTTAGGAGCTACAACGGTAAATAATTCTTTAACGGCATCTTTATCGTTCAGGTAACTGAATACGACACGATGCTGATGCATGATCTGTTCTTTAGTTGCATTCTTCTTGGTCTTGGTGATCAGTGGCTCAACGAAAGTTCTCAGTGCCCTTGCTTTAGCGAGGGTAGTAACGATACGTTTGTGCGTGATCAGCTGAATAGCCAGGTTTTGCAGGAGCGCCTTACGATGTGATTTCGTTCGGCTCAGGTTGTTGTTTTTGTCTCCGTGTCTCATTGTTGACGTTGTTTATTAACAGTAACCGGTCAGGAATTACTGCGTGATTGTTTATTATTAATTTGATATGTGCGCGAACGGTAACTCACATCACCGCATCATCGCAATATCACATTATTTAAAATTCGTCTTTATCCAGTCCTAACTTACTCAGGTCCATTCCGAACTGAAGTCCTCTTTCATGAAGTACCTGCTCGATTTCTGCCAGAGATTTCTGACCGAAATTGCGGAATTTCATAAGGTCTTCCTGCTCGTATTGTACGAGTTCGCTAAGGCTGTTGATCTTTGCAGCTTTCAGGCAATTGAAAGCACGAACAGAAAGGTCGAGGTCTTCCAACGGAGTCTTCAGGATCTTGCGAAGCTGAAGTGTTTGCTCGTCAACAAGGTCTTCTTTCTTTTCTTCTTTATTGTCGAAAGTGATGTTCTCGTCAGTAATGATCATCAGGTGCTGGATCAGGATACGTGAAGCCTGTTTAACAGCTTCTTCAGGATGGATGGTACCATCTGTTGTTACGTCCATAACCAGTTTCTCATAGTCAGTACGCTGTTCCACACGGGTATTCTCGATCGCATACTTCACATTCTTGATAGGAGTGTAAATAGAATCGATAGGAATAAATCCGAATGGTGCATCTTTTACTTTGTTTTCATCAGCAGGAACATAACCGCGGCCTTTGGTGACCGTTAGTTCGATGTTCAGTTTTGCTGTTGAATCCATTGTGCAGATCAGCAGGTTAGGGTTCATGATTGCGAAGGAGTTTGTAGCTTCTCCGATCATGCCCGCTGTAAATTCACTTCTTCCTTTAATAGATAAAGTGATTTTTTCATTGTTTACATCATGATCAACCATCTTCTTAAAGCGAACCTGCTTTAAGTTGAGGATCATTTCTGTAACATCTTCTACAACTCCCTTGATGGTAGCAAACTCATGGTCTGCGCCTTCAATGAAGATGCCCGAAATAGTATATCCTTCCAGGGAGCTCAGAAGAACCCTGCGAAGTGCATTTCCGATAGTAACGCCATAACCTGGTTCAAGCGGACGGAATTCAAATTGTGCTTCGAATTCGTTTGCTTTCTGAAGAATGATCTTGTCAGGTTTTTGGAAATTTAAAATGGCCATATTTAAATTTCAGATTTAATTGGTGGGCCGGTTGTGACACCGGAATGTTTGGAAAAAGGTTAATTATTTAGAGTACAATTCCACGATCAGTTGTTCCTTAATATTTTCAGGAACACTTTCCCTTTCAGGATATGCGATAAATGTACCAGTCATTGTTGTTTCGTTCCATTCGATCCAATTGAATTTTGGATTCTTTCCTTTCACCTTTTCCGTGATGCCTGTATTGCCTGCAGTTTTTTCTTTCAGTCCAACCACATCTCCTGGCTTCATACGGTAAGAAGGAACGTTTAATACATCACCATTCACAGTGATATGCTTATGGGCCACGAGCTGACGTGCAGCAGGGCGGCTTGGAGCGATACCAAGGCGGTATACTGTATTGTCCAGTCTTCCTTCGAGTAATTTAATAAGGTTTTCACCGGTAACACCTTTCATACGAGCAGCTTCATCAAACGTGTTGCGGAACTGACGCTCCAGCAAACCGTAAGTGTATTTTGCTTTTTGTTTTTCTTTCAGCTGAATAGCATATTCACCAAGGCTTTTGCGCTTGCGTGTTGCTCCATGCTGTCCGGGAGGGTTACTGTTCTTAGTGAGGTACTTTCCATTTCCGAGGATCGGCTCGCCGAATATCCTGCAGATTCTTGTTTTTGGGCCAGTGTAACGTGCCATAATTATATTTTCCTGATTTTTTACAAATGATTTCCGATTATTAAAAAATCATAAAACTGAATCGGAAACCGCGCTATCCAATATGAATATTTGCAAAAGTGCAAATGTGAAAATTATACTCTACGTTTTTTTGGAGGACGACAGCCGTTGTGTGGAAGTGGGGTAACGTCTTTGATCATTACTACTTCGATACCTGAATTAGATAAAGCGCGGATGGCACTTTCCCTACCTGCACCCGGACCTTTCACAAACACATCAACTCTTTTAATTCCTGCTTCGAAAGCAACTTTGGCGGCATCAGAAGATGCCATCTGTGCAGCATATGGGGTATTTTTCTTAGAACCTTTAAAACCCATTTTGCCGGCACTGCTCCATGCTACTACCTGGCCTTGTTTGTTGGTAAGACTAACAATGAGATTGTTGAAGCTTGCGGTGATATGTGCATCACCAAAACTGTCCACTTTTACTACTCTTTTCTTTGCCGCTGCTTTAGCGCTCTGAACCTGTGCTTTTGCCATGATTAATGTAGGTAATCTTTCTTTTAATAATATCTCCTTCGGAGCCTGTCAACCCTCCCCCTGCACTATGGGATCCGGCGTTGTAAGGTAATTACAGTGCTATATTATGAATAGTGAACAGGCATGCCTGCTCACCATCATTATTATTTCTTGGCTACTTTTTTCTTACCGGCAACTGTCTTACGCTTTCCTTTACGTGTACGACTGTTAGTACGGGTACGCTGACCGCGCACAGGAAGTCCTTTACGATGGCGTAAACCACGGTAGCAGGCGATGTCAAGCAAACGCTTGATGCTCATCTGAACTTCTGAACGAAGCTGACCTTCTACTTTATACTCGTTAGTGATGATATTACGAATAGCCGTAAGCTCTTCGTCATTCCATTCATTAACTTTCTTGTTAACGTCAATTTCAGCCTTTTGAAGGATGTATTTAGCGGTGGAAGGACCAATACCATAGATATAGGTCAGTCCAATTTCACCTCTTTTGTTCTTGGGTAAGTCGATACCGGCAATACGAGCCATAGTTTATTTACTGTTTTCTTGTTCTAATGATTGTGGATATGGGCTTGCCCACTATCCTTTCTTAATCCCAAAGGAAAAAGATTATCCCTGGCGCTGTTTAAAGCGGGGATTTTTTTTGTTGATTACATATAACCTGCCTTTCCTCCTCACAATCTTGCAATCAACACTACGCTTTTTAATTGCTGCTCTTACTTTCATGATGGTCAGTTTTTCCCTTACGGGTTTATTTATACCTGAAAATGATTCTACCTCTAGTTAAATCGTAAAGACTCATCTCTACGCCCACTTTATCTCCTGGAAGTATCCGGATATAGTGCATGCGCATTTTACCGGAAATAGTCGCCAGAATCTCATGTCCATTTTCAAGCTTCACTTTAAACATCGCATTACTCAACGCTTCTGTGATAACTCCATCCTGTTTAATCAATGCTTGTTTGGCCATAGTTTTTGGGTGCGCAAAGATAAGGAAATGTTTTGGATGAAAAAAAAAAGGAGGGAATATATTAATTGATTCACAATGAAAGAATTCCCCTTTCCCATCTCCGGCGCGCGCAAAAATAGGGGAAAAACCTCAAAGAACCTCAAGCTAATGCTGTATTGTATTGATAATCAACACATTTCATATCCGCATTTGCAAATCTGCAAATTTGCATATATGAGCTCAAGTGAGCTCACTGCCCCCAGGTGAGATCGAAGTTCGTCATTCCTTTATAGTGGTGCTGCAGCTGGTGCAGGTATTTCAGGTCAAGGATTTGCCGGGTTTCGTCGCGGTAGTGGAGTAAATGATGGGTATTGTTTCCCCGTTTGACAACCTGTATGGTGAATGGTCCCCTTTCAAAAATTTCACCATCAGAATTATTATTCAGGACTTTAATAAATCCCATTTCCAGCAGATGCGTTTCATCAGCAGGTACAGCAAAAATATGGTCCGGGTCATACCAGAACTGGCTTTCTTCATGGGCTACACGGGCTTTTTTATCACCCTTACTTATTTCCATCACATCCCCCACCCTCATCTGACCTTCAAAATCGACCATTACGATATCGCCTTCTTTGAGTTCATTGAGTTTAAGCATATACGTTGAGATTATGTATTGAAAAAACCGTATTCTAATATAAAGAATTTAGGCTATATATAGTGGATCTCTGCACCCGTTTATTCAGCCCAACTCATAACATAGTCCTTATTTTCTATCTGGATGGCCTGCCTGGTGAGCATCAGGGGATGAAAAGTATCCACCATCACAGCCAATTCACCGGTTTCTTTTTTCCCGATGCTTTTTTCCACTGCTCCGGGATGTGGTCCATGGGGAATTCCGGCAGGATGTAATGTTATCATGCCCCGGGTAACATTTTTCCGGCTCATGAAATCGCCATCAACATAATAAAGGAGTTCATCGCTATCAATGTTGCTATGATTGTATGGTGCTGGTACAGCCTGCGGATGATAATCATATAACCTGGGTACAAATGAACAGACAACAAAATTATTGGCTTCGAAAGTCTGATGCACCGGAGGCGGTTGATGAACACGTCCGGTGATGGGTTCAAAATCATGAATGCTGAAAGCATACGGATAACAACATCCATCCCAACCCACCAGGTCAAATGGATGGTGTCCATAATGCAATCCATACATCATACCTTTCTTCTTCACCCTGATCAGGAAATCCCCTTTTTCATCATAGGTCACCAGGTTGGACGGCGGACGAAGATCACGCTCGCAAAAAGGACTGTTTTCCAATAACTGACCATAACGGCTCTGGTATCTTTTGGGAAAATGTATGGGGCTGAAGGATTCCACAATGAACAAACGGTTACGATCAGACGAAAATTCAACCTGGTAAATTGTACCCCTGGGAATCACCAGGTAATCACCGTATCCGAAAGAAATTTCTCCATACAGCGTTTTTAAAACACCCTCGCCTTCGTGAACAAAAATGAGTTCATCAGCATCGGCATTTTTATAAAAATAATCTGCCATGCTTTCCTGTGGGGCAGCCAGTACAATATGGCAATCATTGTTGACCAGAACAGGAATCCTGCTGAGCAGGTAATCTTTTACAGGAATGATTTGAAACCCATCAAAACAGCGGTGCTTAAGCATTTTCTCTTCTGCAATTTCAGGTGCCACAGAAAATTGCGCTTCCGTCTTAATGATCTGCGTTGGCGGATGGCAGTGATACATCAATGTATAATCATTCGAAAATCCTTCCGTTGAGAAAAGTTCCTCTGCATATAATTCACCATCCGCTTTCCGGAACTGTGTGTGACGCTTACGAGGAACCTGGCCGAGACTATAATAATATGACATATGGATAACAAATTACCATTTTTTCAGGTCATGGTATTCACAAGAACCATGAAATGATGTACCTTAAGCCAAACTCTCCTACCATGTCTTACTCCCGCAGAATCTGGTTAAAGCAGGCTTCATTTACGCTTGCTGCATTAGGCATCGGTGAGGCGGTAACTGCCGCTCCCAATACTTTAAACAACTCCTTAAACGGTGTACCGGCTTTACCTGCCGGGAAAGTGATCCTGCTAAACAGTAATGAGAATGCATACGGCCCCGCGGCCAGTGTACAAAAGGCCATGTCGCGCGCGGTGTCTTTATCTAACCGTTATCCCGATGAAGAAGTGCCAGCCTTCAAAAAAAAGCTGTCCGCTTTCTGGAAAACCAATCCGGAAAATATGATGCTGGGGGCAGGCTCATCGGAAATCCTCGGAATTGTATCCCTCTGGTTGGCTAATCAAAAGGGAAATGTAATAATAGCTGAACCATCCTACCGTGTCTGGAATAACCAGGCTGAACAATATGGACTGAGTTTTATCAGGGTGCCACTTACTGCCGATAAAAAACTGGATCTGGAGAAAATGCTGGCAGCAATTACCCCAGAAACAAGAATGGTTTATATCTGCAATCCAAATAATCCCACAGGTACATATCTCGACCATGCCAAACTCCAGGCATTTGTTGTGGAGTGCAGCAAAAAATGTTTTGTATTGGTTGATGAAGCTTATACAGAGTTCGCCGAATTGCCAACCCTTGCACCTGAGGCGGCTGCAAACCAGAATATCCTGGTGGCAAAAACTTTTTCCAAAATTTATGGATTAGCGGGTGCCCGTGCAGGTTATGCCATCGCTCATCCTGACACGATCAAAAAATTAACAGCCCTCCAGGCATGGCCGGATGTGGCGGTAAGCCAGGTTACAGCCGCAGGTGCATCTGCTGCGCTCGATGACCAGGAGTTTGTAAAATTCTGTCGTGATAAAGCAGCTGAATCCCGCCAGTTGGTATTTGACACCTGCAAGGAAATGAAACTGGAATATATTCCTTCATCCACCAGTTTTGTCTTATTCAATATTGACTCACTCAAATGTGATATTTCGGAAGCCATGCAGAAGAAAAATATTATGGTACAATACCGCAATCATTTTGGAGGAAAATGGTGTAGGGTTAGTATGGGAACAATAGAAGAAATGAAAATTTTCTGCAGTTCACTTAAGCAGATCTGCGGTTAACCATCCATACCCCGGATACCATAACCAGTGCAATCACCCATAATAATTCATTCGCGAATGGGATAGCAATATATGCTATGGCTCCAATTCCCTGCAACATCAGTATTAGTTCATTCAAAAATATCCCGGCAGAGAAAATAAAAATTCCCATCCTGGTATTCCTGTTATCTTTTATCAAACCTGTCTGAAGGAAATAACCAATGATAAACAGGCTCACAAAACCAAGTAAAACAAGGTGAAGAAATGCGATGACCAGTGATCTGTTTCCGAAGGCATACAGACTTAAGGAAGGTATGCAGGATAATGCCTGTAACAGGAATTTAAGCGACACTGCAGCAAGGCTGAGCAACAAACAAAACCTCGTAATGGCAGTCATTGACTGAAACTTTACTCTTTTCACAGCATTAAGAAAAATTGCCAAAGCAACCAACTGCATTAACGCTGCAAAAACTGCCATTGAATAGACCCATCCTGGAATTTTCATCCAGATAACAGATAGACAAAATCCGGGAATTACAGCGACGGTGAGCAACCGCCGGATGAGTTCATTAGTCGGTTTTTTGATTGGGCGGCCGTTAAGTTCCAGCATATAAAAAAATAAACCCGCACAGCTGAATAGGAACCATCCGTTATACTGGAAATGCAGAAATAAATATAGAGATCCGATGGTCAGTTCCTGGGAATGTGAACCAGAAGACATCAGGTAAGCCAGAGAAAATGTTCCCAACGATGAAATTACATTAAGAAGCAGGGCTGTCCTGATCCATGGACTAACGGTAGCGGGCAACTGAGAAATCGGTTTCCACATCACTGCAGTAAAAATCCAGGACACCAATATGGTAACAGTTGAGAAAAAAATAGAAGGGAGTTTATATCCCATAAAAGGAAAACTCAGGAGCATACCATAAGATGCGATCATTTGCAGGTTAAACAGACGGGTTGGATGTTTACCGGCGCCTCCGGGATAGACAATGGCGACAATTGTGGCCATCAACGCTGCACTAACCCATCCACTGAAAGCAAAATGAGAATGGCCGTGGAGAAAATTTTTCTGATGAATAAAACTAAGCGGAAAAATAATTTTAGACCTGACTATAAATCCCGCGATGGCCACGAGCAACAGGTTAAATAAACACCAGGCCGCCCACTTCAAATATTTAGGAGAAACCGATGTCTGCGTATGATTAGTAAATGTATTGTTTGACAAACCAGGGTTAGTATTTATAAACAGGACCATGAACTAACAATAAACTTTTCCCTTCTCAATCCTGACTGTTCCTTTATCATGCAGATGCCTGATAGCCCTAATCACCGTTTCCACTCTAAGCCCGGTCATGTCGGCAATTTCCTGCCGGGTAAGCTCGATCTTCAATTTCTCATTCTCAGATTTACTATGGTCTTTTTTATATTGATGAAGTATGGAAAAAATTTGTCTTTCCGGATTCTGTGAAGCAATATCCTTCAGTATGGTAAATTTTTGTCTTAACCTTTCCGTCATGAGCCTGGTGAATTTAAAATGGAGGGTATGATTTTCACGTAACAATTGTAAAAACATCCCTTTAGTTAGTCTGATCACCAATGAATCTTTTTCTGCAATCGCTGTAGCAACATATGGTCCGTCATCAAGCAATGGAAGGTCTCCAAAACTCTCACCTTCTTCAACAAATTTTTGAACAAACTCCTTTCCGCTATCATCCACATTGACCCATTTGATCCGGCCTTCCACCAGTTGGTAGTAAAACCTTCCGTCTGTTCCTTCATGAAAAATAACTTCTCCTTTGTTCACATGCTTATAAGTGCCACCCCAGCATAACAAAACATCCAGATCGATCATGTCACTGGCCATAGCCTGTAATTTGATCTCAAAATTAGTTCACATGGCTAACTCAGTGGATGACGATCGACGTCTCAAAATCTGATCAAAATCATATGCTCATATGACACATCCCCAAGAAGGTCAGGATATGACTCAACGCATAAAATACCATGCGTTTACGGCTAAATTTTACATCTGATTAATTATTTCAACAAATTAAATATGAAAAAAATCTTCCTCATCTGTGCTGTGATGGCTTTCCTTTTTGCTTGCTCTAATAGTGGATCTGACAGCAAGCCTGCATCAGAAACTGCAGCTACAGAAAAAACCGAACCCGCGGCTCCCGCCGATGCAAAATCCGATAAAGGAATCGGCAAATTCCAGGATGTGAAAGTGGATCCCAAATTAGATGCGGCCATGGCATCAAAAGGACAAGTTGTCTTTGATGTGAAATGTGCTGCATGTCACAAACTGACAGATGAAAAACTTGTTGGACCAGGTTGGAAAGGTGTAACAACACGCCATACACCTGAATGGATCATGAATTTTGCAACAAATGTCGACGAGATGTTGAATACAGATCCCAAAGCCCAGGCTATGCTGGAAATATGTCTCGTAAGAATGCCTAATCAAAATCTGACCGACGATGACGCCCGGAATGTTTTTGAATTCATGAGAAAAAATGACGGCGCACAATAATTGTAAACCAATCTAAACAACTATAAATATGTTCAGTAAAATGTTTCTGGTGATCTCAATTTTTGCGATGGGACTCACCGTGATTTCATGCAAACCCAAAAGTGCAGCCACAGCAGTGAGTGGTGACGCGGCAGCAAAAGCTTATGTTGCTCCCGGCAAATATGATGAATATTACAATTTTGTTTCCGGCGGATTCAGTGGACAGATGTCTGTCTATGGTCTGCCTTCGGGTAGGCTTTTCCGTGTGATACCTGTATTTTCTGTAGATCCTGAAAAAGGCTATGGATATAGTGAAGAAACAAAACCAATGCTCAATACTTCTCATGGTTTTGTACCCTGGGATGATCTCCACCATACTGAATTATCTCAGACCAATGGTGAGCTCGACGGAAGGTGGATATTCGGCAACGGTAATAACACTCCCCGTGTTGCCAGAATTGATCTGAAGACATTCCGCACAGCGGAGATCATCGAATTACCTAATAGTGCAGGTAATCACTCCTCTCCTTTCATCACAGAAAATACAGAATACGTAGTTGCCGGAACACGTTTCAGTGTGCCAGTCGGCGATAACCAGGATGTTGCGATCGATACTTACAAAAAGAATTTCAAAGGCACTATCAGCTTCATTAGTGTATCAAAAGAAGGTTCTATGGACATTGCCTTCCAACTTTTGCTTCCTGGTGTGAATTTTGACCTCAGCCACGCAGGCAAAGGACCAAGCCATGGCTGGTTCTTCTTCAGCTGTTACAATTCTGAACTAGCAAACTCACTGTTGGAAGTGAATGCTTCTCAGCGCGACAAGGATTTTATTCTTGCGGTCAACTGGAAAAAAGCCGAAGAATATCTTAAAGCAGGAAAAGGTGAAAAAAGAAAAGTTAAATATGCACATAACAAGTATGATGAAAATACCCATATGGCTACTTCAGAAATCAGGACCGAAGTAACTGTACTTGATCCTGCTGTTCTGAAAGATATCTGTTACCTGATCCCATGTCCTAAATCTCCACACGGTTGCGATGTTGACCCTACAGGTGAATATATCGTAGGGTCTGGTAAACTGGCTGCCCTGATACCTGTTTTTTCATTTACCAAAATGCAACAGGCCATTAGTGCAAAAACTTATGACGGAGAATTTTGTGGTATTCCTGTAATTAAATATGAAGCTGCATTGTATGGTGAAGTAGCAAAACCTGGTCTCGGCCCATTGCACACCGAATTTGACGGTAAGGGCAATGCTTACACTTCATTTTTTGTTTCTTCAGAAATTGTAAAATGGAATATCAAAGACCTTAAAGTAGTTGACAGAGTTCCTACATATTATTCCATTGGACACCTTTCTATACCAGGTGGCGATACCAAAAAACCTTCAGCAAAATATGTCGTCGCATACAACAAGATCACAAAAGACAGATACCTGCCTACTGGTCCGGAATTAACCCAGAGTGCGCAGATTTTTGATATCAGTGGCGATAAAATGCAACTTATCCTTGATTATCCAACCATTGGTGAACCGCACTATGCACAGTCTGCACCGGCAGATCTGATCATGAAAAATTCAGTCAAGATCTACAAGATTGAAGACAATAAAAATCCTTATGCCACTAAAGGTGAAAAAGAAGCAAAAGTAGTCAGGGAAGGAAATAAAGTTCACGTTTACATGACTTCAATCCGCTCGCATTTTGCACCCGATAATATTGAGGGTATAAAAATTGGTGACGAAGTATATTTCCATGTAACCAACCAGGAACAAGACTGGGATGTGCCCCATGGTTTCGCAATTAAAGGTGCCAACACTGCTGAATTGCTGATCATGCCTGGTGAAACACAAACATTGAAATGGGTGCCAGATCGTGTTGGAGTTGTGCCTATGTATTGTACTGACTTCTGCAGTGCACTACACCAGGAAATGCAGGGCTATGTCAGGGTTTCACCCGCAGGTTCAAATATTCCAATCAGTTATAGTTTAGGCGCCAAACCAGAAGCACCGGCAGAAACCGCCGGAACTCCGGAAAAACCGTCTGATAAGTAACATTAAGCAGGGGTAGGGCTGCAGCCACCCTACCCCGCTTTTAAATTAGCTGACATGAATAACAAATTATTACCAGTCACCAGGATCATTACGTTGATTTGCGCTGTTGCTCTTCTCGCTTCTGTTTTTCTACCTCTGTGGAGAATTGAATTAGCAGCACCACAGTATCCTGAAGGCTTGATGTTAAGTATCTACCCCAACAAAATTGCCGGTGACGTGGATGTCATTAATGGTTTGAACCATTATATTGGCATGCGTACACTCCATACAGAAGATTTTTTTGAATTTACTATACTTCCCTGGCTGATTGGATTGATATCACTATTCGGCGTGCTAACGTTAATCATCAACCGAAGGTGGTTTTTCCTGGTATGGACTTTCTTTTTTGTATTATTTGGCATCATTGCAATGTTTGATTTTTATCGCTGGGAATACAACTATGGACATAACCTCGATCCCGCTGCGGCGATAAGAGTACCCGGGATGAGTTACCAACCTCCACTTATCGGGTACAAACAACTGCTGAATTTTGGCGCCTATTCAATTCCGGATGCTGGTGGATGGATATTTCTTAGTGTTGGTGTTCTGCTGGTTGCAGCAGTTTATATTGAACTCAGGAAATCAGTAACCATTAATAGTAAACTGGAAATAAAACCCATAGTCGCGGCCGGTTTACTAACGCTCGCTTTAATTAGCTGCAGCACTAATCCCAACCCCATTAAAATAGGGACAGATGGATGTAGTTTCTGCAAAATGACGATCAGTGATCCAAGGTTTGGAGGAGAATTGATAACAAAAAAAGGAAAGGTCTACAAGTTCGACGATATGCATTGCCTGCAATCTTTCCATCAATCAGGAACAGTTGCAAAAAAAGATATCGGCAGTATCTGGCTGGTGGATTATGACAAAAAAGGTGGATTAATCTCAGAAAAACAAGCATTGTTATTTAAAAGCGCGGATTTAAGATCTCCAATGGGAGCAAATGTTGCGGCATTCAGCTCTCCCGAAAGTCTGGCTAACTGCAGCACCAAATTCAAAGGTGAAGTCATCAGCTGGCAACAATTAATAAAATGAGTCGCATAATATACATATGTCTGCTACTGGGTTCCCTTTTTAGTTCTCCCTCGATTGCAAATACAATCCTGGTATCACCCGGCAATAACAAACCCCTCTCCGCTGCGATACGCAAAGCTTTGCCTGGTGACACGATTATTGTCGCAGCTGGAAACTATAAAGAAGGAACATTAGCGGTAAACAAATCCATTACACTGATTGGGAAAAACAAACCAGAACTGGACGGCGAATATAAATATGAAATCATGATCATAAATTCTGATCATGTTACTATCGATGGTTTCGTTTTTGCTAATTCAGGAAGTTCGAGCTATGAAGACATAGCGGCATTACGGATCATA